>Ga0265296_1001442_pt1 | contig 27375 bp, 24 predicted proteins | sample MunlanPumphouse1_FD_189073 | JGI IMG/M metagenome (GOLD analysis project Ga0265296, IMG submission 189073) | Groundwater microbial communities from a municipal landfill in Southern Ontario, Canada - Pumphouse #1 | ecosystem: Environmental > Aquatic > Deep subsurface > Groundwater | place... | reverse complement strand
ATGTATATTCATCACTTACATTATGACGACCACACATTTTAGTTGCAAATGGCCTTGGTTTTTCAGGGTCATTTTGCGCTGGAAAGCGTATCTCATTTCAGGGTCATTTTGCATTAGACAAGACTTAGATTTGACGCCCGTCCTGCTTTCTGTCAAACTATAAGTAAATAACGCACTTTAAAAACAAAAAGGACACAAAAATGCGAAGCGAAGCGAATTCCGTCTTTGACGGAAAACAAAAAATTGTGTGCATTCTCCTTGTATTTTTCTTCGCCTTGTCTTGCAAGGCGAAAGACACGAGTTGGCTGAAAAACGGCAATTTTTATCAAGCAATAATTTTGGAAAGACAAACCCCATTAGAGATTTCGTCTCTAACGGGGCAAGAAGAAAACGGCCGATTTCATCTTGACGGATATGGCAATTTCAACGGATATTATGGCATTTTAGCAAAAAACGTTGAATTTAATCAAAATAAGATGGTTTTAACTTTCAAAAACGGCTGGATTTTCCCCAACAACCTTCCTCAAAAAAAATATATTGACAACAACGCGATTCCGCAAACATATCTTGCCGGCGGAAAAATATATTTTGGAAGCGAAAATTCATGCCAAAATAAAATCATTATTATTTATTCGGAAAAAATGGAAACCGTAACCGTTTTCGCCTGCCGCCGTTCCTTAAAAAATAAAATTTATTACAAAAAGATTTTTGAAGATAAGTTTTTTACCATCAGCACCTGGGGATGGTATAACAGAGTCTTTTCAAGCAAAAACAACGATATGGCGGTGGAAAAATAGCCCGCTGACCCGCCTGCCAATACTTATTTAGTAATGTCATGCCGAACTTGTTTCGGCATCTATTCGGCATCTGTGATAGATTCCGAAATAAATTCGGAATGACAAAATGGCAATGGCGGGCAGGTTGTTTTTCACTGATAACACTGATGTTAAAATTCTTTTATTTAAGCCCGCTAATACTACCGACATTGAGTTAGCGGGCTTTTTATTTTGACTTAAAAATCCACAAATGCTATCATTTATATATAAATTATCGCCATTTTACGCTATCACTACGCCATCCGACGCCAGTAGCCCCTTCCCTTACCCTCCCCCTTCCTAAGGGGGAGGGATGGGGTGGGGGATGGCGTAAATTGGCGTTGTAATAGCGTTTTGTGGCTTCTATACATATGTCAGATGAAAACATAATACGATTGGAAAAACTACATAAAATCAAAGAAGCCGGACTCAATCCTTATCCTTCTTCAATACCCAAAATTGTTGAAATCGAGGCTGTTTTAAGCCATTTTGAAGACTGGATGGCAAAAAAGAAAAATTTAAAAATTGCCGGTAGAATAAAAGCAGTCCGTCTTCACGGCGCCGCCGCTTTTGCCGATTTGGACGACGGCACGGCCAAAATGCAGCTTCATATTAAACAAGACGTTGTCGGCTCTTCCAATTTTGAATTTTTTGAAAAGTTTGTTGACCCGGCAGATTTTATTCTCGCCGAAGGCGCGCTTGTTGTTACCAAAAGAGGCGAAAAAACTCTAGAAGTCAAAAATTTCCGCCTCATCTCCAAGGCTATTTTGCCAATGCCTGAAAAATGGCACGGGCTTTCCGACGTTGAAACTCGTTACAGAAAAAGATATTTAGACCTAATTGCCAACGCTCAAGTTAAGGAGATATTTGTTCTGCGAAGCAGAACAATAAAATTTTTGCGCGATTTTCTGAATAAAGACGGTTTTGTTGAAGTGGAAACGCCAATACTCCAGCCGATTCCCGGCGGCGCCAATGCCAAACCTTTTGTTACCCACCACAATGCCTTGGACGCGGAATTTTATTTGAGAATCGCGCCGGAATTATACCTTAAACGGCTTGTTGTCGGCGGTTTTAATAAAATTTTTGAGGTCGCTCGATGCTTTAGAAACGAAGGAATTGATTATCAGCACAATCCGGAATTTACCCAGATTGAACTTTATTGGGCGTATGCCGATTATAAAGATTTAATGAAATTCGTTGAAAAAATATTTGTCGCGTTAATTTCAAATCTCGGTTTTGTTGAAGGAAAAATAAAATACGCCGGAGAAGAAATAAATTTTAAGCCGCCGTTCGAAAAAATAACCTTTTGTGACGCGATTTCAAAATTCGCCAACATAAATCTGAAAAATTTTGATGAGACCAAAAGCAAAAATTTGCTTGAACTTGCCCGCAAAAATGGGGCGGAAATTGAAACCGGGGCGAGTTACGGAAAAATTTTAGACGAAATTTTCAAAACTTTTGTCAGGCCAAAAATTGTCCAGCCGACTTTTGTAATTGATTATCCTATCGCTCTCTCGCCTTTAGCCAAACGCAAACCTGACAATCCGGACTTAACCGAAAGATTCCAATTGCTTTTGGGGAAGGGGATTGAGCTGATTAACGCTTTTTCGGAATTAAACGACCCACTTGACCAGGAAGAAAGATTTAAAAAACAACAGGAGGCGCGCGAGGCGGGGGAGGAAGAGGCGCAAAGATTCGATAAGGATTTTGTTGAGGCTTTGTCGCACGGAATGCCGCCCACCGCCGGGCTTGGACTTGGCATTGACCGCTTAATGTCTCTTTTAACCGATTCGCACAACATTAAGGAAGTTATTTTATTTCCAACTTTAAAACCTGAAAAATGACGCTGCGAGCGTCATCCTGAGCGCAGCGAAGGATCCCGCGGGAGGAGTTAAAGCAACGACCCGCGCGCTATTCGTGGGTCGTCCCTCGGACTCCCACCTGCCCGCAATGCTACGCAAAGCGCTGCAGGCGGGCGAGATTCTTCCCCCGACGGGACGTCGGGGTCAGAATGACAACATAATTTTATGTTAGCCGTTTTAATCGCCATTGTCATAGTATTTTGGGGTTTGTGGGGTTTTGCTGAAAAAAAAGCATTAGAACACGGCACTCCTTGGCAAACACTTTTTGTTTCACTTGTTTGGAAAACGATTTTTTCGTTGCCCGTAATAACCTTAATGCTTTATTTTTTAGAAGGTTTGCCCGGATTTAACATTAAAATTCCCGTTTGGACGTGGATGCTTGTGGCGGTTTTTGTAAACGGCGTAGCCATTGTTCTTATTCGTTTTGCCTTAAAAAAAGGCGGAGCGGGTATGGTTATTGCTTTAACTTCGGTTTATCCGATAGTTACCGCTATTTTGGCTTTTGTTTTCCTTGGTGAACGCCTCTCTGTGGCGCAATACGCCGGCATTGGCATCACAACTTTAGGCGTTGTGTTTTTAGATAGAGGCTAGTAGAAGCAACTTAACGCTACTTGCAACGCGACTTAACGCCATTTATTTTTGCGTAAAGTTGCGTAGCAGGGTTGCGTAAAGTAGCGATTTTATGTGGTTTCTAGTCATTTTAATCGTTTTATTTTGGGGCATCTGGGGTTTTGTTGAAAAACTTGCCCTGTTTAACGGAACTCCTTGGCAAACACTTTTTGCATTTTTATTTTGGACAGCCCTTTTCTTTTTGCCTTTTACCATAATAATGCTTTATAGAAAACAAGGCTGGAACGGCTTTAAAATATCACGCAAGGTTTGGTTTTGGATCTTTTTTGCCGTTATTACCGACCTTTTGGCCGTTTTGGCTTTCAGATACGCGCTTTTGAAGGGGCCCACCGGAATTATTATTGCCGTAACAGCCGTTTACCCCCTTGTAACAGTTCTTCTTTCAAGAATATTTTTAAAAGAAAAAATTTCTAAACTGCAATACACTGGCGTGGGTATTGTTTGTCTTGGACTATTTTTACTAAGCTTGTAAATGGGAATCGAATAACGAATCAACCCGAATATTACGAACACCCCCTCCCTACCCTCCCCCTCTCGGGAGGGGGAGGAAAGGTGGGGGAGAAATCGCCACTGCCACAAGCGGTGTCCCGCCAGAGGCGGGATAATATTCGCTAGCCGAAGGCGTCATTCGCCATTCGATTATAATCTTTTATGATAGACATTAATTTAATCCGTAAAGACCCGGAAAAAATTAAAAAAGCCTGCGCGGCCAAAAATGTCAAAGTTGATATTGATAAATTTTTAGAATTAGACCAAATGAGAGGAAAACTCATCAAAGAAAGCGACGATTTGAGGGCCGAACAAAATAAAATCGGAAAAGAGATTCAAATATTGCAACAAGCAGGCAAAAAAGAGGAAATGCCCGCAATTATTGGAAAAAGCAAAATAATCAAGGAAAAAATTAAAAAATTGGAGCCGAATTTGCAAAATACGGAAAAAGCTTGGAAAGAAATTCTTCTAATTATTCCAAACCCGGCGGCTGACGATGTTAAAATTGGCAAAGATGAAAGCGAAAATGAAGTTATTAAAAAATGGGGCAAGGTTACAAAGTTTACATTTAAACCAAAAGAGTACATGGAATTGGCCAAAAAATTAGACTTAATCGACACAGAACGCGCCGCCAAAGTTTCAGGCACCAGATTCGGTTACATTAAAAACCAAGCGGTGATCTTAGAATTCGCCTTAATAAGATTTGCTTTTGATATTTTGCAAAAAGAAGGGTTCACACCCATTCTTCCCCCGGTTTTAATAAAAAAAGAAGTAATGGAAGCTTCCGGACATTTAATGCCTTGGGATATTGATGAAAGATATCATCTTCCCAAAGACGATTTATTTCTTGTGGGAACATCCGAGCAATCCGTCGTGCCTTACTACATGGGCGAAACTTTTGAAGAAAAAGATTTGCCAAAACGATTTGTTGCCTTTTCAACTTGTTTTCGCCGAGAGGCAGGTTCTTACGGCAAAGATACGCGCGGAATATTGCGAGTTCATCAATTCAATAAGGTGGAAATGGTATCTCTCGTATTACCCGAGGAATCTATTAAGGAACACGAATTTTTATTAAAAATGGAAGAGAAGCTAATGCAATCTTTAAAACTTCCTTATCAAGTGATAAAAATGTGCACCGGCGATTTGGGCGCCTCTGCCGCGAAAAAATATGATATTGAGGCGTGGGTTCCGTCGGAAAACAAATATCGCGAAACGCACTCGACCTCAAACTGCACCGATTTCCAATCGCGACGGCTTAATATTCGTTTAAAAAGAAAGGGCGGTTTAGAATTTGTTCACATGCTTAACGGCACCGTCTTCTCTGAACGACCGTTATTAGCAATCTTAGAAAACTATCAACAAAAAGACGGCTCCATCAAAGTCCCGTCAGTTCTTCAAAAATACTGCGGGTTTAAAAAAATCTCTTAATTACTATGAAAAAATGGCGGATAATTATAGGAATTGTCACGGCAATAGCAGCCGTTGGATTTTTTGTGTTGCCAAAAATAATTGATAAAACAATGCAAACAATGCAAGGCGGAGGCGAACGGTGTTCCTCGGAGCCCGACGAATGGATGCCCGTAAGAGGCGAATGCCCCGGAGCAACTCTTGAAATGGAAACTAAATGCAATGAATTCTGCGACAAACATCCGGATTGTTGCGGTGAAAGAGGTGAAAATGCTGGCAATTTTGGCAGAAGGGAAACAATTTTGCCCTTACCGGCCGACGGAGTAATTTCTGCCCTCAAAAGAAGTTATCCAAAAACAATCAAAGCGCTGAACGAGGGCCCGAATATCTATTTTAGAGAAGCGAAGGCTGAAATTATAAGCGATGAAAAACTCGAAGAAATAAAAGCTATAGGATTTAATACCATTCAAGTTTTATTGATTGGGAAAAAAGAAAATAACAAACTCATTTTTAATGAATCAAATAATTCTGTTTTATTAAACGACATTGTCGCGATAAAAAAACACGGCTTGGCCGTTTGGGTTGCGCTTGATATTGCCGGCGCGCCCGCAAGCGCCCAATCCGCCGGTTTGGGAAATTATGAAAATTTTAAGGTGTCTTTTTTGGATTTTGCAAAAAATGCCGCGGAGCTATTGGAAAAATATAAGGTAGAATATTTTACGGCCAACAACGAACCGGACAAACCTTTTAAAGAACAAAAAAATTGGAACGCGGAAGAAATTAATAATAACTTAGCCGATTTTTTCCCAGCTGTAAACGCAGTTGCCCGCGAAAAATTTAACGGAAAACTGATAAATAAAATCACCAAAACACAAAATCATGTAAAAAAAGTTATTGACGCTTCTTTTAAAAATGTTGATATCGCGGGTGTGGACGTTGGTCCGCCGTTGGACGGACGCATGAATTTAAAATATTACAAAATAGAGCTTGATGAGTATCAATCTTATGCTTCGCTTGCCGAAAAAGCCGGAGTACTTTGGATGAATGCGGAATATTGGATGGGGGATTTTGAAGGAGAATTTTATGATTTTGCCAAGAACAATGAACTGGAATGTGCCAAAATTTCTTTTGACGCATATCTGAAAACCATACCGAAAGGAGCGGGTTATGTTTGGAATGATGTCAGAACATTTTCTCTTCCGCAAGGTGAAGAAACAAAAAAAGCATTGAAAAATTTTTTGGATAAGATTTAAATATGAAAACCTGGGTTGAAATTTCCCGCCAAAATATTCTCCACAACATCTCTGAAATAAAAAAACTTCTTAAACCGGGGGTCTCCTTAATGGCTGTTATAAAATCAAATGCCTACGGCCACGGAATCAGCGAAGTGGCTAAAATTTTAACCTCCGCTTCCTCCCCTTGTTTCCGCGAAGCGGAAATAGGGGGAGTTTCCGCCAGAGGCGGATCCGCCTGGGGCGGAAGAGGGGGTAAATCAACGGGCATTGATTGGTTCGGCGTTGATTCAATTGACGAGGCGTTAATTTTAAAAAAAATACTCCTTCGCCAAGGCTTCGGAGGACAAAGGCCGATTTTAATTTTGGGTTATATTCCGCTTCTAAGATTAAAAGAAGCCGTTAAAAACGGCTTCCGTTTCGTGGTTTATAATTATGAAACGATAAAAGTCTTATCTAAAATCCATAATCTAAAATCTATAATCCACTTAAAAGCCGAGACCGGCACTTCAAGGCAGGGGATAGGGGAAAATGAAATTTTGGACTTTGTAAAATTTATTAAAAAATTTCCGAATATAAAAATAGAGGGATTTTACACTCACTTCGCCAATATTGAAGACACAACGGACCATTCTTATGCTGAAAAACAATTAAATAAATTTAATAAAATGATTAAACTTTTGGAAAAAACCGGTATTTCAATTCCGGTTAAACACAGCGCTTGTTCCGCGGCAACAATTCTTTTCCCGGAAACGCATTTCAATTTAGTCCGTCTGGGAATTAGTATGTATGGAATGTGGTCTTCAAAAGAAACTTTTATTTCCGCCCACCCCCACCTTTCCTCCCCCTCCCCGCGGGAGGGGGAGGTAGGAGGGGGAGGAATCTTAAAATCTACGTCTACCTCAACAAACATCATCCTTAAGCCTGCTTTGACTTGGAAAACCGTTGTCGCGCAAATAAAAAATATCAAAAATGGGACTCCCGTCAGTTATGGCTTAACCGAAAAGGTAAATCGCGATTCTAAAATTGCCGTCTTACCGGTTGGTTACTGGGATGGTTTCGACAGGGGATTGTCATCAATCGGAAATGTTTTGATTAAAGGTAAGGGGTGTAAAGTGTTAGGCAGAGTTTGTATGAATATGTGTGTGGTTGATGTTACCGACGTTCCTGGCGTAAAAGTGGAAGACGAGGTTGTTTTAATCGGCTCGCAGGGAAAAGAAAAAATAACCGCCGAAGAATTTGCCGCCAAACTCGGAACAATAAATTACGAGGTGGTAACAAAAATAAATCCGTTAATCAAAAGGGTGATAATCTGATTCGGTGTGGTTTTGTGTATTGTTCCGCGAGCTCTGTGTGAAAAAACCGCTCTTAATCACAAGACTACACTAAACTTAACACTGAACAACACTGAAAATAAATTACGAGGCGGTTGTGGAACAACGCTAAATTAAAAATTTTCAAAAATAGAATAAAAAAAATCTCCCTCGAACGCTGATGTTCGAGGGAGTTGAGGGCTGTGTTTTTTCGGTATCGCCCGTACCGCTCCGGACTTGCTAGTCCTTCCTCTCACTTTGTCCCCGTAAACGGCGCTCTTTTACGCTTAACGTTGTACACCTTGTTGTACGGTGGACTTGTGGCCCGCATCTCAAGACATGGCGGGATCCTTGCCGGAGATTTTACAAAGAACGAATGCGCTTTTTTCCTTACGGCGGGTGGTGCGCTTAACCCGCGAATCCTTTGCGGGAATGTTGTTGTTTCCATCACCACGTTTCCCGCGTGCCGTGGTGTGGAAAAGGTCGGGGAGAGTTGGCTGGCTGTGGAGCGAAGGGGTAGAGGTGTAAAAGCCAGCCCTTGTGGCATGATGGCTTTCTTTGCCCTCTCAATGCCATATTGCCGCCTTTTTGGCAGGGTCCGGCTCTGAATCCCCCTCGTGAGTCCCCCCGGAACCAGCCAACTCCTGCCCGACGGATGCTTGGGCCGTTTTCTGGGAACCGACCACCATTGTGGCTCGTGAGGCTCGCTGACCATTATGTTCAGTTCAAGCCCAGATTCCCGCTGAGAACACTACGTCTGTGGGTAACGCCCTCACCCACAAACGAAATTAGGATCAGGGAGAGTTGGTTAACGCCAATCGCGACGTACCTCGGCGCCGCAGACAGTCTGCGCGCCAGACACGCCGGGACAAAAAGCGCGCCAACCAACCCCTCCCCGCAAATGGGCGATCTTCTGGAAACCGCTGGTTTCCGCTGTCGGTGATGCCCGCACCGCGTAGGACAGTTTTCGCCGCACTGTTTTCCTCTTTTTGCTCTCGCAGCGAGTAAGAGCGATGACCTTGCTTAGATCTTGACTACTGCCCTCCTTTCGGCTCCGTTACAGATTAAAGTTTCCTCGCGCGTTACCGCTTCTGCGAGCCACGACCGCAATAGTTCTTGCGGTCGTTGGGGAAGTTTTTTACCTCATACAGCTGCGCTTCCCGTTCGCTAACCGCTGAGGAGGTCGCTCGAGAAATTCCTGCATTTCAGCTCCTTTCGACGATTGTCCGGACAGTCTCATTCCGTGGACGCTTATTGCCCGCCTTGCGCGTTTCGTTTGCGCACGTGGATGATGTGCGGCGGGTAAGGGAAAACATCCTGCTTCGAGTTCAAGATTGTGCGTACTTAAGGCCAGTGCATTCGATTCCTCCTTTTTTGGGTTGGTTTGAAGAGGCCACTGATACTGCCCGGGCTCGGTGCGCAGCTTTGCGCGTTTGATGGGGCCCGGATTCAAATTTGACACATTGTCAAACCTGAACTCGAGCCCCAAAGCAAAACCTCGTCTAATTTTTAGGCATCTTATCTATTTTTAAGTTACCATATTATTGTAGCATATCTTGAAAGGGTTGTCAAGGGGCGAGGTATAAAAATACAATATTTTGGCTAAAATTAGACAAAACTCATACTAATTTCATTACCAATTTTACAAATTTTCAAAAATAAAAAAGTATATGCCTAAAAAACTAAACATTGCCGTCATTTTTGGCGGGCGCTCCGGCGAACACGAAGTTTCGCTTGCCTCAGCAACCGCAATTATTAAAAATTTAGACCGCCGAAAATACAACATCATCCCAATTGGTATTTCAAAAACGGGACCGCCCACCACGTCCCGATATCCATCGGGGCTGGCGTTGCGGGTGGGGGAGTGGCTCGCGGGACCAGACGTTTTGGAAAAATTTAAAGATGGCTTAAAAGATAGAAGGGGATTAAGAAAGGTCATTATTGATCCAACCGGTAATTTTAAAATTTTAGACCCCCTCTCGGTCTCCCTCTGTTCCGCTGCGCGGAATAGGAGGAGAAAGTGGGGGTTGAAAGAGATTGATGCGATATTTCCCATTCTCCACGGCACTTATGGCGAGGACGGCACAATTCAAGGGCTTTTTGAGATAATGAACGTTCCTTATGTCGGAGCGGGGGTGTTAGGTTCCGCCGTCGGCATGGACAAGATAATTCAGAAAAAAATTCTGCAACAAGAAAAATTGCCTGTGGTTGATTTTGTGGAAGTTAAAATAACTAAACGTAGCGCGGCAACTTGCCACCGCCCCTGGCGGGGTCTCGCCAAAGGCGATGATATGCCGCTATCTTGGCGGGGGACAAGCCCCCGCGCTACATTATATTGTGCGACACAATTCTATTCTCAAATAATTAACAAGGTCGGTTTGCCATGTTTTGTTAAACCGGCAAATATGGGGTCAAGCGTTGGAATTTCAAAAGCGCATAATTTGAAAGAACTCGAAATTGCTCTAAGTTTAGCCAAAAAATACGATAATAAAATTATTATTGAAAAAGCGGTTCCCAATTTACGTGAATTTGAATGTGCTATTTTAGGCAACGAGAATCCCAAGGCGTCAAAAATAGGCGAGATACTTGCCTCAAATGAATTTTATGATTACAACGCCAAATATGTAGACGGCAAATCAAAAACAATTATTCCGGCAAAAATCAATAAAAATCTTTCCGAAAAAATAAGAAATTTAGCCGTCGTGGCTTACAAAACGCTAAACTGCGCGGGAATGGCGAGAATGGACTTTCTTTATAACTCAAAAAACGATATACTCTATATTAACGAGGCGAACACCATTCCCGGATTTACCAAAATCAGTATGTACCCGAAACTTTGGGAGGCGTCAGGTATTAAATATCAAAAACTTTTAGATAAATTGATTGCTTTAGCCATTAAACGGCATAAACAGCGCAATAAACTGCTATTAAGCTATAAACCGTCAAAAAAATGGTACTAAGTGTTTAAACTTTTAACAAGGTATGAACATGAAAATGAGGCCGATGATTTCCTATCGCCATCAAGGCCCGAAATTAAACAATCCTTTTTACGCCCACCAAAAAAAGGGGGTTTCAAAACGCATAAAAATTGATATTTTTCTGCTTATTTTATGCTGTTTCTTTTGGACGTATTTTTTATTTTTTTCGCCGTTCTTTGCCATTAAACAAATAAACATAGCGTATGGCGGGGAATATAAAGACAAAAAACTTATAGAAGAACAAATAAATACTTATTTTGAATCGGCAAACTTCTTCTCGCTAAGCAGAATAAATTACCTGCTTTTTAGCGAACAAAAACTGCGTTTGGCGTTAAATGAAAATTTTTTTATTAAAAGTGTTAACGCTCAAAAAAACTTCCCAAATCAAATTCTTGTTACCGTAACGAGGATGGAACCGAAATTTATTCTAAAAACGCCTTACGAGATTGCTTATCTTGATTCAAGCGGCATAATTTTAGAAAAAGAAGCGCCAAACGCCTCATCCACAGCAATAACTAATCGTCTCCCAACGCTAATAATCGGCCAGGATAGCGAGTTAAATATTAAAGAAAAAGTATTCAATGAGGAATTTCTGCAATTTATAGATAAATTTGAATCCTTATTTTTTGAAAAGAAATTTGGCTTAGAAATAGATTCTTTTGAAGTAAAAGACACAAAACAAATCCAGGGAACAGTAAAGGTAAAATTAAAAAATTCCGGCCTGTTATACATAAATGACTCGCTGCCGCCTGAAAATCAAATAGAAAACTTCGCTACCGTTTATAAAGAAAAGATTAAGCCCCAAAATAAGGCCTTTGAATACTTAGACCTGAGGTTCGGAGATAAGGTGTATATAAAATAAGGAGAAAATACTGAATCTTGTAATAAAAGGGTATTGCAAGATTTTTTTATTAAAAAACGTATTCACGACGTTTATTATTTATCCGTATAGCATAATAGCGTAGCAAAGTGAGTTTGGACTTCTTCGATATCAAGCGTCGTGAAAGGTATATTGTGCGACGTTAGTTATATCCAAAAACCCGCCCTCCCCTTAAATTAGGCGGGGGTAAATTTTTTATTTGTTAGGTTTCATAAAACATATTAAGATTTATCTGTTCGGTTTCAGGAATCCCGCGGGATTCCTGAAACCGAACAGATGTCGCCAACACCCCCCCCATCCCTTTGTTGCAAGAGATTTTTTGGTTTTTTAATTTTTATCTGAAATTAGCCAAAAAATTAACTTTATATTCAAAATTACGCTTAAATTAAACAAAAAATCCGCCTTCTCTCCAAGGCGGATCAGTTCTTTTTATTTTCCTTTTCCCAAAAATCGTTCAATAGTCGGGATAATGCTTTCGTCATCTTCAATATCAGAAATCGTAATTTTCTCTTCCTCTCTGAAATATTTGCGCAAATAATCAAAAAAGTCTCCCCTGCTGCCCGAGTTGGCTAAACGCCCAGAACAAAACAAATTTATCACCGGCAAAAAATCATCTTTTAACATCTTCACACAAAGTTCATCGTCGTCGCTCGACCAGTTATCGCCGTCGGTATAATAGAATAAATAAATATTCCACTCTTCCGGCGGATAGGCATCGCGAATAATTCTGCGGCCCAAATCAAAAACGCTGGATATTTTTGTTCCGCCGCCAGTGCTGATTCGAAAAAATGTGTCTCTGTCAACCTCCTTCGCTTTTGTGTCATGAACCAAAAAAACATTTTCCAAGCCGGTATAATATATTGAAAGCCACGCGTCAATCCAAAAAGAAATTCTTGCCACTCTTCTTCTGTCTTCGTCGTCCACACTTCCCGATACATCCATCATATGAAAAAGAACGGCATTTGTTTCCGGTGAATCTATTGTTTTAAGAGCTCGGTACCGTTTATCATCTTTAATCGGCACGACCAGAGGATCGTTAGGATTATAAATGCCCGAAGATATTTGTCGCTTTAACGCCTCCCTGTAGGTTCTTTTAAAATGTCTTAATGATTGCGGTCCTGATTTGCTAATGCCCTTAATAAGATTTTTGTGGGTTATGGCTGTTTTTTGGCCCCGCTTTTCAATGTTAGGCAACTCCAATTCTTCGCCAAGCATTCTCGCTAAATCCTCAACAGAAAATTCGGCTTCGAGGGGGTGTTCGCCCGGCTGGTCTCCCGCTTTTCCCCTCCCTTTTTCTCCAGATGCGTCACCACCCAAAGGGTCGCCCTCATTTCCATCTCCCTGTCCAATGCCTTTTAATTGCCGTGTTTCATATTTAAAACGCGGGATGTCTAAGTGAGGTATTGGTATGATAATTTTTTCTTTTGGAGACTTGCCCGGTAAAATAATATCACCGTGCGTAATATATTTTCGCAATCCGCTTCTGACACACCCCTCAACAATTTCCTTAAATTTTTTTTGGTCTGAAACGATTCTTCCCATCTTTTCCTCCGTTTTTGTGTTAAAGAACTAAAAATTCAATTTAATAACTTAACAAATATGACATCGGGTCAACCGGCAAACCATTCAACCTTGTCTCAAAATGCAAATGCGGTCCCGTAGTCATGCGCCCAGCGCCTGCCGTTCCGGGCATGCCGCCGGAATAAGCGATTATCTGTCCCCTGTCAACAAAGGCGCCTTCTTGCGCAATAACGCGAGAAAGATGCCCATAAACCGTGGAAAAACCTCCGCGATGAATTAACATTATATAACTGTAATTGCCATAAGCCGGCCTTATCACCTTCGCCACAAAACCGGCGGCGGCCGCTTTAACCGGCGTACCCTGATAGGCGCGGATATCAATCGCCGGATGTTCATAAATGTATCTGAATGGATAATCCGGGTCATGAAAAGTGGCCGACAATCCCCTCTTTGGATCAAGAGGCCAGCTCAAAATAATATCCTGCCCCAAGTTTGAAAAACTTTTATCGCTTTCTTCAAGTTTTTTTCTAAAAGTCGATTCTAAATTTACTATATCCGAATTAATTTGGCCTTGTTCGTTGCGCAATTCATCCGCTAATTGTTTAAATCTTGACTCTGAATCGCGAGCCTTTTTTAATAAATAACTTTTGGCTAATTTTTGGTCTTCAATCTTTGATTTATTTTCTCTAAGTTTTGTGTGAAGCGTTTCCAACGAGCTTTTTTTGGTATTTAAATTAACATTCTTTTTTTCAATATCGTTCTTTAAATTTTTTACTTCTTTAATTTTACTGTTTAAACTATCTTGAATGGTTTCCAAATAAAACAAATGGTCGAAAAATTCGGAGAAATTGTTATAAAGAAAAACTATCTCAAACTCGCTTTTTGAACCCTCCTTTTCCATTGCGCGTATTATATTGCCCAAAATGTCCCTGTCATTTTTAATTTTTTCTTCCATTTTTTTTATTTCTTCGTCAAGCGCTTTAATCTCAAGCTGCAACTCATCAATTTCAGCCTCCGTGCTTTCTATTTCCAAATTAATTTTGTTGACTTGATTGTTAATTATATCTATTTGATTGTTAAGGGTTGTTGCCTCTTTTTGTTTATTAAGAATCAATTTTTGATATTGCTCTATTTTTTTATTCAATTCTTTAATCTGGTCTTTTTTAGTTTGAATTTCATCGTTTATTTGTAAAATATTGTCAGTTGTTTCGTCGGCGCGGACAATAAAACCCTGCCCCAAATAAATTGGGGCCAAAATAATTATAGAAATCGTAATCAGCAATTTTTTCATGCTTCTAATTTATTAATAACTTTATTAATAGCCTCTTTAATTCGAAGAAGCGTCTTATTTTTGCCTAAAACCTCTGCGATTTCAAAAGGACTCGGCGAGGCCTCTCTGCCGCTCAATGCCGCGCGCATCGGCCACAGCGTATCCCCCACTCCGAAATTATGTTTCTCAATAAAATCTCTGATTTTTTCTTCTAAAATCGCAGCGGTGAAATCATCCTCCGGCAATTTTTCCAAAAATTCAAATAATTTTTCCAAAACTCCTTTAGTGTCCTTTTGGGTTGATTTTTTCCAAATCAAAATTTGCGAATCGTAATCTAGTTTATCTTTAAAAAAGAATTCCGTTAAAAACGTTATATCGCTTAATTTTTGCAATCTGTTTTTTTCTATCCCAACTACTTTTTTTAAATAATCTTCGGTAAAATTTTTCGGCAGATATGGCCGGCAAAGCTCCAAAAGTTCATCATCTGATTTTTCGCGAAGATATTCACCGTTCAACCAATTCAATTTTTCCAAATTAAATACCGCCCCGGCCTTGTTAATCTTTTTTAAATCAAACTTTTCAGCCAATTCATTCAAAGAATAAATTTCTTCTTTGTCCGAAGGATTCCACCCTAAAAGCGCGACAAAATTCAAAAGCGCCTCCGGCAAATAACCCTTGCTCAAATAATCTTCAACCGCCACGTCTCCCTGCCGTTTTGATAATTTGCTTTTATCGGCATTCAAGAGAAGCGGTAAGTGGGCAAATTGCGGCACTTTCCAACCAAACGCCTTATAAAGCAAAACATGCTTTGGCGTTGACGGAAGCCACTCATCGGCGCGGAGAACATGAGAAATTTCCATCAAATGATCGTCTACCACGTTTGCCAAATGATAGGTTGGAAAACCATCGGACTTTAAAAGTACTTGGTCGTCAATTAATTTATTTTCAAAACTAACTTCGCCACGAATCAAATCATTCACTGCGGTTTTTCCATTTTTAGGAACTTTTAAACGAATTACATAAGGCGCGCCATTATTTAAATTATTTAAAATTTCATCTTTTGTTAGTTCTTTGCAACGCCCACCATACATTGTGGGCATTTTTAGAACAATTTGTTTTTGCCTCATCTCCTCAATGGTTTGAGTCGAACAAAAACAATAATATGCCTTGCCTCTTTTAACCAAATCCAAGGCGTATTTTTTGTATAAATCCAACCTTTTTGATTGAACATAAGGGCCAAATTCGCCTTTTTCGCAAATATCAGCTTTGGAAATTGAAAATTGGGAATTGGAAATTTCTTTGTTCGTTTGCGAACAAAGATAAGGGCCTTCGTCATAATTTAATCCTATTTTGTTTAAAACCTCAATTAACGCTTCTGTCGCTCCCGGCACGTGGCGGGTTCTGTCTGTGTCCTCAATTCTTAACACAAAAACACCCTCATTTTTTCGGGCAAAAAAATAATTATAAAGCGCGGTTCTTAAACCGCCAATATGCAAATAACCCGTTGGACTCGGCGCGAAACGAACACGAATTTTGTTAGACATATATCCACGAAATAAAACGAATCTCCACTAATCACAAATTTTTATTATTCGTGATTCGTGTTTATTTGTTGTAAATTCGTGTGAATTCGTTAAATTACCGCTGATTCCAAAATTTCCAAACTGGCATCGCGAGGATTTAATTTCGCCTTTATACCGATTGGCAAGGTGACAAAATTCAACACGTGCCCGAAATCAGCGTTAAAAATGATTGGAAATTTAAAAGATTCAACAATTTCTAAAATGGCTTGTTTTAACTTTAAAGGATGTTGATATTCGCTTGGTCCAAGCATTTTATTTCCCTTGCCCGCAATCATACCCCTCACCCCGTCTAACGCCCCTGTTAATTTTAAATGTTCAAGCGTCATATCAATATCTTCCACCGGTTCATTATATTCTTCCCAAAACAAAATTGAATCTTTAAATTTTGAAAAATATTCCGTGCCTGATAAATTAACCATTATTTCCAAATTTCCTCCCACAAGATTTCCAAAAACTGCTTTTCCGTTTTTTAAAGCGCTCCAATCTCCATTTTTAATGATTTTACCTATTGGTTTAGCTTCAGAAATAATTTGAAATAAAGATTTTTGGCTAAATTTATTTAAAAGAGCGGGGCTTGTTACGTTTGGCCCGTGAAAAGTTACAAGTCCGGTTTTAACGTAAATCGCCAAAAGCAAGGTAGTTATATCGGAAAACCCAACAAAAACTTTCGGATTATTTTTAATGTTATTAAAATCAACTAGAGGTAAAAGGCGGTTGGCGCTTGAACCGCCGGCAAGGCAAAAAATACCCCGAATTTTTTTCTCGGCAAACATTTTATTTAAATCATCGGCTCTTTCCTTGTCCGTTCCCGCCATATAATCGCCGTGGCGCTTAAAAATATTTTTACCGAAAACAACCTTAAAACCGAAATTTTCCAAAATCCTTACCCCTTTTTTAAAAGCGTCCTTTTTAAAAGGCAACAAAGCGTCGGAAGGCGCCACAATCCCCACACAATCCCCTCTTTTTAATTTTTCCGGTTTAATAATTTTCATAACGCTCCGAATTAAAATCTAAACTCGAAATATTCATTTTCGCACGGATTTCCGTTGGCCACAAAAAACGACATTTTATTTAAATCTACTATTGAGCTTGCCAGAGTCGCTTCGTTATCGCCTGTTTTTAAATTTGGATGGCGACAAAGACTGGATGGAAATTTTTTATGGTCGGATAAAATTAATTTAATTCTTGCCTCGTTAGGCGATTCAAATTGATTTAATAATTCCTGCCCCCTTTCTAATTTAGAAAAAGAAATTGGTTTTGAATTTTGCTCAATATTTATAAACGGTTTAAAAACATAATGATTAGTATGTAAATAAAAACCTTTATCTAATTTTTGTTTGAATATTTTTTTATTAAATGTTTCAACTCCTATCCCGCCTTGTTTTTTGGCGGAATAAATTAAAACGTGCATCCCGCCAAAATTTGGAAATTTTGAAAGAATGCGGCAAGATTCCTTAACTGTTTTTGATTCAAGCAAAGCTCTCCCGATAAAACTCCGCGCAAATCCGTTTTTAAATTCTATTTTTGGATGCAAAGTATTTACAGTTTGCGCCATTTTATAAGAATTTAAAGAAACGCTATCGCCGCATAAAATTCCCGGATAATTTAATGAAAGGAAAGAACATTTATTTTTAATTTTAACTTTAACCAAAATTAATTTTCCGTAATTTACGCAATCTTCTTCTTCGTTGTGGCAAACAAAAGTTTTTCCGCCACCTTTCCAAAATAAACTGGTGCATCTTTCGCCCCGTTCTTTAAGTTTAAAAAGATTTTCAAAACAATTAAGCGCAAACAAGTTTAAAAACGGAACCCCCGCGCCGTCCGCCATCCCTTTTAATTCTTCTATAAAATTTGGAAATGTCTCTTGGTGGCGCGGTAAAACTTTTTTTGACAATTCCATCAATTCTTTATTTGGAATCATCAAATCAAAAATTGACTTGATATTTTTTCTTTGCGCTCTTCCTATCGCCTGTCCAACCTGATAATAATCGCCTTCCGCGCGCAAAAAATTAATTTTTGGCAAATGACCCATAAAATTATTTTGGTAAAATTTCATCTTTTTCGTAAATAACCTTATGCCCGCCCGATTTTAAATCTTTTCTTTGTGAAGCCAATTTCCAATTTAAAAACTTGTCCTCGTCGTCAAAAATTTCCTGTCCCTCTGTTTGCCCATATTTGATTTTCAAAAATTCCAATTCAACCTTATTTGCGTCGGTGTGCCCCGTGCCCCAGCCCATGCCCTTTTTCAAATTTTTCCGCGTAACAAGTTCGTTTAATGCCAATCCCTCATGCAACCTGTCCGGAACGTCGCGATCAATATAAACCACGCCGCCTTTTTCATAAACATCTACCAGCGTGCCAACTAGCCGTTCGGAGTTATTGATTGTAAAATGTTTGTCGTCAAAAATAACCTCTTTTACATACCGCGTCTCAATAAGCGGTTTTGCCGACGAAGACAAAACCCCCTCCGCTTCTTCGGAAAAAATTTGGGTTTTTTTGGGTACTGTGCGGCGCGGAGTTAAAATAACATTTTCTTCTTCCTCTAAGGTTTTAAGGCCGTTGCCTTCGCCATATTTTTTCTCATAAAATTCGGCTTCTTTTTTTTGAGCTTCATTATGAGAATAAACATAACTATGGCCCTTATTTAAAAGTTTTCGCTCTTCAATTTCATGGATAGCGATGCCTTCAAAAAATTTTTCCGGTATTTCCTTGTCGATGAGAATAATTTTATTAATCTCATCTATGTCGCCACCGTTTTTAACAATTCCGGAAGCGTCAATTTGATATTTTTCTCCTCCGTAAGAAAATTCTTTCATATTCGCTTCGCTCTGCTACGAAATTACGAAAGGGGCGAAATTACGAAATTTTTTCCCCCTCCCTTCCCTCCCCCTCGGAGAGGGGGAGGGGTGGGGTGGGGGTTTTCGCACTTTCGCAATTTTCGGATTTTCGGAGCCTTTTAATTCTAAATTGTAAAACTAAATACGGAAAAACTATTACTGCGTTAAAAATCCTTTTAAATCTTCTTGGTTCTGAAACCAAACGCCATAACCATTCTAAATTTAATTCTCTTAAAATTTTCGGGGCACGAATAACTTTGCCGGACAAAAAATCAAACGCTCCGCCCACGCCCATAGCGATTTTAACGCTAGGCATTTTCTTTAAATTCATTTTTATCCACTTTTCCTGTTTCCCCTGCCCCGAAATCCAATCAGCGTTTGAACCATGCCCGAAAGCGACAAATAAAATATCAGGATTTGCTTCGTTTATTAGTTTAATTGTTTCCTCGTCTCTATCCCCTGCTCCGTTTGCATTAATTTTTCCTCCGTCGTCCGCGCCAACAATTTTTAAATTTGGAAATTTTTCCTTTACCCCCCCACCTTTCCCAAATACACCGTGATATCGCCACGGGGATGATGGGCAAGAAACACAAACCCCGTCGTTTCTACCGGATTGAATACTTTGTGGGAAGGTGGGGGGGTTTATTTGTAAAGCTAATTTTTTTGCTACTTGCGGCGCGCCGCCCAAAAAATATACGCTTTTATCTATTGTTTCCGCCAAAATAAGCAAATCAACCATAAAATCAACGCCGTGAATTCTTTCTTTTAGAGCTTCTCGACTCGCCCCCGCCAATCGCGGGAGCTCGCTCGAAGAATAACACTTTTCTTGTTCGAGCTTGTTGAGAACTTTTGATTCTTCTCGCGCCAATATTCGCGAAGCAAAAATCAATCCTGACCCGTCGGGTATTGCTAAATCCGCTTCGTTTAAAATTTTCTTGAACTCCGTATCTTTTTGCGCCAAAACAACCATTTCGGGATTGGGCGTAACTATATAATGCTGCCCTCCGTCGCTTAAAAATCTTTCAACCACGCCGAGAGCTTCAAATTTAGAAAAATTATCAATTTTCACGCCCAAAATATCTATCTTTTCCATATCTAGTTGTCATTGCCCGATTTAATCGGGCAATCCAGTAAATATTTTTCTGGATTCCCGCCCTATTGGGTCGGACCCACGGGTCATAGACTTTCGCGGGAATGACAAAACGATAAATCTTATCTACTTTTAACTTATTATTTTTAACTTGTAACTTTTCAACACTTTATATTCCGCTCCTTCCGGTTTCAATTTACTTTCCATCAATTCCACGCTTTTTATTTCAAATTTTAACGGTTTAATTTCCAATTTTTCAAAAATTGCTGTTTCAATAGGGCATTCAAGACGTGCCAAAGTTATATGCGGGCGCCACGCGCGCCTATCAATTTCCATGCCCGCGCTCTCTAATTCCTTGCCTAAATCGCGCTGCAAATCCTCCAACCCCCTGTTTTCCGCCTTTGTTTCAACAAATATCACGCTTGGCCTTATTCTTTCGGCCATTTTGCCGCCTTTCTTTAAAAGTGAAGGGAAAAACCCGATTTCACCGAGCCGAACCTTTGCTGCTCCGCGCCCCTTCGCCACCGAAGCAATAACGTCTTTTATTTCTTCCACTCGTTCCTCATCCACATATCCCAAAAAATGCAACGTTAGATGAACCTTTTCTATTTTTACCCATTTAATCGGCAAATTTTTAAAATGTTTTTTTAAAATATCTTGAATTCTCCCCGCCTCATCCCGAACGCTATCTGGAAAATTTATGGCGATAAAAAGCCGTTTCTTCATAAACACGGTTCCTTGTTTGTATTGTTACAATAATTATTATATATACTCTTGACAGATTATTCAAGAGGTGTTAAGTTAAAACTAAGCTTAAGGGTCATTAAAAATTTAGCTCGCTGATTTCTAAGACACTGATGACACTGATTTTAAATAGGTTAAATATCAGCGTTATCAGTGAAAAACAATCAGTGGGCAAAGGAGGAATAAAATGAAATATCCACCCTCACCGTGGCGGCTTGAACCGCCCAAATCTTTCCGCCCCTCGCCCCATAAAAAAATAAAGGCAAAGACAGAGGAGGGGGAAAATACGGTAGAAAGGACAAAAGAAATGCGAATGCAGCGGCCCGCGAAAGAACTGCCACCGCCAGTTACCCCCATACGGGAAAAAGTGGTAGAAGTAAAGATAGAAAAGATGAACGGAAACGCTTGCCAAAAACCCATCACCCTCGCGGACGTGGAATTTGTAAGCAAAATCGTGGAAAGATTGGGTTATAGATGCGAAGAAGACCAGAGAGTATACAATCTTTTGGACCCAAATTTATTTTCGGATTTGAAAACGATTGACGACGACGGACCGCCGAAACCTCCAGAACCGGAAATTGTATTTGAGGGAGAAATAAAAATAATAGGTCCCTCTATACCACTCATCTAAGCCGAAACACCGCAAACAAACCGCCCGGGTTTTACCGAGGCGGTTCTTTTTTTAGGTTATAGATCATAGGTTGCAGGTTCCAGTTTTTTAATTTTGGAATTTAAAAAAAGTGTTTGCTGCGAAAAAATAATTTTAATTAAAAAATCCGCGATAAGGCGGATTAATTGAAAGATTTATTTCTCAAAAAAATTGTTTCTGCAAACTTCGGCGTACCACCCGGCGCTATCTCTTACTCTGCGCTCGCCAGTAGAATAATCCACGGCAACAAGTCCGAAGCGCGGTCCAAAACCGAATCCCCACTCAAAATTATCCAAAAGCGACCAGTAGAAATATCCTCTGATGTCTGTGCCGACAGAAATAGCTTGGTGGATGACCTTGAGATGCTGTTTTATAAATTCTTTGCGTTTGCTATCACCGGCGTCAGCAATGCCGTTTTCTGTTATATAAATTGGTTTTCCAAATCCGCACAAATCTGATATCACATGACTCAACCCCCAAGGAACGATTTCCCACCCCATATCAGTCGTTGGAAGTCCCAATTTCACCTTAGAAGCATAAAAACTTTGTGGAGAGGCACAATCAAAACGCAATTTTTTTGAACCATAATAATTAAGGCCGATAAAATCAAACTTAGTTCTGTCGAGAAAATATCTATTTCTGATTTCATGATTGAGGAGCGTTACTAAGCGATCCAAACGGCCAGGCGCTTCTATATAATAGGTGTTATCTTTTGCCATCCCAACTAAGGCATGCGGAAGTACGCTGTGTATTGCGTTATAGGACGCATTATGTCCGTGAATTAAATTATTTAAAACACGGAAAAAACTTCCCACATCTCTTCTGCCCGGCGGAAAATCTCCCTCCAAATATCCATGCTTTGCTAATATATTTGGTTCATTTACGGTGCACCAGAAATCCACCAAATGGCCGAGCTCCTTTGCTATCAATTCAGAAAACCTTGCAAAATATTCAACTGACATCGCCCCCTCCCAATCAAACCAAAGAGGGCTAGTAAAATGATGAAGCGTGACAAAAGATTTGACCCCTCTTGCTCGGAGATACTCAAGCACCTTCCTGTAATGTTCCAGCTCCGCGCGGTTAATTTCTCCGGGTCTCGGTTCTATCCGGCTCCACTCAATTGAAAAACGATAAGCATTCTGACTTAGGCTAACCAGCAAATCAATATCTTCGCGGAAATGGTTATAATGGTCACAAGCTAAACCAGACCGCTCTCCGTTCTTAATTTTTCCCGCTTCTTCCCAACGATACCAATCGTTTAAAGTATTATTCCCTTCAACCTGGTGTGCGGATGTTGCTGAACCCCAAAGAAACCCTTTTGGAAATTTGTATTGTAAAAGTTCTGTCATCGTTATCCTCCTTTTAACGATATAATCATTTAACCATGAAATGATATTTTAGTCAACAGTTTCAACCCCGCCCACTTCATCAAAAAGATCCTCCTATTTCAGAGAAGTTTTCTGGCGGTGATTTTGAAATTTTATTAGAAATTAAGAATTAGGAATTAGAATTTTTACTCAAGGTGCTTTTCTCCCCTCCTCTTCTCCAACTCCCGCCTTAATAACGGAGCTTTTTTGAATTCCGGGTCTTCGGCAACGAATTTTTTCGCTTCATCGCGGGCTGTTTTTAAAAGTTCAATATCGTCTAAACGCGCCATTTTTAAAGTCGGCAAACCCGATTGCCTGATACCCAAAACATCGCCCGGCCCGCGAAATTTCAAATCATATTCGGCCAATTCAAAACCATTTAAAGTGTTGGCAAAAATTTTTAGCCGCCGGCTGGTTTCGCCCGACGCCGACTCCAAAAAAACCAAACAATACGATTGATGCTCTCCCCTGCCCACCCTTCCGCGCAACTGGTGCAATTGCGCCAGCCCGAATCTTTCCGCACCCTCAATTATCATCAATGAAGCGTTTGGCACATCCACGCCAACCTCAACTACCGTTGTGGAAACAAGAATTTGCGTTTCACCGCTTTTAAAGTCGTCCATTATTTTATTCTTTTCCGCGCTTTTCATTTTGCCGTGCAAAACTTCAATTTTAAATTCCGGAAAAATTTCGTTTTTTAATTTTTCAAATTCTTCTTTTACCGAACGCACGCCGAGTTTATCTGACGGGTCAATAAGCGGACAAATAACAAACGCCTGCCGTCCTGATTTAATTTCGTGGCGTATAAAAGAATAGGAGTCGGCTTTAAAATCCGGTAAAACCAATTTGGTAACAATTAATTTTCTGCCCTTGGGCATTTCATTTAATAAAGAAATGTCCAAATCTCCGTAGGCGATTAAAGATAAAGTGCGCGGAATTGGCGTGGCGGTCATCGAAAGAAAGTGGGGCGTAAGGCCGGGGTTGCCGTCACGGTCGCGCAAAGCAGCGCGCGCTTTTACTCCGAAACGATGTTGTTCGTCAACAATCGCCAAGGCCAAATGATTGAATTTAATTTTTTCTTCAATTAAAGCGTGCGTTCCGAGCGCCAAGCCAATTTCGCCGTTTTTTATGCCTTCCAAAATTTTCTTTTTACTCACGCGCTTAATTGCCCCCTTTTCACAAATTTGAGAAAAACCGCGGGTTAAAAGACAAATTTTAACATCTAAATTTTTAAATAATTTAGAAAAAGTTAAAAAATGCTGGCTTGCCAAAATTTCGGTTGGCGCCATAAATGCCGCCTGAAAATTATTTTTAAGCACATTAAATATCGCCAGTGCCGCGACAATTGTTTTTCCGGAACCAACGTCGCCGTTTAACAAGCGGTTCATTGGGGAGACGAGCGATTTGTCATTCTCGGGCTTGACCCGAGAATCCATCTCCTTTTTCTGGATTGCCCGATCAAGTCGGGCAATGACAATTTTTTTCGCTCCTAAATCGGTCAAGATTTCCCACGCTGATTTGCGCTGGGCGCCGGTTAGTTGAAACGGCAAATTGGCCACAAATTCCCGCGTCTCGGTTTCAAAAAACTTAATTTTCGGCGCGTTTTCCTGCTTAAGTTCCAGCCTTGATGTCTCGTTTTCCAATTGCAAATAAAATAATTCTTCAAACTTAAACCTTTTTGCCGCCTGTTCGGCTTGTTCTTGATTTTTTGGGAAGTGAATGAGTTCCAAGGCGCTCGCAATTTCCAAAAGATTAAGATTACGCCGCAAATTAACAGGCAGTGGGTCGACAATTTCTCTTGCAAACGGCAAGACCAAATTAATAAGAAACCGCAATTGTTTTTGGCTTAATCTTTCCGTCAAAGGATATATCGGCACAATCCGGCCGGTGTGGATCGCTTCTTTTTTCCAAGCCGCGGATTGGCTTATTTTTTCATAAACCGGGTTTATCATTTCCGCGCCAAAAAAGTCAGCGTTTATTTTGCCCGAAAAATAAACCTTGTCGCCCGGCGCAAGCACCCTTGCCATAAACGGCTGGTTAAACCATATTACTTTTATCTTGCCCGAATCGTCGCTTACCAGCGCCTCGGTAAAAAGTTTGTGGCGCCGCGGCGAACGATGGCTTTCTATCATTTCCACCACGCATTTTATCGTAACAAGCCCGCCTGCAACGCTTTGCGTAGCATTGCGGGCAGGCCCTCCGGCCGTGATTGCTTCTTTAATGGGCAAAATGTGGCTTAAGTCGTCATAGCGAAAAGGAAAATAAAAAAGAAGATCCTTCGCAGTAAAGATCCCCAATTCGCTTAAGCGTTTGGATACCATCGCGCCGATTCTGTGGATATTTTTCACCGGCGTTTCCAAGGTGAGCATAAGTTTATTTCTGGTGCGCCCGCGAGGAATCGAACCTCGATCGCAAGCTCCGCAAGCTCGCATTCTATCCGTTGAACTACGAGCGCACAAAAAAGGTGGAAGGGCAAGTTGTCCCCCTACGGGGGATCACCCGAGGGGTGAAACTATGAGGGCTCAGGCCATGGCGGACAGGTATCCGTTGTCCCCCTGCGGGGGATCCGCCTTGGGCGGAAACTACGAGCGCACAAAAAAGGTGGAAGGGCAAGTTGTCCCGACGCTTCGGTCGGGATCCCGACTATAACGTCGGGAAACTACTAGCACCCAATAAAACAAGCGGCATCTGTTGCCGCTTATTATAATAATATATTTCGTTTTAAATTACAAGTCCCATCGATAACCGATAACTAACAACTAAAAACTATCCACTCGCAACTAGAGTTTCAGCGCCCTTCCCAAATAATCGGCGAATGGTTCGTCTTTTTCTTCCAAGTCTTCAGCAAGATATTCCGAAAGAATACCGCGAACTTTGTTTGGGTCAATATCGTCAAGCGGAATGGCCAACCGCGGCTGAATTACACTCTTGGATTCTACATATAACTTCTTCACTTCCGGAGGCTCATAAACAATCCAAAACCGCCCGAGCTCTTCGTAAGGATAAATTTTTTCGCCAAATTTTACACCTGTTTTAGTAATAGAAAATTCCACTTCATTTGCTTCGCGGAAATCAAAAAGAACCACAATTACCGAAACCATCAATAAAATCACGGCAAAAAGAAAATTAGACGTTTTAATGCAATATATAAGCAAGATAAACAAAAATATCGCCGCCCAAACATACCAGCCGGTTGATTTTTTGTGTTTTTCAAATTCGGGTGTTTTCCAAGTTAACAACTCGTTGGCCATAAAATGTGTCATTTAAGTATGTTTTCATTATAGTAATTTTTGACGCGGTTGGCAAGTGGATAACTTTTCCAACCTCAAACAAGCTAATTGACTTATGGTCACAAAAGTTTATTATCAAGCGAGCGAGTGAAATGACCCCGACTTGTCGGGGTCATTTCCGAGCGAGCGCAGATAATACAGGGTCAATACCCCGCGATCTTGCCGTGAAAATAGTGTCCAGGGCTTGCCCCGGGGTTTAATACCCTTTATAATTAAAATAGTATTTTATGGACATTTTTTATCCAATAAAATTATTAGCCGATTGGCTTGTATACGCATTATTCAAAATAACGCCAAAAACCCTTTTGGCCGAAACGGTCCACTTTTTTATATACGACACAATTAAAATCTTTATTTTGTTGTCTGTAATAATTTTTATTGTCTCGATTGTCCGGTCGTTTTTGCCTCCCGATAAAATACGCAAATTTTTATCAAATAAAAATTTATATTTCGGCAATGTTCTCGCCGCGCTTTTGGGAATTATAACGCCGTTTTGCACCTGTTCGGCCATTCCCCTATTTTTGGGATTTTTACAGGCCGGCGTACCGCTGGGAACAACTTTTTCTTTTTTGGTCGCGTCACCGATGATCAACGAGGTCGCGTTGATTTTACTTTTAGGAATGTTCGGGTGGAAAATTGCCGTTTGTTATGTTTTGAGCGGTCTTACAATCGCCGTGTTTTCGGGCGCAATAATAGGAAAAATGAAAGTGGAAAATTTGATTGAAAATTCGGCGATTCATAATAATTTAAATAACCAAAATTCGTCACACTTAAACTGGCGCGAACGGATAATTTTTGCCAAAAAATATACAATCCGCACCTTGGATAAAGTTTGGCCGTATATTATTATCGGCATTGCGGTTGGCGCGTGGATACACGGTTATGTGCCAACGGATTTTTTGGCTAAATACGCGGGTACCGACAAGTGGTACGCTGTTCCGCTTGCGGTAATTTTAGGCATTCCCTTATATTCCAACGCCGCCGGCATTATTCCTCTTATAAGCGTTTTAACCGAAAAGGGGGTATCAATAGGCACAACACTGGCATTTATGATGGCGGTAACCGGACTATCCTTTCCGGAATTTATGATATTAAAAAAGATTATGAAAACTAAATTAATACTTATTTTTGCCGGCATCGTGGGCGTTGGCATCATTTTTACCGGTTATTTATTTAATATTATTTTATAAGACAAAATAAAACAGACCCCGTGATAGCTCAAAATAAACGGTTACCGAGAATGAACCACTGATTCGGTTACTTGGCTGCGAGTTTTTTGAAATTGGTAAATCATTTTTCGTAGCATATCAATTTGTTCTTTGAGGAGCAGCGGGTTGAGTGTTCGGTGTTCGTTTCCGACGCATTCTTTTGTCTCCAAAGAGATAGTATCATGTTCCATCAGTCTTTGGTAGGGCGTC
>Ga0265296_1001441_pt1 | contig 27410 bp, 22 predicted proteins | sample MunlanPumphouse1_FD_189073 | JGI IMG/M metagenome (GOLD analysis project Ga0265296, IMG submission 189073) | Groundwater microbial communities from a municipal landfill in Southern Ontario, Canada - Pumphouse #1 | ecosystem: Environmental > Aquatic > Deep subsurface > Groundwater | place... | reverse complement strand
ATACAAGAAAGAGGGGAAAACCAGAAAAATTCACGGCATTATATTATTGCCGGAACTGTCTGTGGTTGAGAAACTGAACCGGAGACTGAAGCGCCTGGGAAAAACGGAATCGAACGGGAGACCAATTTTTACCTTTGACGTGGTTAACATGCTTGAAATGGTCTTTGATGTTTCAAACAGGGCGATGTTCATTCCGGCCCATATCTGGACACCCTGGTATTCGGTCTTTGGTTCTATATCCGGTTTTGATTCAATAGAAGAATGCTTCGGGGATTTTTCAGAACATATATTTGCAGCAGAGACGGGATTGTCTTCAGATCCCGCCATGTGCCGGAAATTTTCAGGTTTGGATAAAATAACTCTCATATCCAACTCGGACGCCCACTCGCCTTTAAAAGTAGGCAGAGAGGCAAATATTTTTAATACATCGCTTTGTTATGATTCAATAATATCGGCAATAAAAAGAGGCAACCCGGAAGAGTTTACCGGCACCGTTGAATACTATCCTGAAGAAGGCAAGTATTACGCGGACGGACACAGAAATTGCAACCCGTCTCTCCTGCCTGAAGAGACTGAGAGATACGGCGGCATATGCCCCATATGCAGAAAGAAAATAACAATCGGTGTGCTCCACAGAATTCAGGAGCTTTCGGACAAATCAAAAAATAAAGCGGCAACTTTGGGATGCTTTAAGACAAAACCCCTTTTGGAGATTCTTTCGGAAATTTTTCAATTGAACCCAGGCTCAAAAAAAGTAATGCTGTATTATAATAACCTGCTGGAACAATTCGGGCCGGAGCTTTATATCCTTAATTTCACAGGCATCGAAGAACTCAGACATTCAGGCATCCATCTTCTTGCAGAAGCAATAGAAAGAATGAGGAAAAACAAGGTCATGATTACACCCGGTTTTGACGGAAAATATGGAACCGTCAAATTATTTAAAAAGGAAGAGATTAACGGCCTGAAAGTGTTGCGGAATGGGTTATCTGGTATATAGCCGGTTTTATAACCGCAATATATCGATATTTAATCCGATTTTTATATTTTCTCTTGAATTGTTTAAAAAATTATGTATAATTGAGCCAATTGCAAAAGTCGTCATTCCCGTGCAAACGGGAATCCAGAAATTTTTGCAACATATTGAAAAAACTGGATTCCCACTTTCGCGGGAATGACAAATTCTTCTCTTTTTAGGACTTTTGCAATTGGCTCAATTTAATATAATTTTGTGGAACCGGATAGATTATAAATCAAACGGATTGTTGATTTGGGATCTGACTTGAGAGAAATGTCTGATAAATTTTTCCTACATACTGCATGGGAGAGACTTTTAAAGAACATCCAATTTTGCTCGAGTTCAAGGAAGACGATAATTTTAACCACAGAAATACATTTAGTCTTTCGAGGATTGAAATTTGAGCCTGACACAGGCACTTGTGAAGCTTCAGCGCTAATCGGGCGCAAAGGTCTCTGGAAAGCGGCGCTGACAGGTATTTGTTCGGTTCTGTTGGTGCTTGGATCCTGTGTTTCTTCTTTTGCCGTCGGCGATATATATAAATTCGTAGATGAAAACGGCGTTGTCCATTTTACCAATGTGCCGACAGATCCGTCTTATCAATACAGGCTGTTCATAAAAGATTTTTCAGCAAGAAAACCGTTGCGCACAAGCTCATATTCACCGGATATATATGATGATATGATTACCGAAGCTTCCAGGAGGCATGGAATTTCGTTTCCCCTGCTGAAAGCCGTAATAAAGGTTGAGTCCGATTTTAATCCAAGAGCGGTCTCAAGAGCAGGCGCCCTCGGATTGATGCAGATAATGCCGGAAAATGCGAAAGCTTTCAGGATGAGAGATCCTTTTGATCCTAGGGAAAATATTCTGACAGGAACACAGTATTTCAGGGAACTCCTCGAGCGGTTCAATGGAAAACTTCATCTTGCTCTTGCCGCATATAACGCAGGGCCCACCGTTGTCGATCGTTATAACAGCATTCCCCCCATAAAAGAGACCGAAGATTACGTTGAAATGGTAATGAAATATTTCCGTCATTTCAAAAAGAACGATTAACTTCAACACAGCCCCTATTCATCTGTCCAGACAGAAATTATTTAGTTTCCATTTGAGATTCCGTGTATTTTAATACTATTCCCGTACGGGTTGGAAGATAGAGGCTGATAAACCGGCGGGTTGAGTTCTTCGCCTTGTCTGAAAGGGTGTGATGTTCCTGTCCCGGGTTAAGACGGCCGTGTCCTCCATACTCCCTCGAATCGCTGTCAAAAGTCATTTTATATGTTCCGGGAGGCGCATCAAAGCAGTAATCCGTAAAGGAGCGGGTCGGGTGAAAATTGAAAGCAAAAAGAAGACCAGCCCTCCTGAAAGCGATTATCTTGTCGTTCGTGTTTTCATATAAGAGCATGGGCGCTGAAGATTCGAGAAGATGAAAACGCTTTGCCAGTGCGATCATATCGCGGTCGAAATTTGCCAGAAGGTGGTATTTTAACGAAGGGTCGTCTACAAGATGCCAATGGCGCCTTGCATAATGATATGACCAGTTATTGCCCGGCCTTGGAAAATCAATCCAGTCGGGATGACCGAATTCGTTTCCCATGAAGTTCAAATATCCGTTTCCGGCCGTAGCCATAGTGATCAGTCTTATTAATTTGTGTAAAGCGATCCCCCTGTCAACCCTGAAATTATCATCATTTATGGTCATGTGCTCATACATATCGGAGCCTATGAGCCTGAATATAAGGGACTGATCCCCGACGAGAGCCTGATCGTGCGATTCGGAATAGCTTATCGACTTTTCTTCCATCCGCCGGTTGTTGAGCTCATACCAAAGGTGGCCGGTCGGCCATTCTTCATCGTACGAATCCTTGACCAGCCTGATCCAGTAGTCGGGTATTCCCATTGAGAATCGGTAGTCAAAACCGAACCCTCCTTCAGTTAACGGGACCGCAAGCCCAGGCATTCCGCTTATATCTTCCGCTATTGTCACTGCATCCGGCCTTAAATCGTGTACCAGTTTATTTGCGAGGGCAAGATAGGTCAGAGCATCTTCATCAACATCCGCGTTGAAGTAATCTTCAAGTGATGTGAACGATTTTCCCAGACCATGATGGAGGTACAGCATGCTTGTGACGCCGTCAAGCCTGAACCCGTCAAAACGGTATTCATCGAGCCAGAACCGGCAGTTTGAAAGAAGAAAATGAAGAACCGGTATCTTTCCATAGTCAAAACAACGGGAATTCCACGCGCTGTGCATCCCTCGCGGGCCTTCATGAAAGTACTGGTGCAGTGTCCCGTCAAAACGACTTAAGCCCTCAACTTCATTGCAAACCGCATGGGAGTGGATTATATCCATTGTGACCGAAATGCCCGCCGAATGTGCCGAGTCTATCAACTCTTTTAAGTCTTCCGGCGTTCCGAAACGGGATGAAGGGGCAAAAAAATTGGAAACCTGATAGCCGAAAGATCCGTAGTACGGGTGTTCCTGGATTGCCATAAGCTGGATCATATTGTAACCGGCGGAAACGATACGGGGTAATATTTTGTCCGTGAATTCCCTGAAAGAGCCGGTTTTTTCTTCCTCCTGGGCCATGCCTATATGCGCTTCATAGATGAAAAGAGCATCTTGCCGGCATTTGAAATCCGGACAGCGCCACACGTAAGGATATTGCGGAGACCAGACCTGGGCGTTGAAAATAAGCGTTTGCGGATCCTGAACAACCCGTTTTGCATAAACCGGGATACGGTCGCCTTCCCCGCCGGGCCAGTGGATCCGGAGCCTGTAAAGGTCGCCGTGTTTCAAAGTTTCTGCGGGGAGAACAATTTCCCATACCCCATCTTCGTTTATTCTTTTTAACGAAAATCCGGTTTTTTCCTGCCAGCCGGTCGTCTCTCCGATCAGGCATATTGAAACGGCATTCGGTGCCCACTCCCGGAAAATCCACCTGTTTTCCGAAAAATGGAGACCGTAATAATTATGTCCCGAAGCAAAATCCGCAAGGTTTTTGCTGTCCCGTGTAAGGACGGTCTCTCTTTCGGATATATTATTTGTCCTTTTTAGAACGGCGGTTTTGAACGGCTTCAGGAAAGGATCGCCTTCATAAAACTTTTGTATATTATCCGGATCTGCTTTCAATAGGCAGCCTCATGAAAAAGTATTTACCAAGTGTTTATCAAGGGGCGCTGCAGCATCTTTTCATAAAGATTTATATACTGGCGCGCCGTAACGGAATGATTAAAATTAGCAAGGCTCTCAACCATGATTCTTTTTATCTGTTTTTGTTTTACCTTCGGCGGCAAATCGTAAAAAGCCATTGCCTGACGGATTGCCCAGAGAAGTCCTTCCGAATCATAAAATTTAAAGAGAAACCCGTTTCCAGTATCTTTTTCCGTATCGATATCCGTTATTGTGTCGTGCAGACCGCCCGTATCGTGCGCAACAGGCAGGGAGCCGTATATCGGCCCTATCATCTGCGGCAGGCCGCAGGGTTCAAAGCGCGATGGCATAAGCACGAAATCCGAGGCGGCATATGCCATACGTTCAAGTTTTTCATCGAAATCGCACACGGCTACACGGTTGTGAAACCGGTGAAAATCGACGATGTTTTTGAAATACGGCTGATATTCCCCATTTGCAACAAAAACTATCTGAAGATTCCTGTGCCAGTATGAAGAGACAACCGTATAAAGAATTTCTGCAAGAAGCTGCGATCCTTTTTGTATCGAATCAAGCCGTGAAGGCCAGAAAAACAGCGGAGCCGTATCATCCTGTACGAGTCCCAGTCTTTTCTGAAAGGCGCGTTTGTTTTCAATCTTTCCACGAACAAAGTCATTTTCAGAAAACCGGCGTGGAATCTCGCTGTCTGTGGATGGATTGAAAGACGAATCCGGGGCATTCAGTATTCCGGCAGCACACCCGGCGTACCATTTGTTTGATAACTCTTGTTTCAGGCAGGGTTGGACAAAATCATGTTTTCCCTCGATTATCTCTGCAAGAAAGGTCGGACTGACCGTATTGACAAAATGGGAGGCAAAGACCCCGCTGGTCAGAAGATCGATTGGATTTGATTCGCGCGTTCCCCAGTAATCGTATGCCATGAGTTCGTAGTAAAGGTTCTGCCAGATAGAGGCGGCATCAATGCCTGTATCCTCAATATTTGACAGAAAAGTTTTTTTTGTATGGATGTTGTGAATTGTAAACAAACAGGGTATGCCGAGCCTTCTCGACACGGCGGGTATCAACCCGGTCATCCAGTCATTGCAATGGATAAGATCGGGTCTTACGCGGGGAATGATGTTGTTTATGACCTCGCGCTGAAAGGAAAGGGCTATTTTCAGGTTTTCCCATCCATAGTTGGAATAAACGTGATTCAGGTAATAAAAGACCCTGTCTTCCGCAAGATGGATCCTTTCATCGGGCATTTTGCGGCGAATTAAATCCAGCTCTTTACCGAAAATATGCGCTATCTGGGCGCTGAATATTTCCCTGTAATCGGGCAGGGCGACATGAACATCGGCGCCCTGGTCAAAAAGAGCGCTTATCAGCGCCGCAGAAACATCAGCTAGCCCCCCAGCTTTTGCGGTGAGATAGTTTGCAATATTGCCCATCCCTTCCGGAAGGTAGGTAACTTCAGGAGTTACTATAAGAATCCTGGGATTTTTTTTCGGAGCATCATTCATGGACATTTCCTTGCCTGGACTTCACAATTCGTTTCAAATCAGGCCCAGGTCAATAAATCCGGGGTGTATTTTATCCAATCGTCGCCTTTTGGTATCGCTCTTGCCGTAAATCCGAATCTTCCGGAGTTGTCGCATGTTATATCACATTCGTAAAGGTACCGTCCATTCCCGATGTTTTCCTGAACTTTCATGGATTCCGCTTTTCCCTCTGTAACCGAATCAACGGATTTCATCCGGCCGAAGTAAAGCTGTATTTCTACTTCTTCCGGTTTTATTTCTCCGAGATAGACTTCTGTGGTGACATTAAAAGTATCTCCTGCCCTGAACGGACCGGATTTTTTTCTGACGGGAGACTCCAGTTTTATAAATTTCCATAATGCGCGGAGTCTCTCGCGCTGCAGGGCCAGGGCTATCGCTTCCGCGGCATTATCGGATAAAAGATCCTGCAATCGTTTTGCGGAAGGAATATAAAACATGTTATTGTAATTTGATACCATGACATGGCTGCAGAAGCTTTTCATGGCCATTTTCATCGATTCTTTCATCTTATACAGCCATCTCCGGGGAGAATCACCGTTTTTCCTGTCATAAAAACAGGGTATCACTTCATCAATAAGAACATTGTAGAGGGCCTGACTTTCGACGTTATCCTGATATTCGTGATCAGAATATTCTTCGCCGTTGCCGATTCGCCAGCCCCTTTCTTCCGAGAATCCTTCGCACCACCAGCCGTCAAGTATGCTTAAGTTGAGCGCACCGTTGATGGCGGCTTTCATACCGGATGTGCCGCAGGCTTCAAAAGGACGTCTCGGCGTATTGAGCCAGACATCGGCTCCCTGAACAAGAACCCTTGCTATATTGATATCATAGTCTTCAAGGAAAATCAGACGGTGGCGTATATTTGGCTTTTGGGCAAATTGAACGACTTTTTTTATCAGATCCTTTCCTTCCTGGTCTTTGGGGTGGGCTTTTCCTGCAAAAATTATCTGTACCGGATGTGTTTTCGATGTCAGAATTGCTTCGAGGCGGTCAGGCTCCATGAATAACAGATGCGACCTTTTGTAAGTTGCAAACCTGCGGGCAAAAACAATCGTCAGGGCATCCTGATCAAGAACGGATTCTATATCCCCTATCATTGATTTCGGCGCATTCCGTTTTTCATACTGTTTTACCATCAGTTCACGGCATGTGCGAATGAGTCTTGATCGGTTCAATTCATGAACCCGCCAGAGTTCCTCGTTGTAAATGCCGTCTATACGGTTCATAATAACAGGATTCCACGGATGCTTGTTCCATCCCGGACCAAGGTAGCGGTCTAAAAGAAGTGATATCTCATATGAAATCCATGTGGGCACATGGGCTCCGTTTGTAATATGCGTTATAGGTATCTCGTCCACCGGCCTTTTCGGCCAGACATGCGCCCACATTTTGCGGGCAACCGAGCCATGAAGCTTGCTTACTCCATTGCGATGCTGGGCCATTCTCAGGCCGAGAACAAACATCGAAAACTGGCCGTCGGAATCTTTCCATGCAGGCTCTCCCCATGATAAAATTTCTTTTTCACCGGCCCCAAGATTATCTTTAAGGGGTTCAAGATATGGTTTTACAATTTCAGCGGGGAACACATCATGTCCTGCAATCACAGGGGTATGAGTCGTGAAAACCGTTGACCGGGGAGCAATTTCAAGAGCGGTTTTCAGATCAACATTGAATTTTGAAATGATCTGAGAAAGACGTTCAATACCTGCAAAAGTGCAGTGCCCTTCGTTCATGTGAATTATGGACGGGAAGATGCCCATTGCTGATAGAGCGCGCATTCCGCCTATTCCGAGAAGGACTTCCTGGGCTAAACGTTTATATTGGTTTGCGGGATATAAATTGGCCGTTATTTCCCTTATTTCAGGAGGATTATCAGGCAGGTCCGTGTCAAGTAAAAAAAGAGAGACCCGTCCGACCATCAGCTTCCAAACCTGGGCACGGATACCGCCGTTAGGCCCGTTAATATTTATGAAGAGCTCTTTTCCCGATAAATCAAGGGCCTTTTCAACCGGAAAACTATAACGATCTACTTCCGGATATTCTTCCTGCTGCATTCCGTCCCGGTTAAGAAACTGCCTGAAGTATCCCTGCCTGTACAGAAGGCTTACTCCTGTCAAAGGAAGCATCAGGTCGGAGGCGGCTTTCAGATGATCTCCTGCAAGTATTCCAAGACCGCCGGCAAAAAGAGGGAGGCATTCGTGGATGCCGAATTCCATCGAAAAATATGCTATATTTCCGCCTGGTCCTACCGGCGAATCGGAAAGGTTCTGTTTCGGAAGGACAGCGCTTTCAAAATTTTCTTTAACCCGTTTCTGGTGAGCAAGAAAACCCTCGTCAAAAGAAAGCTCTTCGAGCCGTTCCTTTGGAATTAAGGTTGAAAAAACAATCGGATTTTGTCCCGAATCTCTCCAGCGTTTCGGATCTATTCTTCTGAATAATTCCTTGGCATCGTGCTGCCAGCTCCACCAGAGATTACGGGATAATACATCCAAAAAAGAAAGAGGTTCCGGTATTGTCGGGAAAACCTGAAAAGGCTGTAAGTATTTCATTTGATAGGGTCCTTGAAGAAAGAATTGTGGTTTTTTTTCTTTGACTGGAAAAATTTTGCCTGGACGCGTAAAACTTCGCTTGCTCCCCATGCCTGTGCATCGCATCCCCTTGCTTTGTGCGGATAATCTCCGTCAAGAATTTCCGGAACATGACCGGTGCATCCGTAATTTATAAGCTCAACCTCGGAGGAAAGCAAAGATAAAGCGGTATCTTTTGATTCGGCTCCGTATACCTCAACCCATGCCTCGCAAAAAGAGGGAAAAAGCCAGGTCCAGGCCGTTCCATTATGATAAGCCGGCTTACGTCTGGTATCTTCATCTCCCGCATATGTTCCCTGATATGGATTAAAGGGGTTATTTAACACAGTGTTGTTATGTTTTATTTCGAGTGGGCGGGAAACGGGTCTGTCTGCAAGGCTTCTGATTGCGCCGGGAATAAGAAGCTCCTCACAGGCGTTAAGAATTCCGCGGCAAAGGTCATAATCCGTTACCGCCCCAAGCGTTATTGCAAGAAGCTGGTTCGGCCTCAATGCATTGTCGGGTTCTGCTTTTATCGCCGGAACTCCGGTGCGGGCATAAAGGCAGTCTGCAAGATAGCCTTCCCTGGTCGTAAAGAGATCGCAGATTGATTTTTGAACTTTTGCTGCAAGAGCGCTCCATTTGCCTGCCGGATCCGGAGAATCGATTTCGGAAAGGAATGAAAGCGCTTTATGCCAGAGTGCCTGAATCTCAACCGGATAGCCTTCTCTGGGTGTGCAGGCGGGATAATTGGTATCCATCCACGTAAAATGAGCCGGGCTGAAAATAAGTCCGGAATCTTTGTCCATGTATATTCCGTTTGGTGTTCCGGATATGAAGCGGGTTGCAATTGAAATCAGTATCCCGCGGAGATCCCTGCCGTTTAATTTCCGGGCGAGGACAGAATCTTTTCCTTCCGCCCTGATTAAATCGCAGCATGCAAGAAAAAGCCACAAAGGCGCATCTGAAGTGTCTCTGTTTCCTGCATCGCATCCGATCATCATGTTTGGGATCGTTCCGTCTTTTTCAAACCGGGCAAAGTGTTTTATTACAAGCTCCGCTTCTTTGAGTTTTCCTGCTGCGATCATACCCCTTGTAAAAATAAGAGAATCGCGGCCCCAGTCCAAAAACCACGGGTATCCCGCGATTATGGATTTGTAAGCCCCTCTTTCTGTGATGTAATGGTCAAGAGCGTGAGTCAAAGCATCTTCCATTTTCCATGATGAAGATTGTTTTGTATGGGAGACACCCGGTTTGGCGGCAAGAGAAAGAGAGGATGTTGCTTTATTTTCTTTGGTATCACCGACACAGGCATACAGAACAGCATCCTCATCTCCTTTCAAGTAGGTGTAGAAGTAGCCCGGGCTGAAAAGATCCGAGTCCGGATCAAGCCCCCTTTCGGCCTCTAAAGGTCTGTGAATCATATACTGCCATTCGGGTTCGGAAACGAAGATGCCTTTTGATAAATTGACGTAAAGCCCCTTCCCGCCTTCCGGAGCAAATGTAAATCCGCCGGTCTTTACCGATACGGCTTTCGGCCAGGAGTGTTCCGGGCCCCTATATGCCTTGGTTGTATCGTGAAAATTGCGGTATTCTATATCCGGTCTCAATATGAGTTTAATTGCTTTCTCGTCTGATAACCGCCTGTCTTCGCTCCCGTCTGACAATCGTTTGAAAATAAGGCGGATTGCGTTTTCACCGGTTAACATGCGAATCTTTATATCGAAAAAAATGTGTTCACCCTGGCCGGTTGGGACACGGTAATGCCAGAGCCCGCCATCTTTGCAGTCAAACTCAAAAGAATCGAGGCAATCAAGACATATGTCCTGAGAAAAACCCTGAAAGACAATCCATGCACGGCATCTTGTGAAAGTAACCAGACGGTCCACAGGATATTCATTATGAATATTTGCGGCAATAAGGGCGTCGTATTTGCTGTTCAAAGTGCACCATGAAACGGGAACATGCAGCATGGCGCCGTGGCCGTTTGTGTCCAGAAAGACGATTGGGTTTTTAAGCAGTTCAGGGCGTGTGAAGGACCTTTTTACCCGTACATTTTCCGGTCCTGACAGAAAAAGAAGAGAAGCTTCGGCATGTTTTGTCTGACCCGGAGCGTAAACCGTAAGCTTAATGGTTAACCGATGGTGTTCGGACGGGGTTTGAATCGGAGAAAAAAGGGCAAAGAAAGAACCGTCAAGGCGGGGCAGGCCCTCTTCCTGGGATAAAACGTGGTCACGGTTTATTATGCGGGACAGAAAAGGCTTATCCGCCACAACCATCAGGAAGTGACCGGGCGGTATCATAACCTCTCTTTTGAGATCTTTCGGCCAGCGCCAGACGATTACCCGTGTTTCTTTGGTAAATGGATTCAGGCTCCTGCAGAATTCAAGCGGGTTATCTGAAAGGAAATCCGCTTGTTTATCGACGTCCAATTCTCCTATATCATTATACCCGTTATATAACCTGAAAACTTCAAGGGCTTTTGCCCTCATTTTCTGGCGCGTAACTTTTTCAGGCGGAATAAAATTATTACCCGCTTTAACTTTTACAAGATCTGAATCCCTTTCATCCGTTGATAAACATAAGACCCGGCCCGGATCAAGCAAACATGAATTGATATTTCCTGAGGATTCCATTTTGATTCTATCTGATGTGATTAAATCAAAGTAAGCCGTTCCACCCATTCCTGCTTTTTGAGCGTTCCAGGAAGCCGTCGTTTTATTGTTGTCATCAAGATTTACGACTATAAGAAGCTTTTTCCCTGTCGGAAGATGATGGCGAAGCAGAACCATATGATTTCCGGAGACCTGCCCGATTAAGCTTAAAGCTGTTTTGTCGGAAAAGGCAGGATGGGTTTTTAAGATATCTGAAAGCCGTTTTAAATGCTCAACCTGATTATCTTTTGCGCCCCAGTTCAGGGAAGATGCACCGTGCACATCGATCTTTTCCACAGCAAGCCATTCCACTCCGTTTGCAAAACCGAAGGATCCTTCCGGAGAAGAAAGAGCCGACAGAGCGGTTCGCATCAGGGCATACGTTTTCGAGCGGGAAGCAAGCCTGTCGTTGTCATGCGTTTCGGCAAAGTGCACAAGAATCCCGTCTTCACCGGAAATGTCGATTGCACCGGGAAGATAATTTTCTATCTGGCCGCGATCGTAATTTTGAAACAATTCGGAGTAGGCCCAGTTAAAATTGCCTGCATTCAGAATATCCCGGGTTACCGATATTTTTCCACCAAGTCCTTCAAGCAGGAAAATGGTATCCGGGAACTGTTCCCTGACCGAAGAGACGATGAATCGCCAGGCAGGAACGGGAATCATGTAGCCGGCATCACAGCGGAAGCCGTCGACTCCTCTGCGGCACCACATCAGGAATACATCCGTCATGTATTTCCATAGATCCTTTTTTGAGTAGTTGAGCATTGTGAGGTCTTCCCAGCGCACACCCCATGCGCCGGGGACTTCGATACGCCCGTCATTGCCACGCACGAGCCACTCCGGATGGGTCTCGTGCAGGGAGGCTCCCCACCCCGTGTGATTAATGGCGATATCTATGAAGATTTTTGCGCTGCGCTCATGAACGGCATCAACCAGTTCGATGAATTGTTCAAGAGGAGTTGCCCGGGTATCGAATTCAGCCAGCGCGGGATCGACAGACGTAAAACCTAAAGCTGCGAAAGGGCTTCCGAAACGGCCCATGCGGGCATATGTTGTCGGAGTGGGATTAATCGGAAGAAGTTGAACGATTCTGATTCCCAGCCTGCCTATAATAAAGTCGAGTTCCCGGATGAGATCGCGGAAGGTTCCCGATTTAGGGATTACGGTATATCCTTTTCCGTCAAGGTTTTGTATCCATTTTTCTTCTGTTGGGTTCGGGAGGCCTCTGCCGTCTTTGTTGGGACCGAACTGCCGTACAAAGGCATTGTAAATTATGTTGGCACAACAGGTGCCGGCCGGTTCCACATTGATTATGGTATTTGTGCCTTCGGGCCATACAGGATTTACATCGCCTTCTTTTAAGAAGAAACATTTTGCTTCAAAATGCCCGACTTCGCATAAAGGAACGGTTATTCGGAAAGATACTTCACTGATCTTCTTCATGGGAAGGTCGAACCAGTCACTTCCAAGAGGCGGCTCATCGTAAAGGACTTCTCTTATTATTTCGTTCCTTCCGGTTCTGGCATGACCCAGATTTGTGCGGAGCCAGGCGCTTCCTTTCAGAGGAGCCGGAAGTGTTAAAATAAAAGTCTGTGTGTCACCCCTGAACATCAGTATACGGGTCCCCGGAGACGGATTTTGTGACCCCCGGAATAAATTTTCCATGATTAATTATTCCTCGAAAGCATGTTTTACAAGATGTCCCAGCTCCGGAAGTATCAAGGCTTTGCAAGCAAGTTTGCAGGCTTTCAGGCTGCCCGGCATGCAAAATACCAGGGTTTTTCCGATAACTCCCGCTGTGGCGCGGGATAATAGCGCCGCCGAGTCTATCTCTTCAAAACTAAGCTGGCAGAAAAGAAGGCCGAACGCAGTAAGTTCTTTTTCAAATAAAGGCCGCACTGCTTCAATTGTGACATCTCTGCTGCTAATCCCGGTGCCCCCTGTCAATAAAAGGGCATGAGGATCCCGGTCATGGATAGCTTTCCGTATTGTTTCCGTTATTCTGTAAACGTCATCAGGGACAACCTGGTAGAAGACAACGTCATGACCTTCCTTTATTGCCGTTTTTTTTATCCAGCCTCCGCTTTCATCATTTTCTTCAGACCTTGTCGTTGAAACTGAAATGACGCCTATTCGGATTCTCCCCGGGGCATTTTTTTTGTGTTCATTTACGCCCATAGTTTATCCTTTTTCCAATACGACCTGATCGGTTCCATCATGTTCGGACAGAAGTACATTTACTGTTTCAAGCCGCCTTGTCGCAACATGTTTGCCGACATAGTTTGCCTGGATGGGAAGCTCTCTGTGCCCTCTGTCGACAAGTACGGCCAGCTCTATGCGGTCCGGCCTTCCGTAATCCATGATCGCATCCATGGCGGCCCTTATCGTCCTGCCGGTAAAGAGTACATCATCAACCAGGACAATCTGCTTTTCATCGATGGAGAAGAAAATATCGGTGGCCTGGACTACCGGATGATGGCTTATTCTCGTCCAATCGTCCCGGTAAAGAGTGATATCGATTACTCCGGTCGGTATTTCAATTCCTTCAATTTTGTTTATTAAAGACTGTATCCTTCTGGCAAGAAAGACGCCGCGTGTTTGAATTCCGATGAGAGACAGATTTCCGGTACCCTTGTGAACCTCAAGTATTTCATGGGTGATTCTGGTGACAATACGCTCTATATCCGCTGCATCAAGTATTGGATATGATTTTTTCATCGATTCTCCGGTATTAGTCTGGTAAGGTTGATAAGCTTTACCTTATATGATAACAACCAACATAAATAACAAAAATTATTATATCATGCGTGTTATTTTGTTCAAGAGATAAATGATAACCTTAATCCGGTTAATGCCTGTTCAAATAGCCTTGATTTTACATAATGTTTTATCTAATGTAGATTCATGATGATGGTTTCATAAAAAGTCCCGATATGCTCACTTTCCCAAAAATCTCAAAGCCGTTCGCATATGACTTTTTACGATTTCATCAATAAGGGTATGTCTCATTATAGGCTCGAATAATAAGTCAATCTATTGATAGATACGTTGCATGAAGGGCAATATCGTATGCTTTCGTCTTATTCAGGCATAATTCTGGCAGGCGGGCTTAATTCCCGCTTTTCGGGTGCCAATAAAGCATTTATGCAGATCGGGAGTAAGCGGATTCTTGATCATATATATGATGTTTTCAGCGAGCTCTTTGAAGAAATTATTCTGGTTACAAATGATCCGTTAAAGTACCTTGGCTGGAACATGAAAATAGTAACCGACATTTATCCTGCAAGAAGTTCTCTTACAGGCATTCATGCCGGACTCTTTTATACAACCGGTTCTCATGCTTTTATTACTGCCTGCGACACTCCTTTTTTAAAAAAAGATCTTGTTGAAGCATTAATCTTCGCCGTTTTGCCTCAAACAGATATAGTTGTTCCCGAAACATCAGCAGGCATAGAGCCTCTTTGTGCCGTTTATTCAAAAAGATGCTTGAAACAGATAGAAAATCAGCTTGATAAGCAGGAATATAAAATTCAAAGATTTTTCAATAAGGTTCGCGTTGTAAAGATTTCAGAAGATGAAATACGGGCAAAAGATCCTGAATTGACATCTTTTTTTAATGTCAATAATCCTTCTTCACTTGAAAAGGCAAAAGAGATTAAAACAGGTTAACGGTTATATTTTTTAAGGTGCGGCCGGAGAAAAGTTATGAATATGATGATGCTTATTGATAATATAAAGAGGAATCCGGAATATGACAGGGTGGGGATGATATTATGCCACAACGGCGTGGTCCGGGGAACATCCCGTGACGGGCGGAAAGTATCGGGACTTAGAATCGCGGTCGATCACACAAAATTAAAGAAGATCATAAATGAAAACAAAAAGAGACCGGGAATTGTCGAGATACTCGTTGAGATTGCGGAAAATAAAGAACTTTCTGTAGGAGACGATGTCATGTTTCTTGTTGTTGCCGGAGATATCCGCGATAATGTGATTATGACGCTGAATGATACTCTTAATGCAATCAAGACAACCGTAACGAAAAAGACCGAGTTTTATTTATAAAGGAATCATATAATGCCTTCTTTTACGCATATTGACGAAAAGGGCTGTGTGCGGATGGTTGATGTCACAGAAAAAGAACCGACAGACAGGAAAGCCGTAGCACAGGGTATTATCTCCATGAATCCGTCCACTTTCAGGATGATAAAGAACCGGAAGGTGAAAAAGGGAAATGTTCTTGAAACTGCACGGATTGCCGGAATCATGGCCGCGAAAAACACATCAGGCCTTATACCGATGTGCCATCCTTTGAATTTAACCCATGTTGCGGTCGATTTTTATCCGGATGAATCTGCAAACAATATAAGAATAGAGGCCACGATCAGGCTTTTTGGACGGACCGGTGTTGAAATGGAGGCGCTGACCGCTGTTTCGGTTGCAGCTTTGACAATATACGATATGTGCAAGTCATACGACAGAGAAATGACCATTTCAGATATATTTCTTATTGAAAAGCAGGGTGGTAAGAGCGGAAAATTTATAAGAGATTAGCTTCATCCCTATGAATATTTAAAATAACTTTCCATGAAAATATCAAAACCGGTTTCATACATAAAAATATCCGTTTTGCTGATCTCCTCTTTTTTTACACTGTTTTTATACGGGTGTTTCGGAAGAAGTCTTAAGCCGGCCCCGGCAGCGCTTGTAAAGCTGTCATTTTCCGAATATCCCGAATTTGTTGATGATATGGATTATGACAATTTGGAGCATGGCATAAGGCAGAGCCTCTCATATCTTAAGAAAAGACCAAAAGATATGAAATTTAAATTCGGGCAGGATGTATATGAAACATCTCACATGATCGATTCTTTGGTTAAATTCCTTGAATTTACAGAAAAAAAGCCTTCTGCTGATGAATTAAGGAAATACATCAATGAAAATTATTATGTTTATAAATCAACCGGAAGCAATGGAAGCGGGGAGGTTCTTTTCACAGGATATTATGAACCCTTTTTGGAAGGAAGCCTTTCAAAAAGTGATATATATAAATATCCTGTTTATGGAACCCCTTCGGATCTTATTTCAATAGCCCTTTCATTATTTTCTCCGAAATATGAGGGAGAAAAAATAACTGGAAGATATACAGGGCAAACCGTTGTTCCTTACTATGATCGGAAAGAGATTGAAACAGGCGGAACACTTGATGGTAAAGCGCCGGTTCTTGCTTGGGTGAAAGACCCGGTTGATCTTTTTTTTCTTCAGATTCAGGGGTCCGGAAAGATTCTCCTCGATAATGACGAGACGATAAATATTCATTATCATGCTTCAAACGGGCGTCCGTATAAAAGTATAGGTAACCTTCTGATTCAGAAAGAAATTATTCCGCATTCCGAAATGTCTATGCAAAGGATCCGGGCATATTTAAATTCGAATCCCGAAGATGTTCAGGAGATTTTGAATTACAATCCGAGCTATGTTTTCTTTCAAACGGAAGAAGACGGGCCACGGGGATATCTGGATGTAAAACTGACACCGGAAAGATCCATAGCTTTGGACAGGCGCATATTCCCCTTAGCCGGTCTTGTCTATATTGAAACCGTAAAACCTCTGGTGAGCGGAAACGGAGAAATCACCGAATGGATAAAAAGCAACAAGTTTGTTTTAAACCACGATACAGGGGGTGCCATTCGAGGTCCCGGCCGTGCCGACATTTTCTGGGGAAACGGGAAATATGCAGAAACAGCGGCAGGAAACATGCAGCACAAAGGAAGTCTTTATTTTCTGATTCTAAAACCTGAAAAAAAATAGGCATGAAAACATTTTGTTATAATGCCGGTTTTATTCTGTCTTGACTAATACCGTTAAAATCGGTACTGAAAAAAGCTCCTTATTTTATTGATTTTTACTTACACTTTGGGGGGGGATAAAAATATGCTGGGCATAGGAATGCCTGAAATGATTCTGATAGCTGTTATAGCTCTTATCGTTATTGGTCCCGACAAACTTCCCGGTCTCGCAAAAACTCTCGGGCGCATATTCGGTGAATTGAAAAAGGCTACAAATGAATTCAAGGAGACAATGGAAGTTGAATCCAAGCTGACAGATGTAAAAAAAGCCTTCGACGGAATAAATGAAAAAGATATAATGGATAAGGCAGAAACAGTAAACGAACATGAAAACATTGAAACTTCTTCAGCGCCCCCTGGTGATAATATTTATGATAAAAGTGACATAGAGGAAGAAGCCTCAAAAGGATCTCCTAAAGATGAAAAAGGATGATAAAATTCCTTTTACAGCTCACCTGGAAGAACTGAGAAAGCGCCTTATAATCTGCTGTGTCGCAATCGGCATAGGCGTTGTGATAGCATATGGATTTAAGGAAAAATTATTTGAGATCCTGACGATTCCTCTTGTCCGGGAAATGCGACCCGGGGATAAACTTATTTTTACAGGCCTCACCGAGGCTTTTTTCACATATATGAAGGTCTCTTTTCTTGCAGGCATAATGCTCGCTTCGCCGGTCATTATATACCAGTTCTGGGCTTTTGTGGGTCCTGGGCTTTATCAGAAGGAAAGACGGTATTTTGTTCCGATAGTTTTATTATCTGTATTTTTTTTCGCTGGAGGATCTCTTTTCTGTTTTTTTGTTGTTTTCCCTTTTGCTTTCAAGTTTTTTCTCAGTTTTGCAACAGATGTTATACAGCCGCTTCCATCTATGAAAGAGTATTTAAGTTTTGCATCTGTGACGATGCTCGCTTTCGGGCTTGTTTTTGAACTTCCTCTTGTTATTGTTTTTCTGGCAAGACTTGGTATTGTTACGGTCGATTTTTTGAGAAAAAACAGGAAGTATGCGATTCTTTTAATATTTCTTGTTGCCGCTATTCTGACTCCGGGGCCGGATGTTGTGTCTCAGGTACTTATGGCGTTTCCCCTTATGTTTCTATATGAAATAAGTATTGTTGGCGCCATCTTTTTCGGTAAAAAGAAGGAGAAAAAGACGAGCGAATGAGCCGGAAAAAACAAATTGACAGACTATTTAGGTATTGATAGAAATAGACGGAGAAACAGAGTCGGTAAAGGTAATTGTTTGTTGAAGTTAATTAAAGCTTGAAAGGGGGTAAACGGAATCTATGAGAGTAAAGTCATTATTGTTGGTGATATCGGTAGTTGGAATTGCAACCCTTTTTCTTTCAGCGTCTGTTTTTGCTGGAACGACAGTCCCTGATGTAATCAAGATGGAAACAAAGGGGTATGAAAAACACGAAAAGGGTATCGTTCAGTTTACACACAAGAAGCATGTGGAGGAGTACAAGGGCGCTTGCGGGGATTGCCATCATGACGCAAAAGGCAAGCCACTAGCCAGCCTTAAACCAACCGACAAGGTTCAGAGCTGCGTAGAGTGCCATAAGAAGCCGGGTGAGAAGCCAAAGGGAAAAGATGTCCCGAAGCTTTCAAAGAAGGAAGCCCTCGAGTATCATGCAGAAGCTCTTCATGATAACTGTCAGGGCTGCCACAAGGAATTCAACAAGAAAAATAATTCAAAAGCAGCTCCTACGACCTGTGTAAAGTGTCATCCAAAGCAGTAACTAAAAGCTTACAGACAAAATAGTTATTAAGGGCCGGTTTCTTCACTTAAGATGCCGGCCCTGCTTTTTTATTATCCCTGTATCCGAAAGCATTTCTTATCATGGCTTCAGCCCATTCCGGTGTACCGAGTGCGTGAATGTGGGTATATGTGGCAAGAACATTTTTGAAAACAAAGCCGTCTCTGTTATTGATGAGTCCTGATCCTCTTTTTAGCCTGAATGCAAGATCTTTTTCTTTTCCGCTCCATTTGAGAACGCTTGAATAGTGAAATTCGTGTCCACGGATTTCCGTTCCGACTTTATAGTACGGATTATTTTCTTCAACCGTGACAATTGTATATCCGTGGGCCTGGGGTTTTTTAGAAAACCCGAAGACTATGGGAATAAGACCGGCCATGGCATATGTTACGCCGTCAAGAATAAGTTCTTTCCCCAGATACATCAATCCACCGCATTCCGCATATATTGGGAGTCCTTTTGAAGCCAGGGTTTTTAATTCTTCTTTGTAAAAAGTGTTTTCAGAAAGTTCTTTTGCGTGAGTTTCAGGAAATCCGCCGCCGATATAGAGGGCGTCAACATCCGGGATTGTTTTATCCGACAGAGGGCTTGTATAAACCAATTCTGCGCCCGCGGAGATAAGGGCATCTACGTTTTCCTGATAGTAAAACTGAAATGCGGAATCTCTCATAATGCCGATCCTGGGTTTTATTTTGAAAGCTGTTGCCGGATCGGCATCTTTCTTTTCCGATATCTCTACCGCACCCCCTGCTGCCGGTAGGCCCGGTGCGGCGAAAGCTGTTTGTGCCAGTTTGTCAAGATCGATATATTTGATCGCCATTTCCGCTGCGGCAGCGATGGAGACGGCTGCCCATTTATGTTCGGGTGTCGGTATAAGTCCCATATGCCTTTCAGGAAAACTTTGCCTCGCGAGTTTGGGCACGGAACCGAGTACAGATACCCCTGTGTGGTATTCGATACTTCTTTTTAATATGTTCTCATGCCTTGCGCCGGCAACCCTGTTTAAGATTACACCCTTTATATCAACGTTTCCGTCAAAATGAATGCAGCCCAAAACAACCGCCGCTATAGTCCGGGTGCTCTTGGTGCAATCAATGCATAAAATTACAGGCGCCCTGAGAAGTTTTGCAAGCTCGGCTGTGCTGGTAGTCCCTTCCAAATCGATGCCGTCATAAAGCCCGCGGTTTCCCTCGATTACAGAAAGATCGGTACACAACGAATTGGAATAAAATGATTTTAAAACTTTATCGGCAGGCGCAAGAAAGGTGTCCAGATTATAGCAGGGCTGGCCTGCAGCAAGAGCAAGCCAGCCCGCATCAATATAATCAGGACCTTTTTTGAAAGGAGATACTTGTTTTCCGGCAGCTTTAAAAGCAGCAATTATGCCGATAGATATTATGGTTTTTCCTGATCCACCCCTGATGGCCGAAATAACGATTCTGGGGAAAGCCATATTGTCCTGCATCATGGAAGAAAGTTAATCTTCATCTTCTGCATGAGCTTGTTTGCCGACCCCTTTGAGACCAATCAAGGTGGTGCTCCCGCTTGACCAGTATTCAAGAATTTCTTCGCCGACCATTTGATTTACGAGATTTTTTACTTCTCTTGGTTTTTCATCCGGAGCCATTGCGTAGAAGTCTTTAAGATAAAACTTGGATTTACCCTTTTTGCCTTGAAGAGTTTCTACTATCACTTTTTTTAAAGCTTCTTTGTCCATTCTTTGGCCTCATAATAAATTTAACCGGGGCAAAGTTATGCCCCGGTTTGTTGTTTTAACTGCTAGAACTTAAACTGCGTTGTCTGGCGCCATGTAAAATAGGCCGGATCACGGAAATCATCGATGAGATGGTGAGTAAACGGAAGATCGCATTTCTCAAAAAACCTTTCCCATCCGATTCTTTCAGCCCATTCACCAAGACGTTCATATTTGTTTGCGTCTTTGGCATAAGCTTCTACCATCTTCTTAATTACAGCGGTTGTCTGGGGCCAGCGAGGTGTTTCGTTGGGTAAAAATGCGACAACAACTTTAGAAAATTTGGGAGTGCTTATCCTGTTTGAAACCTTGCCGCCCGCCATGATTACTATGCCGTCGCCGACAGCATCTGCAAGAGGCATCGAGGGGCACATTGTGTAACAGTTGCCGCAGTACATGCATCTTTCATTGTTTATGGCGACGCTATTTAATTTTACACCGTTAACCTCTATTTTTGCAGGCTTGATGGCTGCTGTTGGACATGCAGCAATTGCAAGAGGGATTTCGCACATCTTGTCGAGATATTCATGATCCAGAAGCGGAGGTTTGCGGTGATATCCGAGAATAGCGATATCTGAGCAATGAACAGCGCCGCACATGTTGAGACAGCAGGCAAGAGAAACACGGAGGTGCGCAGGCATCCTCATGCTTTTGAAATCATCAAACAGCACATCCATCGTGGCCTTTACGGGTCCGGAAGCATCCGTTGCCGGTGTATGGCAATGAATCCATCCCTGGGTGTGAACTATATTGGTGATTCCAGCGCCTGTGCCGCCGACCGGGAACTTGAAACTTCCGCCTGCGAATTTTCTGCTCTCAAGGTCTTTTTTCAAAGGAGCAATTTTATCCTGGCTGTCGACAAAAAACTCTATGTTGTTTCTGGTTGTAAACCTTAAAAATCCGCCGCAATGCTTGTCTGCAATTTCGCAGATTTCGCGGATATGTGTGCAGCTCATTATTCGGCAGCCGCCGACTCTTACTGTAAAAATTTTATCACCTGTTTCAGAAACATGAACCAGAACACCCGGTTCAAGAATTTCATGATACAGCCATTTGCCTTTGTTTTTAGCAATTACCGGATGATAGAATTCATCGTATTTTCTCGGACCGATGTCGGTTATCCTGTTTTCCATCGGTTTGTCTTTATTGTATCCTGAGGATATGAATGCCATGGTCTTTACCCCCTATCTCTTATGGTATTTTCTGAATTCGTTAATATCGCCTGAAAAGCCGCCTTCAACCTCTTCTTCTTTCCAGAAGATGTAAGGATTGGATCTCGGCTCTTTAACATGCTGCGGCATCGGTTTGATATTTGTCATCTCAAGAAGTTTCTGGAAACCCTGGCGTTTGATCAATTCGCCGAGTCTTTCACGGTTCTTTCCTTCTTCCATCCACCAATCCCAAACAGCTTCGATAACTTCCTTGATTTCGTTATAAGGCTCTTCAACTTTAATAAAAGGAACAAGGAGAGAACCCATCTGGGCGCCGTCAAGAATAGGAGCCTTGGCTCCAACCAGTATTGAAAGGCCTCTTTCGTTACCAATTCTCAGAGCTCGCGGCATAACGTTAATGCAGTGCATGCACCTTGTACACTCTCTGTTGTTGATTTCGAGTTTGCCGCCTTCATAACGCATGCAGCCTGTCGGGCAAAGATTAACGACTTCTTTCTGGATATCAAACTTGCCCCAGTCACGTCCTGAATGAGCTCCTGCATTAGGAGCATATTCGCCGCCGACATATGCCTTAACAGCTTTCTGATCGATCCTGATGTCATCCCGCCAGGTACCTATAAACGACATGTCTGAGCGTGCGATTGATGCAACGCAGCAGTTGGGGCAGCCATCAAACTTGAACTTGAATTTGTAGGGGAATGCCGGGCGATGAAGTTCGTCCTGATAATCCTTTGTGAAAGTGTGGCATAAAGCCTGTGTGTCGTAACAAGCATATTCGCAGCGTGCCGAGCCGATACAATCTGAAGGAGTTCTCAGGTTTGAACCGGAACCTCCCAAATCCTGATTTAATGAATGAGTCAATTCGAAAAAGATTTCCTCGATCTGTGGAGTTGTCGTTCCGATCCAGACAATATCTCCGGTTGACCCGTGCATGTTGGTAATACCGCTGCCGCGAAATTCCCAAAGGTCACAAAGCTGCTTTAAGTATTTTGAGGTATAGAACTTACCGGCAGGCTGGCTTACGCGTATGGTATGGAAATGAGCAACCCCGGGAAACATTTCCGGCTGATCGCAATATCTTCCGATAACGCCGCCACCATAACCAAAAACACCTACAATTCCACCGTGTTTCCAGTGAGTTCTTTTGTGCTTGTAAGAAAGTTCCAGAATTCCAAGCAGATCATCGCAAACGTCCACCGGAATCTGGTACTCCACACCTTTCACGTTCTTTGCTCTTGTTTCTGCCTCTTGCTTCAGATCAGATACAAAGCTTGGCCACGGCCCGCTTTCAAGCTGATCCAACAAAGGGGTCTTATGTTTCATTGTTTTACCTCCATTTTGTTAATATGACTAAGAATACAGATTGAGATATTTGACTTCAGTCTCGGAGCTTGTGCGGTCACCTCCCCTCGCATTGGCATATTTAAAGTATGGTTAAGAATATTCCTGTAAAAAAACGACATATTGCTAAGGACTTCGTATAAGATTAATATTGTTTGTTGTCAATAAAAAAGGAGTGTTTATAACCCATTGATATTCATAAATGCTGAACAATTAAAACCATCTTTATGTTGTGGTGCAGGTTGAATAAAAACGCTTTATATTGTGTTTAGAAGTTTTAAGAAAATATAATAACAGACTTTGTAAATTATAGATTTTTTACAGCATGGTATAGTTCGCTGGAATGTTTGGCTAAGTTTCTACAGATAACCGGTATGTCGGGCGCCGATTGATTGAACGAATTAATAATGGCATTTGACAGTTCAAACAATTCATTCTCGGATCTGTATTGAAGATAAGTTCTGAATTCATCGATAAAATTATATGGAATCACCCTTGACCTGGTTTTTATTTTAATACCTTCCCGGAAGCCCCTTATTGTTCCTTCAACCGACATATTATCAGCCCACACGATATCGCCGGTACCATCAATCCTGTCAAGGCGCATCCTGATTGAGAGAACTACAAGAAACATGAGCAGTCCTTCAAAAATCAAGGCCTGGTCTTTTGTTTGAAATAGAGAGGCATATTGTCTTGCCGTTATAAGTTTTACATCCAGGGAATCACCTGTTTGTTTTACTACAAAATCGCCTGCGGCATGATGCCAGGGAAATATTTGCTCAAAGGTATGAACATTATAAAAGCAGGTCATGATCATTGATGCCTGCCTGTAAATTTCTGTTGCTTTGTCTGCAGATATAAACAGGTTGCCGTTTAAATTATCCCATATCAATATTTTTTCTTTTCCGTCGGAAGGATCCTTTGAAATGTGAAATTCACTATATCCTTCAAACCACTCCCCGAGAAACATTCCGATTTGAAGGTTGTCTCTGCCGATAAAATCATCCTGGCCGTAGACCGCTGGAATAAAGGAATTTGAGAATTCTGAATCAAGTTTTTTTAATGTGAAAAATTCTTTATGGATACATTCGATACCGATTTTTGATACGGCGACATTTAAAACAAAAGGAATTACTGAATTTTCTGTAACTGCCTCAATTTTTGAAGGATGGTAAAACGGACCATGTTTTTCCAGGGAAATATTTATTTTATTAATCTGTTCAAGGCGTATATCTTCATTTATACACGACAGGGCAGTTAATATAACTTCATAGTTGTTCTTTTTTATAAAAGCGCCGGCTGCTTCGAAATAGTCTCCATAGGTTACAGAAAGGGAAGAGTTCCGATCCTCTTTTATCCCTGTAATTTCTCTTTTTACAGGGAGCGGCAGGTTCCATCGTTTGCTGTCTGGTTCGAGGGTTTCTGTTTGGCCTGAAAGGAAAAATCTGAGTTGTGGATTTACGCGCATCGATAATGGATCGTTATTTGTATTGTTCAAGTTCCTGCAAAATTTCCGGAGCAACGGTGTAGCCAAGTTCTATAGCCTTATTGCAATGTTCAACAGCCATGTCGAATTGGCCATTTTCCATATAGGCAATCGCAAGGTTATTGTGGGCAACCGCAAAATTCGGCTCAATTTCTATAGCCTTCAGATTTGCCGCGATGCTTTCAACAACAAGGTCTTTCATAAGGTATGCATTTGCAAGAGTGGTATACGCCTGTAAGAAGCTGGAATTATATGCAATAGCCTTTTTTAATGCGGCAATTGATTCATCAAGGTTTCCCTTCTGAAGATGAATAAAACCTATGTTGCCGTAACCTTCTGAAAAACCAGCCCTTGAATGAATTGCCTGCGTGTTGTAATATAAACAGCCGTCAAGATCGCCGCGCTGAAGGCAAAGGCCTCCAAGCTGAACATAGGCTTCAGCCAGGCTGGGGCTGCAATTAATAGCGTCTTGCAGCTCTTTTTCGGCTTCATCGAATTGTTTCAGTCCGATCAGGGCTACGGCCAGATTATAATGGGATGTTCCGCACTCCGGATTTGATGCAATCCCCGTCCTTTGCTGAGCTATGTATTCTTCAACATTTTTTGCCTTTTCCATATTATATCCTTGTGATTTTTTTATTAGTAAGTTAGAAATTATTTCCTGCGTTTTTCTACCCCTCAAGGGGGTACTGAAAAGAGCGGCAGGAAATAATTTCGTAAACTTACTTATCCCGTTTATCGAGGTTAGGGGTTATTATGCGAAATAAAAGTTGTCAAGTAAAAATACAAATAGAATGTGAACAAAAGGTCCTTATAAACGTTTTTTGTATTCTTTCCAATTAAAATAAAAAACATCTTTTTTCTTGACATATCAACATCTGTTTTCTACCGTTTTTACTCAGTTTTATAGTTCGGATTATTGGCATGGCAATTAACAGATAAAAAAAGGGGGTTTTATGATTACCGGAAGTTTTACCGCCCTTGTTACACCGTTTAAGGATGATTCTGTGGATTATAGCGGACTTGCATCTCTGGTTGATTTCCAGATTACGAACGGAATAACCGGAATACTGGCTGTAGGTACTACTGGCGAGAGCCCAACCCTTACATGGGATGAACACAACAAGGTCATAGAAAATGTATCAAGAAAGTCCAGAGGCAAATGCTTATGTATTGCCGGGACGGGGAGCAATAATACAAAAGAAGCGCTTGCCGCGACAAATCATGCAGCAAATGTTGGAGTTGATGCCGTCTTGCTTGTAGACCCGTATTACAACGGGCCAAGCTCCCTTGAGATACGAAAAGAATATATAGGGCCTGTTGCTTCGGCTTTTCCTGATGTTAAGATTATACCGTATGTAATTCCGGGTAGAACCGGAACGCAGTTGCTGCCGGAGGATCTGGCTCTTTTGTACAAGGAGTTCGGAAATGTAGACACTGTGAAAGAGGCGACCGGCAATATAGATAACATGAAGCGTACAAGAAAGTGTTGCGGGCCCGGCTATACCATCCTTTCGGGCGATGACGGTTTAACATATGAAATGATGACAGATCCGGAGATAAAAGCCGGAGGAGCTATATCGGTTATATCAAACATTGCTCCTAAAGCTGTAACTGAAATGGTAAAAGCTCTTGAGCAGGGTAATAACGCTGAGGCAAAAAAATACAAAACCGCACTTGATCCTCTATTTGAGCTTGTTACCGTTAAGACCAAGGAAAAGACTCCTTACGGAGATGTTGTTTTTCGGGCAAGAAACCCTCTTGCCGTAAAAGCGATCATGTCGATTCTTGGAATGCCTTCAGGGGGATGCAGGAAGCCTCTTGGAAAATTGACGAGAAACGGGCTCGAAAAGATTCTTGAATCATTACGTAATGTGCAAAGCAAAAATCCTGAGATATTCAAGCCGGCTGAAGACTTTTTTGGTGTAAATATTAATAACCGGCTGAAAAATTCTTCAATCATGGAAGGTCTTTGTTATCAAAGCTATTAGGAGCCGTTACAAAATAGCTGTTACATTTCTGACCATTTCGTTAGGAGCCGTTACAAAATAACAATTACACTTCTGACCATTTTGTTACGGCTCCTTATGCCAGTCACGGCTTACGGCTCCTTATGCCGTTCACGACATTCCAATGTTACGGTTATTTTTGAACAACGGCTTAGTCTTTACGGCGGCCGTCTTTTATTGGCGGCCGCCGTAATTTTATTCCTTTTTTATTCGTTGCGCAGCCGCTTCTTCATTTATCTTAAAAGCTCCATCTTTAAACAATACCGAATTAAGCCATCTGAAACCGAATTCAATCAGCGCAACATCATCGCTTCTTATTTTTTCGAGAGTTTTATCATCGATATTATAAAGGGTCAGAAATGAGCTTTCGAAGATAAACTCTCTGAATTTTTCAGCATCATAGCTTGCCGCAAAAAACATTTTTTTGCTTTTTTCCGTAAGCTTTATGTTTTGAGGGAATGACCTTTTTTTAACTACGAGATCTGTCCATCCGGAGTTAATTTCGTCGTGTTTATCAACGCCCTGGTCTATACGCCACTCCTCGATTGTCCAGATCTTATCCTCCTCGAATCCCAGGCAATGGGGTTCATTCACGAAAAAATAAAAATCCTTGGCATCCGAACCTTCTTTATAAGTAAGGGCTGCAACTCCTACGGGATAATAACGGCAAGCTGTCGGCCTGTCGGAGTAAACAAGACACCCGTCATCTCTTACAAAAGGGCAGGATTTCAATTCATCATCCAGAAGCTTCAATGTTACAACAGGCAGGTCAGTTTTTTCAAGAAGCTGCGGTTCTGTATAAATGGTTAAAAAATCTTCTGAAGAAAGAGAAAGGCAATTTTTAAGCCTTATTATGTCATAAGGCGTTAAGATAATATTTATATTTCTACAGCATTTGGTAAAACACTTGACACCTTTATGACATTTAAACTTAAATTTACTGTCAAGGCTGTATTTTACAGGATCGATGCGCGCCATTTTATCATCTGTAGTCATGTTCTGTTTCCTATATGTAAAAAGAATTATACTATTGAGGTAATTTCAAAAGTCTTGAATTGAGCGAATTATTTTTAAAAAAACAGCC
>Ga0265296_1001440_pt1 | contig 27411 bp, 23 predicted proteins | sample MunlanPumphouse1_FD_189073 | JGI IMG/M metagenome (GOLD analysis project Ga0265296, IMG submission 189073) | Groundwater microbial communities from a municipal landfill in Southern Ontario, Canada - Pumphouse #1 | ecosystem: Environmental > Aquatic > Deep subsurface > Groundwater | place... | reverse complement strand
CCCAACGTTTCAGATTTTGAGAATGTTCTCGTCGAGCTGTATCATGGAAAAGGCACTTTTTGAATTGAAATCGATTAATGCTTTTTAGTTCATTCGTTCGACGGTAATACTAATAAACCATCGAAAACGTTGGGACACTACTGATAGCATTTATAAAAAAAACTTAAGGATTAGACAGGAAGGCGGCGCTCGGCCCCCAACTTTTTTACCTAAAAGAAATTGCCTGTTTTGCTCCGGCAGAAGATTTATTGATCAAGTTGATAGACAACAGTAAGCGGTAGTTAATCCTTCTTGATTCTTCGGGAGGAGCCGGTTATCTTGAATTCAAAAAATTTATGTCAATGAGGCATTTAAAGAGGAAAGTATTAATGCTTGATGATGTGGACCATGTGAAGCATTACCGCTCAGTGCAGGAACTTAAGAAAAGGGGGATTAAGTTTCATTATGCTAAATCAAAAAGATGGGGATGGGCCAGTTTTACATAACCCATTACAATTTAGAAGGAAGATATCCGTTGCAGACGCAAGAGAAGAGTGAAAATTTTTTTATCGAAGAAAAAACAGAATGGTCTTTATCTAACGCAGCTTTAGTCTGCCTTATTCAAGAGGTGCTGGGTAGGGGTGGGAGTTTTAAATTCATTGCCAAGGGATTTAGTATGGCGCCGTTTATTAGAGACCAAGATGAAATAACCGTTTCTCCTTTAAAGGGGCTAGGCGTTGGTATTGGTAGAGTGGCAGTACGGATAAATCCTAAATCAGGGGGGATTGTGGTCCACCGGGTGATTTGGCGTAGTAAAGCGATGTATATTATCAGAGCAGATAATGGCTATGCAGCTGACGGCGTGTTTCCTCGCACGCATATCATTGGGCAAGTGACTGAAATTGGGCGCGCAGGAAAGAACATTACCTTTGGGCTTGGCTTTGAGAGGTACATTGTTGCTTTCTTAAGCCTAACCGGAATATTGTGTTGTTTGCTTCAAGGATTGCGAATTCTACGTAAAGTATTTGATTCTTTAGCAGGTACTACACGCACATGAAAGTATTTAAATCACCAGCAGGCTTTATCTGTCTGGATAAAAGAGCAGATCAGAGAGGTAGATTCGGTGTATATTGATGCCCATATGGATTTTAATATTCTTTCGGTACTTGTTGTTTAGTAAAAAGCGCTTTAAGCTAGCGCGGATTGTAATCTATAATAAAAGAATATGATAAATTAAGAAAAAATTGCGCTTGAGAAATAAAGAAAATGAGTTTATAGTATAAGGGGATTAGAGCCACGGCACTTTTAACATAATTTCTGCGCGCTTGCTAAATGCTTTAGCCAGAGGGCTGGTGGCGCCTGAGTGGTGGCAGAAATGCTGGATAAGATTTAACTTGAGAATTCCCTGCGGTTTTCCGCAGGGAGAGTTCATGTGCGATTAATTCAGGGAGGAACGATATGCAACAAAAACAATGGGTGAAACCAAAGTTAATTGTGCTGGCTAGGGGAAAACCTGAGGAGAGGGTGCTGTCGGGTTGTAAGGGCCAATCTAGCGAGCAGACGGCCGCTAATGGTTCCTTCTACAGTTGCACCCAGCTGGCTGCTCTTGGTCAGGTTTGCTGCGACCCAACGGGGTGGGGCTCGGTTCCCCGTGCCGAGTGCGAAGCTAACCCGCCGCAGTGCTGCACCTGCGCTGAGCCGGATAATTCCTAACTTCCCCACTTAGTCCTCAATTCTTTGGTTAAGCTTAAAGGTGTGCAAGAGCCCACACAGGTATGGCACAAGAGTATCTGGAAGAATTAAAAGTAAACAATTTACCCCGCCTTCCTTTAGAGGGCAACGTTGATCTTACCTATCGCTGTAATAATAACTGCCGGCATTGCTGGTTAAGGATCCCCATTGATTCTCCCCACAAAAAAGAAGAGCTTGCTTTCGCAGAAATTAGAAAAATAGTCGGTGAAGCACGGAAAATGGGCTGCCGCAGGTGGTCAATATCAGGCGGCGAGCCTATGCTGCGTTCGGATTTTCCTGAAATTTTTGATTATATTACCAATAATGCAGCGTCCTATTCTATCAATACTAACGGGACGTTGATTACTCCTGAAATAGCCCAGCTTATGAAGAGAAAAGGCGCAAAGATGGTGGCTCTGTATGGAGCTACGGCCGAAGTGCACGATTATATTACTCGTAATCCCGGCTCTTTTGAAGCAACTATGCGTGGCTTCCGATACCTAAAAGAGGCTGGCGCTGGTTTTACGGTTCAACTTACTCCGATGAAGGATAATTATCACCAGTTTCAGGATATGGTTAAACTGGCTGAGTCGTTAAGTAAGCATTGCAGGGTGGGGGCTACCTGGCTTTTCCTTTCTGCATGCGGCGATGAAGACAGGAATAAGGAAATAATGCGCCAGAGGTTGCCACCTAAAGAAATAGTTGAACTGGATAAGCCGGATATATCCTATGAAGATTCGATGGCTAAAGAAGCAACCGTAGGTTGCCACAATACTAAAAGCCACGGATACATATTTTCTTCCTGTATTACAGGCAGGCGCGATTTCCACATTGATCCTTATGGGAAGATGGCTTTCTGCTGTTTTATCAAAGATCATTCCTTGCGTTATGATTTGAAAAAAGGAAGTTTCAGGGATGCGTGGGAAGAATTTACCCCTTCTTTAGCAAACAAAATAGAAGCGACCAAAGAATATCAGGAAAACTGCGGCTCTTGCGAATTGCGTAAAGACTGCTACATTTGCCCGGTTTACGGGTATCTGGAACATAGAGATTTTAATAAAAAAGTCGAATACCTTTGCGCCGTTGCCAGAGAAAACCGTAAATTCAAAGAAAATTGGCAGAAAAACCACCGACGTTACTTTAAAATCGCGGATATAACTATACGGGTTGAATTTGATTTGCCGATAAAGAATGATACCTTTCATGCAAAATTCAAACTTTTTGAAGTGGATGGTCCGGGAGAAGATGCCATAAGCATAAGGCACCATTTTTTCCTTCCGGATTTAAGCGGGAAGGATTTAGGAAAGGAAGTTTACCGCAAAGCCCCATGGGCTATATATAAAAATAATGGCTCTTGGATTTATCTGGGGATTTCGCCGGCCAAAGACGATTTAACCCCGTACCGGGTTGTGACATTTAACTCCGAGCATACCCGCGCAGAAATTTACAATGATAAATATAGAGAAGAAAATTTTCTTAAAGGTAATTTACGCTCTCTGACTATGTTTCCTTCAGACCAGATACTCCTTGCGCGCGTTTTAGCTGATAGAGAGGGCTGTTATTTGCATTCCTGCGGGGTCAATTTTAATGGCAAGGGGCTGCTTTTTGTGGGGCATTCTGAAGCTGGCAAGTCCACAATGGCGGCCTTATTAAAAGGCAAAGCTGAAATCTTATGCGATGACCGGGTAATCGTCAGAAGGCAGAAGGCAGATGCCAGAATTCAGAATTCAGAATTCAGAATTTACGGCACCTGGAGCCATGGGGATGTGCCGGATGTATCGGGCAACTCCGCCCTTTTAAGAGCAGTTATGTTTTTGGAGAAAGCCGATGAAAATAGAATTATACCAATTATAGATAAAAAAGAAATAACCAAAAGGTTATTGCCTTGTTTGATTAAGCCGTTTGTAACTGCTGACTGGTGGGAGAAAACGCTTATTTTATTAGAAAAAATAGTGATGAAGGTTCCCTGCTATGTGCTTAGATTTAATAAGAGCGGGCAGGTTGTAGATATATTAAGAAAACTATAGCTTATAAAGGAAGTATCTTTGGATAAAAATAAGCAGCTACTCTTAGCCAGGCTGGATATTGAACTTACCGAGCGCTGCAATAATAATTGCCTCCATTGCTGCATAAATTTGCCTGCAGATGACTCCTGCGCAAAAGAAAAAGAACTTTCCGCCGAAGAAATAAAAAATATCCTTAAAGAGGCGGTATCTTTGGGGTGCCTAAGCGTGCGTTTTACCGGGGGCGAGCCGCTTTTAAGGGAAGATTTTGAAGAGTTGTATGTTTTTGCGCGCAAGTCCGGCTTAAAGGTTTTGCTTTTTACCAACGCTACTTTAATCACTCCGCATTTAGCCGATCTTTTTACTCGCATCCCGCCTTTAGAAAAAATCGAAGTTACTGTTTATGGAATGAAAAAGGCCTCATATGAAGGCGTAACCAGAGTTCCCGGCTCATTTGAAGCCGCCTGGCAGGGGATAAATTTGCTTTTGGAAAAGAAAATTCCTTTTGTGGTCAAAAGCGCCTTATTGCCGTCAAATAAAAGTGAAATAGATGAGTTTGAGAAGTGGGCTTCAGGTATTCCATGGATGGACAAGCCGCCTTCATATTCAATGTTTTTTGATTTACGTTGCCGAGGCAATAGCCCAAAAAATGAATTGATAAGAAAATTAAGATTCAGCCCAGAGGAAGGGCTAAAGATATTAACTCGCAGAAAAGAGAAATACATAAAAGGCATGCAGGAATTTTGCTCTAAATTTATGCATCCTTCAGGTGGCAATCTTTTTTCCTGCGGTTCAGGCCACGGCGGATGTGTTGATGCATACGGAAAATTCCAGCCTTGTATGTTACTTAGGAATCCGGAATGCGTTTACGATTTAAGAAAGGGTTCTCTTAAGGACGCATTGACAGGGTTTTTTCTAAAATTACGCCAGATGAAAGCGGTAAATCTTGATTATCTCAACCGTTGCGCTAAGTGTTTCTTAAAAGGCCTTTGCGAACAGTGCCCGGCGAAATCTTGGATAGAGCACGGCACTTTAGACACCCCGGTGCAATACCTATGTGGAGTAGCACATGCGCAGGCACGATACTTGGGAATGGTAAAAGAAGGTGAGAAGGCATGGGAAGTGGCGGATTGGAGAAAGAGGGTTGATGAGTTTGTAACGCATAACGTAAAGAGAGGCGGATAGGCATGGAATCAAAGGTTAATCTTAACAGTATTTATAAGCCGGCCGAAGAAAATGTAGTGGCACGGGAAATTCAGGAAGAGTTTATTCTTATTCCGATTATTTCCGGTATCGGCGATATGGAAGATGAGATATTTTCCTTGAATGAATCCGGCAAGGCAGTCTGGCAGAAGTTAGACGGCACCAAAAGCCTGAAGGATGTGGTCAAGGAGTTATCGCAGCAATTCGCTGGAAAAACGCAAGAAATAGAAAAAGATGTGCTTGGCATTGCGCAAGAGCTCCTGAAACGTAAGATGCTAGTTGAGGTAAAGAAAGATTGACGCGCAATATTCTGTAAATAGCGGCGTAGAGCTTTCGCTTACAGGTGAAAAATTAAACACACTCCTTGAAGGCACGCTCGCCAAAGGCATCCCGTTTCGCTTCCGGGCCAAGGGTTTCAGTATGTCGCCTTTTATCAAGGATGGCGACATACTGACGATTTCACCGTTTAACAATGGCTCGCTAGGTTTAGGCCAGACAATAGCTTTTGTTCATCCTACAAACGGCAGATTAACTATTCACCGAATTATCGGCAGAAGTAAAAATAGGTATCTTCTAAAGGGTGATAATATATTTGGTATTGATGGCTTAGTGAGCCAAGAATACATCTTGGGAGTAGTATCTTACGTCGAAAGAAACGATAAATCCTTCACCTTAAACCTGGGTTGGGTGGGAATTATTATTGCTTTTTGCAGCCGTATTAATATTTTCCCCTTTATTTTATGGAGTTGGCGCTGGGGCAAACGATTTTTATATCGGCAAAAATGAACAAACCTTTCATTTCACATCTGCCGCTTCCGGAGTTTAGTCTCTGGGAGAAGAAAAAGCGCAATCGTAATCTTGCCTCTTTCGACCTGGAAATCACTGCCCGTTGCAATAATAATTGCCGGCACTGTTATATAAACCTGCCTGCCCAGGATAAGAAAGCAAAATCCCAAGAACTTACCCTTGAGCAAATAAAAAATATAGTTGACCAGGCAGTAGAATTGGGAGCTGTGTGGTGCCTTATTACTGGCGGGGAACCTTTTTTAAGAGCAGATTTTACTGATATTTATCTATACCTTAAGAGAAAAGGGCTTTTGGTTTCAGTTTTTACCAACGCAACTTTAATCACAGAAGAACACACGCTTTTCTTCAAGAAATACCCCCCCAGAGATATTGAGGTCTCCGTTTACGGCGTTACTAAAGATACCTATGAACGCACCAGCCGCAGGCCCGGTTCATTCGAGGCTTTTATGCGCGGATTAAATCTTTTATTAGAAAATGGAGTAAAGGTGCGTTTCAAAGCCATGGTTTTGAATTCTAATGCCGCAGAGTTGCCGGAGATTGCGCAATTCTGCAGGGTAAGGACCAAAGATTATTTTCGTTTTGACCCTTTTTTACATTTACGCTTTGACGGTGACTCTGAAAGGAACGCACAGATAAGATCAGAACGCCTTTCTCCGGGCGATATCGTAGAAATTGAGAAAGCAGATTCACGGCGGTTTATGGCATTGGAGAAAGATTGCGACACACTTATTAATCCCGAGCTTTCGCATACCAACTGCAACCGTCTTTTTTATTGCGGCACAGGAAACGGAAGTTTTACCGTAAGCTACGATGGCTTTTTCCGGCTATGTTCTTCTCTTTGGCATCCGGATTGTATCTACGATTTAAAGAAAGGGACGCTCAAAGAGGCTTATCAGCGTTTTGTGCTTAAGGTGCGGGATATGCGTTCGGATAATAAGGAGTTTTTAAGCCAGTGCCGCAAATGCGAGATTTTCAACCTCTGCCTTTGGTGCCCTGCGCACGCTTATTTGGAGACAGGCAGGATGGATTCTCCGGTTAAGTATTTTTGCGACGTCGCCCATGCCCGGGCAGAGGCGATCCTAAAGGCTAAGGGCAGTTTTAGGGAGCCCCAAAAGACAGATTTGCTACACACATGAAAAGTCCCGGTATATCTCCATTAGGCATTTTAAGTAAGTCAAAATTATTTCTGCCTTTTAAAAAGACAATTATCATTTTATTCCTCGCAGAGATTCTTTCTTCCGCCTTTTATTTTACCGGCCCGTATCTTTCCAAGCTTTTCATAGATAACTCATTCTTAAAGAAGGACCTGCATAGCTTTATAATCCTAACCCTAATAAGCGGCTGCATATTTATCTTTAGTATGCTGCTATCGGCAATAGCCAATATCATAAAGAACAGGCAGGGCATAAAGACAAAGCTGGCCCTTGCGGATAAATTCATCAGTAAATTTTATTCCCTGGACTTGGAATTCTTTCAGGCAAATTCTGCGGGAGAAAATATCTACCGGCTCTCGGATATTGAGCGCATTAAGGCTTTTGTCATTGAGCGGCTGCCTAATTTTTTCGCAAACATCTTCCGGTTCTTTATGGTCATGGCGATAGCGCTTATGGTTAACCTGCGCCTGACTATTATACTGGTGTTATTAAGCCCTTTATTTCTTATACAGAGCCTCTATCTACGGAAAAAACTTAAGCCCATTTATGAAGAGGCCTGGCGTTTAAGCGCTCAATTATCAAAAAAGGTATTTGAGGCATTTTCTCGGATGCTGCTGATTAAGGCTTTAGGCCTGGAAGGCACAATGCGCCGGGCTTATAAACGGCTGCTTTTAAAGAATATCCGCTTAGGGTTGGGCGCGTTTAAGTGGTCTCTGGTGAGTTCCTTGTCCTCATCCTTTCTTTCCAAGGCAGTATTCGCCGTGCTTAGCTTTTACGGCGGATGGATGATTATTAAAGGAAGGTTGTCTTTAGGTAGCTACACCGCAGCGATGCTTTATTTGACGCAATTAGGAAGCCTGATAAAATCATTAAGTTCCGGTTTTGAGTTTTTTTTACAGGATATGATCTCTGTGGATAGATTCTTTGAGCTGGTTACCAAGGAGCCTGCGATCAAAGATAGCATGGATGCAATAACAATCAATTCCTTGGGCAGTGAGATTGAATTTAAGGCAGTAAGTTTTGTTTATCAGCCAGGGAACCCGGTTTTAAAAAATATCTGCTTTAAAATTCCTGCGCAGAAATGGATTGCTATTGTTGGCCCTTCGGGCTGCGGCAAGACCACGCTGGTAAGCCTTATCTTAAGGTTATATGACCCATGGAGCGGAGAAATAATTTTGGATAATATGAATTTAAGGAAAATAAGTTTGAAATCCCTAAGAGAAAGAATTAGTATTGCCACACAGGAGCCGTTTTTATTTGATTTGAGTTTCCGCGAGAATATTGCTTATGGTTTAAGCTGTATTGGATTTGCCGAGATAGAAAAGGCTGCGGAGATTGCGCAACTGCATGATTTCGTGAGCCAATTGCCTGACGGCTATGATACGTTAATCGGAGAAAATGCCTGCCGGCTCTCACAGGGCATTAAACAGAGAGTTGCCTTGGCTAGGGCAATAGTAAGAGAATCAGATTTACTTATCCTTGATGAGGCGACCTCTTCCATAGATTCGGCCACGGAGGAGAAAATCTTTTCCGCCTTAAGGCAAGAGAGGCAGGGAAAAAGCACCATTGTTATCTCGCACCGGCTTTTCTCCATAAAAGATGCAGACTGCATATATTATTTAAGGCAGGATGGTATAGTGGAACAAGGGGCGCATAAAGAGCTGTTGGCAAAGAGTGATTCTTACTGCACATTTTTTCAGCGGCAAATAGAGGAAGCAAGAGTTGCCTCAGTAGTTATTCCGGGCTAAGGCCAGCCCTAAAATTGTCCACCAAATTAGGCTTACCTTGGGCAGGAAGAAACTGAAATCCACAAAATTATGCGCGAGAAAGGCGCAGTGTGAGGAAATTAATGCGCCGGTGCCTTTTTTTGACGTTCAAAAATTAACTTGACAGTTCCAAAAATATATGTAATATGGAGTTATGTATTCCAGATTGATTAATCCCCCCAAAGATAAAAGTTTCTTCTTATTTGGCCCGCGCGGCACTGGCAAGACTACCTGGGTTAAGGCAAGGTTTAAAGATGCCCTTTATCTGGACCTCCTGGAAGCAGAGCTTTTCAACGATCTTCTGGCAAATCCGCAAAGGCTGGATAACCTTATACCAAAAAACTTTACCGATTGGGTTATTATAGATGAGGTCCAAAGAATTCCCGAGCTATTAAACGAAGTGCATCGGCTGATTGAAAAATACAGGTATAAATTTATTTTAACCGGTTCAAGCGCCAGAAAAATCAGGAGAAAAGGAGTAAATTTGCTGGCTGGGCGCGCCCTAGGGTATTATCTGTATCCGCTTACAGCCGGGGAGCTCGGAGAGGATTTTGACCTTAGTCATTCTTTGGCTTACGGCCAGCTGCCTTGCGCCTATACTGAAAAGGACCCTAAGGCTTACCTGGAAAGCTATGTCAAAACATACCTTGAAGAGGAAGTGCAGCAGGAGGGTTTTACTAGAAACTTAGGGGCATTTTCCAGATTTTTGGAAGCAGCCAGTTTTTCACAAGGCTCTGTCCTGAATATTTCTTCCGTGGCACGGGATTGCAGCGTTGAGCGGAAAGTAGTGGAAAATTATTTTACGATATTAGAGGATCTTTTGATAGCCTATAGAATCCCTGTTTTTGCCAAAATGGCTAAGAGGCGTTTGAGCGTCCACCCTAAATTTTATTTTTTTGATGTTGGCCTTTACCGCACATTAAGGCCGGCAGGCCCTCTTGATATGCCGGAAGAGGCCGGAGGCCACGCCTTTGAGACGCTTTTTCTGCAGGAACTACAGGCGGTAAATGCCTATTTGAGGCTGGGCTACAATATATTTTACTGGATGATGCCTAATAATACTGAAGTAGATTTTGTGCTCTATGGCGATAAAGGCATTAAGGCCTTTGAGGTTAAACGGACAGGCAGGATTTCTAGCTCAATGATAAGGGGGCTGAAGATTTTTTTGAAGGATTACCCGAAGGCCCAAACATATTTTATTTATGGAGGAGAACGCCGCCTTCGGGACGGCGCCACCGAAATCATCCCAATAAAAGATGCTTTAAGGGAACTACCTAAGATCTTATCAGCTAAGCCCGCAAACTACCCGCCAGATTAAACTTGCCTCCGGCAGGAAGAAGCTACAAGCCTGCCAAGTTATGGATCAGCCAAGAAAAGTGTTGACAAAACATATCGGATAATATATGCTTATATTGAACGATATGTCGTATAATAATTATAACCGCGCGAAAGAGGGGAAATAGGCATGGATAGAGAACGCATCATAGAAACACTCTTGCTTTGGAATTTCTGGGAGAAAGAAATAGATACCGGTATCGCCAGAGAGGAATACCTAAAACGGTTAGCCAGGTACCTTGACACCGATGAAGTAATAGTGGTGACAGGGGTGAGGCGTTGCGGAAAAAGCACTATCCTGCTGCAGGCGCTGGCGGAGCTGCTGCGTAGAAAGACCCCCAGGATAAACACCCTGTATATAAACTTTGAAGACCCGGCATTCTATAATTCCCTGAACTTGGGGCTGCTGGACGAGATCTGGCAGGCTTATTTAGATTATCTGAAGCCTAAGGGAAGGGTTTATTTAGTTTTAGACGAGGTGCAGCAGATAAAGGGCTGGGAGCGTTGGGTGCGTTCGGCATACGACCGCAAGGAAAAGGTTAAGATATTCGTTACCGGCTCAAACGCGGAATTGCTTAGTTCGGAATTTGCCAATGTCCTTACCGGCAGGCACCTTGAGGTTGCGGTTAGCCCGCTTACCTTTGGGGAGTTTCTACAGTTTAAGGGTATAGAGATAGAGGCGCATCCGGAGAAGCTCTGGCTGGCAAGGATGAAAAACAGGCTGAAAAATTATCTGCTGGAATACCTGAAGATAGGCGGGTTTCCGAAGGCAGTGCTTACCGCTGACGATATGCTGCGCAGAGAACTGCTGGAGCAGTATTTTAACGACATCTTAACGCGCGATGTTGCAGAGAGGCATAAGATTAAAGACACGGCCAAGTTGAAAAACTTGGCTTTATTTTACGCCGCGAACTTTACGCGCGGTTACAGTTTTAACAAAGTAAAAAAGGTCGCGGATTTTTTTCTTTCGCTTGACTCCATAGGCCGTTTTTCCCATTACTTGGAAGATTCATTCTTGGTGCAGTTCCTGCCGCGCTTTTCTTATTCCCTGAAAAATCAGGCGCAGGTTCAACGCAAGGTATATTTGGTGGATAACGGGATACACAATGCCGTGGCATTCAAGTTTTCCGAAGATAAAGGCAAGTTGCTGGAGAACGCGGTATACCAGCACTTAAGAAAACGGGAAGGCGAGGTTTATTACTTCTCCGAAAAGAAAGAGGTTGATTTTGTATATAAGCAGGGCTTGAAAGTGAGGGAGCTGGTTAATGCCTGTTATAGCCTGCAGGATAAAGAAACGCTTTTGCGGGAGTGTGAATCCCTGGAAGCAGGCATGCGTTATTTCCGTTTAAAACAGGCGCTGCTCATTGTCGCTGAAGGCGAGCGCAGGGTTTTAGATGTTGGCGCGGGCAAGATCTTAGTCTGTCCGTTTGTAGAATGGGCGCTATCAACAGTTTAGCTCTTGGAAGTTTAATCCGGTAAAAACCGCTGATAAGCGCTGAAAAGAACCGCAAAAAATCGTTGACAGGGGTTCTTTGGGAACTATTTATGTTATTTAAGTTTGACAAATAACATAAATATGTTATTCTCATATCATGAGCTATCAAAGATTACTCAATTTAGATAAGATTCTAGGATCTGTATTTTTATTTGGCCCGCGAATGACAGGGAAGACTTTTTTATTGCGTCGATTGCATCCAGCTTTATTCATAGATTTGCTGGTTCCTGAGACAGAGCTTTCATTTTCACGAACTCCTGTTATATTCTGGGAACAATTGCAGGCGTTACATAAAAATGATCTGGTGATTGTGGATGAAGTGCAGCGGGTTCCGGCACTCTTAGATTATGTTCAGAAGGGGATCGAGGAGATTGGTTTAAGATTTATTCTTTCTGGCTCGAGCGCGCGCAAGTTAAGACGCGGTAGCGCTAATCTTTTAGGCGGAAGGGCGCTTGATTTACGGCTCTATCCTTTAACCAATATTGAGGTGGGTAAGGAGTTCGATATTGGTATGGCTTTGTCTTATGGAACATTGCCTCGGGTAGTAACAACTTTTCTGGATGGTAAAGTTGATGATGTGCGGCGGCAATTAAAGGCGTATAGTACAATTTACATTAAAGAAGAAGTTCAAGCAGAAGCATTGACTCGCAATGTGAGCGCGTTTCAGAGATTTTTGAGCGTGGCGGCTCAAATGAACGCAGAGACAATTGAATTCGCTTCTGTGGCGCGCGATTCTTCGGTTCCCATGAGCACAGTCAAAGAATATTTTTCGATCCTCGAGGATACTCTTTTGGGAGATTTTCTCTGGCCTTGGGACAGGAGTGAACGCAAGAAAGCGCGGCCAAAGTTTTATTTCTTTGACTGCGGCGTCGTCCGGGCATTGCAGAATCGCTTGATTGATCCTCCTACTCCGCAGGAGAGAGGTTTTTTATTCGAAACCTTCTTCTATAATGAATTAAAGCGTATGCGGGATTATCATGAAAAACCGTATGAGCTTTCGTTTTGGCGAGAGGGAAAAAATGAGGTTGATATATTTGTCAAGGGCCCTCGTGGGGCGGTTATGGCTTTTGAGTGTAAAACATCAACGGACACGATATCAGACGCTACGCACATAGCTTTTCGTAAACGGTTTCCTAAGTTGCCATTGTTCGTGGTGTCTTCAAAAGACGCTCACCCACGTAAGCTTGATAATGGTATTGTCGTTCTTCCTTGGCGTCAAGCTTTGGATACCTTTCTTGAGTAAATAATCGTTTCAAATATTTCTTTTGTAACCACCTAGCATTAATGAGATTACGTACACTGTCTATGGCATCTGTCTTGGAAATGGCTCTTATCTGAAGGAGGAAGCGCAGGGCGCAGAAGCGCCTAACCACTAAAAAATCGCTTAAAGCAATCACCGAATCTGATTTTCTTGAATCGTAGAAGAAATAAGTAAACCCATTATCGCCCACCAGATTAAACTTACCTCGGGCAGGAAGAAGCTGAAATCCACAAAATTATGGATGAGGAAAACAAGGACAGTAGCCAGCAGTAAGGCTGTTTCTTTGTTCTTATTTTTCCATGCATACCTTAAGGCAGCGATAACCAGCCAGAGGAAAGAGATTAATCCTAATATCCCCATTTCCGCCCAAATTTGCAGGTAGGAATTATGCGCATAGCGGGCTTGATGCAGGTTAAAATTCCCTAAGCCTATTCCGGTAAGAGGATGGGCAAGGATTATCTGAAAAGTATCTTGCCAGTAGTTTAATCTCATTCCCGTAGAAAAACTCGGCTGTGTATGCAGCGGCTGCCCTGTTTGACGGGCAAAAAAGATTATGCCGATTGTCAGCAATAATAACCCCAATAAAACAACTTTTCTTTTTTGCCAAGCCTTCTGTAAATAGAGATAAACGCAAAGCGCTAAAAATAAACTTGAAAGAGCGCCCAGCGATTTAGTCAGTAGTAAAGCGCCGGCTAAAGGAACAATATACCAGGCGCGGGATTTTTTCAGTAAGGCAAGCGGCAGAAGCATTGCCAGATAACCGCCTAAAGTATTTGGGCTGACAAAAGGCATCAGTACTCTCTGGCGCTGCAGGAATTCTACGGCAAAAGGGTCTGAGATATTTTCGCCGGTTAGATAACTTAAGGTGCGCCCAAAGGCAAAGAAATATTGATAAAAAGCCATGGCGCCTATTGCTAAGCCCGCCCAAAGAATCACGTCAATAATCTGCGTCTTGTCCTTTTTCTGAAAAGAAATCGTAATGAGGAATAACAGTAAGCAGCTGATATATTTATAAAGTTCACAGAAGCTTTTAGCTTTATTCGGGGAAAATATTACTGCAATTATTATTGCCAGCAAAAAAAGCCCAAACGGGTATTTTAATGGCAAAGTTTGTTTTAGAGAAAGGCCTTTGCGTATTACCCAAAAGGCTAGAAACCCCAAAAAAAGGAAGGAGTAAATTAAATTTAAATCCGGGTAGACCCGCGAGGAGAAAAAAGGCCGGACAAAGATTAGAATTAGCAATAGCTTAAACATTGTGTTATAATTTTAGTAACAGTTTAGCTCCTAAGAGTATCCGTCGGTGTCATTGCGAGCCCCGCAGGGGCGAAGCAATCTATTAAAAGATTGCTTCGTCGCTGTCGCTCCTCGCAATGACACGAACCCTTCCAAGGACCGAACTCTTACTAATTTTATCCGATATGGACGGTATGTCAAGCCAATTAGTCAGCATTATCGTGGTTAGCGCAGGCTCAAATGCTTACCTTAAGCCCTGCCTGGATTCGCTGGAGCAACAGAGCCATCAGAATAAAGAAGTAATTGTTATTGATAATTCCCTTCTGGAAGAGCCGCTTTCTTATTGTGCGGCATTGAATAAGGGGATAGGAAAAGCAAAAGGGGATTTTATTCTTTGCCTCAATGACGACGTAAGTTTGGATAAAGATTTTATCCGCGAAGCATTAAGGGGGTTTTTGCTGAGTGAAAAAATCGGTATGGTCAGCGGTAAGATTTTGCGCCCGGACGCAAAAATAATTGATTCTACCGGGTTATTCTTAAGTCCATGGCGTACGCCAATGGAAAGGGGCTACAATTTATTAGATAAAGGCCAATTTGAAAACAAAGGTTATATCTTTGGCGTATCCGGCGCAGCCGCCTTTTTGCGTAAAGCAATGCTGGAGGCAATAAAAGATAATTACGGATACTTTGATCTGCGCTTTGGCTTCTTTTTCGAGGATTTGGATCTTGCCTGGAGGGCAAACCGTTTTGGATGGCAAGGCTATTATATTCCCGCAGCCATTGCTTACCATGTAAGAGGGGCTACTGCCAGAAAGGCTTCTGGTATCAATAAGCCTTTTGCCCGCCGCTATCTGGATGCCTCAATGCAGGCGTGTTTGCTGAAGAACCGCTACTTAACACTCTTAAAGAATGAATCCTGGCCGGATTTCATTTTGCACTTGCCTTTAATCATCATACATGACTGCGCGATGTGGGCCTACGCGTTATTTTTTACCCCCGCCGCGATAAAAAAGCTCATTTTCCCGTCGGAAAGATAATTTTCCGCCGCAGGTAAAAAATACTTGACAATGGCTTGATGTTGTGATAAAAAGTTTCTATAAGCGCAACAGTTAGTTAATAATTTCGGAGGAGAGGATAAACTAAGTTGGAAAAACTTGAGGTAATTTTCAGGGCTCTTGAAGTAAAGGAGCCTTTTTATTTATCATGAAGACAGTCGGCCTGACCTTTGACTTAAAAACCGACTACGAATTCAAAGCCGGCGACCCGCCTGACGCAAACGCCGAGTTTGACCACCCCTCCACCATAGAAGTCATTGCCAAGGCCATTGAATCACAGGGCTATAAGGTAAAAAAAATCGGCAATGCCTCTAACCTTTTGGAAAAAATCGACCATTTAGCCGTAGATATCGTTTTTAATATTTCCGAAGGCGTCTCCGGCAGGAACCGTGAATCTCAGGTGCCGGTTCTGCTGGAGATGGCGGGAATTCCTTTCGTCGGCTCGGATGCTTTAACTTTAGGCCTGACCTTGGATAAAACCATGGCCAAAAAAATCTTTATTGCCGAAGGCATCCCTACGCCCAGGTTTTTTACCGTTAAGTCCAGCGAAGAATTAACTGATACCGACCATTGCAAGTTTCCTTTGATTGTCAAGCCGCGCTTTGAAGGCTCCTCTAAAGGTTTAAGCGAAAATTCCCGCGTGCAGGATTTGGAAGGCCTGAAGAAACAAGTAGAGTATGTCTTAAATACCTATAAGCAGCCGGCGCTGGTGGAGGAATTTATTTCCGGGCAGGAATTTACCGTCGCGGTAGTAGGCAATGAGCCGCCCGAAGCAATGCCGGTGGTGCAGATTAAAATTGACGGCAGGCTGCAGTTAAATGATAAATTTTATACCTTCGCCCGGGTTACCTCTGACCGCCTGGAATATATCTGCCCGGCAAAAATAAGCGCGGAGTTAAGTAAGAGGATTTCCGGGCTGGCTTTAAAGACATATCAGGCAGTAGAGTGCCGGGATTTCGGAAGGGTGGATTTCCGCGTGGATAGCGACGGAAAGCCCTATGTTTTAGAGATTAACCCGCTGCCGTCTTTATCGACTGAAGATGTATTTATGCTGGTTGCCAAAAATATCGGTATTTCTTACAATGAAATAGTCGGCAAGATCTTAAAGTGCGCTTTAGCCCGCTATAACCTTCCCGCCTAGCGTTAGGCCGCAGGGCGGGTTCCCGTTTAGTATTTAATTAACTTAAATTACGGGAGAATTAAGACAATGAGAATCGCTTTAACTTATAACCTGAAGAAAAAAGATGCCACTAAGCCGGCGGATTATTTTTCCGAGTGCGACTCCGCAGAAACTATTAACGCTATTGTATTGGCTATGGAAAATAAAGGGCATACTGTGGAAGCTATTGATGCTGAATATCCGCATTTCCTATCGTATTTCCGGAAAAACCGCGTGGATATGGTCTTTAATATTGCCGAAGGAAAACACGGTAAATTCCGCGAGTCTGAGGTCCCGGCGATTTTAGATTACCTAGATATTCCTTACACTGGTTCAAATACTTTCGCCTTGGCACTTGCTTTAAATAAAGCGCTGACTAAGAAAGTCTTAAGGGCGGAAAATATCCCGACGCCTGATTTTCAGGTATTCACCCGCGGCAGCGAGGAATTAAATCCGGCGTTGAAGTTTCCAATAATTGTCAAGCCCAATTGCGAAGGTTCAGCCAAAGGGATTAATTCCGCCAGTGTGGTTAAAGACAGAAACTCCCTTTATGCCAAGGTCAGGGAGGTCTTAAAAGATTACCGGCAGGAGGCGCTGGTAGAGGAATTTATCGAGGGCAAAGAATTAACCGTGGGGATCTTAGAAAACGGGAAAACTACTATCCTGCCGATTTTAGAAATTGATTTTTCCAGCTGTATCAAAAGCGGAGAATATTTTTATTCCTGGCGGATGAAGGAATATCAGGGCGATAACGCATTAGGGTTAACTCCTACTTTTCATTGCCCGGCGCGGCTGGACAAAGAAACAGAGCATAGGGTAAAAGAGGTGGCATTAAAAACCCATCATGCGGTAGGCTGTTATGATATCTCCCGCACGGATATCCGTTTAAGTGAAGATAATATTCCTTATGTTTTGGAAATTAACCCTTTGCCGGGCTTAGACCCGCGGGAATCTAATTTTCCGCTGATGGCTTATGCCGCCGGGATGAAATACGAAGACCTTATCGATTCCATATTGACCAGTGCCGCCAAGCGTAGAAAGGGGTTAAATTGAGCAATCTTGCCGTTGCCGTAGCGGAAAGCCAGAAATTATTACAGCAGGAGCCGCAGCAGGCGCGCAAAATCCAGAAGCCGCGCGATTATCAGCAGATCGATATATTCAAGGACGTCAATCCTTTGGATTGGGAAGATTGGCACTGGCAGCTAAAAAATAGGATTCGCAGCAAAGAAGAGCTCGCCGGGATTATTAAATTAATTCCCGAGGAAGAAGAGGGGCTGAAAAAAGCCAGCGGCCGGCTCTCTTTGGCGATTACCCCTTATTGGGCGACCCTGCTTGACCCGGAAGACCCAGCTTGTCCTTTGCGCCGGCAGGCAGTACCTACTGTCCATGAATTTGCCGTCGGGCCGCATGAAATGGTGGACCCTTGCGCCGAAGACCGTGATTCTCCCGCCCCGCATTTAGTGCACCGCTATCCGGATAGAGTATTATTATTAGCTACTGAGCATTGCGCGATGTATTGCCGGCACTGCACCAGGAGAAGGCTGGTGGGCGAAACAGATAAAGAGGATAATTCTACTTCTCGGTTTGACGCGGCAATAGAATATATTAAGTCTAATAAAAAGATACGCGATGTTTTAATTTCCGGAGGCGACCCGCTGATTTTAGAAGATGAGGCGCTGGAATCACTGCTTGAGAAAATCCGCGGCATCTCCCACGTGGAGTTTTTGAGAATCGGCACCCGCGTGCCGGTAAGCCTGCCGCAGCGCATTAACGAAAAGTTAGTAAATATGTTCAAGAAATACTCTCCGCTTTGGATAAGTATTCATTTTAACCATCCCAAAGAAATTACCAAACGCTGTAAAATCGCCTGCGATATGCTCGCAGATGCCGGTATTCCTTTAGGCAGCCAAAGCGTGCTTTTAAAAGGGATCAACGACCGGCCCTACATTATGAAAAAATTGGTGCATGAGCTTCTGCAGATCAGGGTCAGGCCGTATTATATTTACCAATGTGACCCGGTAAGAGGCACACAGCATTTCCGCACCCCCGTGGCAGTAGGAATAAATATCATGGAGAAACTGCGCGGCCACACCTCAGGCTATGCTGTGCCTACTTATGTTATTGACGGCCCAGGCGGCGGCGGAAAAATCCCCGTGGGGCCAAACTACATCCTTTCCCAAGCCAAAGGTAAATACGTCCTGCGTAACTACAAAGGCAAGATTTATACCTATCTGGAATAAAGCATCATTATCCTTAGCGGTATTTTTGCTCTTGTATTTTTTAAGTTAATAAGGCTTTCCTATTGGATATGTGTTTGATTTCAATAGTCATTTTCTTTGTTTGCTGTGGACAATCATGTGCTTTGATTTAGTAGTTTGATAAGATTTATGCTTACCGCTCCTCCTCCCTTCATTATATTTCCCATAATAAATAAAAGTAAACTTTCAGAAACGCTTGCGATTATATCATTGATTCCGCTGCAATGATTCATATTGGTGTTTTGTAGTAATAGTTTTCATCTATCGGTGTGGTGCTTACAAAAGAAACTTTTACACTAGTAATCTTTAAGAAATTATAATCCAGGTAGTTAAGCGAATGAAAGCTGATAAATTCTATCTACTTTTTATCCTTTTTTTAGTTTTTACTGTGTATATTGTTAGCCCGGTCATGATTTCTTCTGACTCCAGGTGGTGCGTGTTTACAGCCATGAGTATTATTAAAGAAGGGAATATTGATCTAGATGAATACCGGCAGATAACATTACGAGAACCCAGGCATATAATTATTAAGAACGGGCACCTTTATCATTACTATTCATTGGGCCCGGCGCTAGTTGCAGTGCCTTTTGTGTACCTAATTGATAAAATCTTTGAATCAAAATTCGTAAAAAATGTTTATTTTAGTGGTTTTGTAAAAACAAATATGAAACAATATATCCGAAAAAAGTATATTGCTGAATTCCCTAGGTTTAAAAAATACCTCAGCCGGTTTTACCCGCAAAAGCCCGATATTTCGCTGGAAAAGGCAATCGATATTTTTCCGCTTACGGTGCTTACGCTTTCTCCGCTTATCGAGAAATTTATCGCCTCTTTTTTGTTAGCTGTTTGCGCCGCCTTAATTTTTCTTATGGCGCGCCTGTGGCTTAATCAGAAAGAATCCTTGTGCATCAGCCTGATTTTTAGTTTTTGTACTTCAGCCTGGTCAGTTGCAAGCAGGGGGTTATATGCACACGGGCCTAATATTTTGATGTTGACAATAGCTCTATACATAATCCTCCTGGCTAAGCAAAAGCAAAAGTTTATAAGATTTTCTATTTTTCCTATGATTCTATCTTACCTTATCCGCCCAAATATCGCGATTATTTTACTTACCATTTATATTTTGATTTATTATCGCCAGCACGCTTTATATTTTATTCTGGTATGGCTGGCGGTTTTATCGGCCTACTGTCTGCACTGTTTAATAATTTACAAATCAATTTTGCCGCCGTATTATTACGGCGAAGCACATAAGCTTTTGTCCGGTAAATTATTCCTTAATGCTTTTCTGGGTAATATCATCAGCCCGGCAAGGGGTATTTTTATCTATTGCCCGGTATTCATCTTTTCAGTATGGGGAGCAGTATCAAAAACTAGGCAGAAGCCCATAGATAGGCTCGATATATTTTTAATCATTGCTTTAATTTTGCACTGGACATTATTCTCTGCCTATAGAGATTGGCAGTCGGGATGGTCATTCGGACAACGTTACTTTGCCGATATGCTCCCGCTATTTATATATTTTTTGATCTGTTTTGTAAGCTATCGGCTGCGCGCCAACACAAAAAGTAATTCATTGGTGTTTGCCGCGTTTATCGTCGCTATAGTTATAAGTTTTCTTATAAATTTCCGGGGGGCTACCCGTATCGAAACCTGGCTATGGAATAAGTTTCCTAGCCAGATTTCAAATAATTCTATCCGGCTGTGGGACTGGGGGGATTTGCCTTTCTTCCGCTAGGAATTTTTCGCGAGTAGTTTTGCTGATAGGATGGCAGGATTTTATAAAGTCAATACTGTAATTAAGCGGTCTTGTCTTGGAGTGTCCGCTGCGTTTCCTGTATTGAAATAGAAGGTTTTCTTGTCAGGGGTTAAGTGATCCAAGCGCCCATCCTAATGCTTTAATATCACCATAACTTTTACACAGATATAACCTTAGGGTATTTCATCGCTTTTCTTTTTGTAAATATTTTTTCTATATATTTCGGACGCTGTTTGATTTCTTCGAAAATCTCGGCTGTGTTTGATTAGCCTAGGCAAGGGACGATCATGTTCTCAGATAATTCTTTTCTATCTAAAAGAGGGAAAGAATCTTCAATAGGCCTTCCAAATTCTAATTTTGGTATAATTTTCTCGCCATGCTTCAATTCGACGCTGCATAATATCGGCCCTTTATAATTCATGATTTCTCTGACCTTGCCTTTTAATTCTCCATGATTATTTATCTGGCAGGAAGTCAATCCAAAAGCCTTGGCTATTTTCAATAGGTCAGAATTTCCTAGCCCCCCCTCGGCGCAGGTGGCTTTGTATTGTGAATTAAACCACACATCCTGGAATTGTTTTATTATTCCATATTCATGATTATTTATCAGAAAAATTTTTATCGGCAAATTATGCTTAACAACAGTTTCTAGTTCGTTAATATTCATTTTCAAACCGCCATCTCCGATAATGCATGTTATTGGTTTTTTGCCTGCGGCAAAACATGCTCCAATGCTTGCGGGCAAGGAATAACCCATTGGCGCATTCCCAAATGCGGAAAATAATTTTTGGCCTTCTTTGACTTTAAATCCCTGCATTGTCCAAATTAAGTTTGCACCAGTATCGCCAATTATTATATCGTCTTCTTTCGACTCATCCGAGAGGGTATCCATAAAAACGTAGGGATTAACTTTGGCTTTTTGTTTGGAATATTCCGGCGGGCAAATCGGATATTTTTCTTTCCATTTTTTAATTCTATCTTTCCAATCCGATAAATCTCGGTGTTTCATTTTATCAATTTTTCTACCTATATTCTCTAAAAAATCATTTATATCATAATTAATATCTACATCAATTTTAAGCCCTCTTTCTTTGTATAATTCTTTTTTATCAATATCAAGGACTACCTTTTTTGCTTTTCTTGCGAATGTTTCTGGTTTTGCGCCTGTTTGTCTTGTATCGAATCTTGAACCAAGGCCGATAATCAAATCAGAGTTCTGTACAGCAAAATTCCCTGCTCTGTTTGAAGATACTCCAAATCCTTCTATAAATAAAGGATGATTGTGCGGCAATAAATCTATTGCACCCCAGCTAAGCGCAACAGGGATATCCAGTTTTTCAATTAAATCTTTGGTTTGTTTTTGAGCTTTCCCCAATTTAACCCCTGCTCCCAGGATAACTATAGGCCTTTTTGCTTTTTTGATTAAAGAAATCGCTTGATCCACTTTTTTGTCTAATAAAGAATAATCGGGCAATTTCTTTTTTGGAATATAAGATTTAAGTTTGTCCGGATTTATATCAGCTAATTGAACGTTTATGGGTAAATCTAATAAAACGGGGCCCGGCCTACCCGACCTAGCAAGATATACGGCTTTATCTAAGTAGTATCTTATTTCGCGGGGGTTATCTATCTTATGTGAGAATTTGGTTATGGGTTTAACCATGCTGACAATATCAGTTTCTTGAAATCCTACCTGCCTTGGGCCGCCTTTATAGGTAGTATCACGGGAGTCCACCTGCCCTGTTAAATACAATGTGGGGATCGAATCAAAATATGCGCAGCCGATTCCGGTTATGAGATTAGTCGCTCCTGGCCCGCTTGTTGCCATAGCAACTCCTAAATTCCCTGTTATCCTGGAATAAGCTTCGGCAGCCATGGCCGCCCCTTGTTCATGGTTAGTGCAAATGTATTCTAAATTAGTTTTATTGAAAGAATCAACCAACGGAGTTATGACCCCGCCGGTAACCAAAAAAACATGCCTAACGCCCAGGCCTGCTATATACCTTAAAATGTAGTCTGAAACTTTCATATCATTTTTCATTAAATCCTCTATACTTGATATATTCTATCACCATCTTTATTATATTTTTAGGATAGACATGGCTCTTCCCTTCTAAACGTTTTTGATGCTCTATTACAAATCCATTTATTCGATGGCCTTTAGATAATATTTTTCCGATTAAATCTATATTAAACAACCAATCTGTTCTTAAATCACATAATTCATTATAGACTTCTTTTTTAAGGAAAAAAGGATATCCGTTGATGTCTTCTAATAGCATATTAAAACGTAATTTATTCAGGCTATTAAACACCCTTGAAATAAGCTTTCTACGCAATCCGTCTTTCCTGTTTATTCTTACGGCTTTTGTAACAGCAAAGTTATTCGTATTTTTATAAACTCTTACAATGTCTTTTGGTGAGGTTTCCCCATCTCCGCAAGTAAAACCTAAAATATCCCCTTTGCCTCTGTTTAGCCCGGTTATTATCGCTCCGCCGTATCCTAAATTCTGTTTATTATATATAACATGAACATTTATATCTTTTAAAGATTCTAATTCTTCAGGGGTTGAATCCGAGCTGCAATCATCCACTAAAATAAGTTCATAATTAATGCCTTTAAACTCTTTTTTCAATTCTGCCACAAAGGGTATGGGGCATCCCGAATCATTATAAAACGGAATAATCAAACTCAGCATTTGTTATTACTCCCATATTTGATTGATTATCGATATTGCCTGAGAAACCCCTCAAGAGATGCCCGGACATAATTGATCATTTCATTTGACATCATAGGTTGAACACCGATGAAGAAAGTTCTTTTCATCACCTGACAAGCATTAGGATAATCATGAGGGTTGCCTAAATGAGCAAAGGGCGGATGGAAAAGAATATTGCCGGAAAAGTAGCTTCTAGTCTGGATATTCCTTTTTTCCAGATAACTAACCAAGTCATTTCTACTGAACTTATTAGTAATAACCGTAATTGGAAAACCAAACCAATTGGTATCAGCTTTAGTGCTAGATTTAGCTATTCTAATTAACTGGGGGTATTCCTTGCAAATATCATAATATTTCTCAAAAATCCTTTGCCTGGTTTTCTTAAACTGTCCCAGCTTCTTTAATTGAACCAAACCAATCGCCCCCTGTAAATCCAATGGCTTAAGATTGTAGCCTATCTCATCATAAACATACTTATGGTCCAGCATCCCGCAATATTTCGGCCTTAACCATTTATCGAACCGGCGGCAACATGTGCCCTTAAGAGAAAGGTTAGTAGAACCAACACAAGCACAAGCCCGGCCCCACCAGGCAATACTTCTAACTACTCCGGCAATTATTTTATTATTGGTGCTGACCATCCCCCCCTCACCAGTAGTGATATGGTGGGCGGCATAAAAACTATGGCTGGACATCAAACCAAAACTTCCCAGGGGCTTATCTCGCCAATTACTTCCCAAGGCATCACAAGCATCCTCCAGCAAAATAATTTTTTTGCTTCGGCAAATTTGCATTAACCTATCCATATCAGGCGGATTCCCTAAAACATGAGCAAAAATAACTGCTTTGGTTCTTGGGGTAATCGCCTTTTCAAACTGGTCGAGGTCAAGATTCAAAGTATCCATTTCTACATCAATAAATTTTGGCTTAAAGCCGCATTGCACAATAGGGGCCACGGTAGTAGGGAAACAAACCACCGGAGTAATCACTTCAATTCCTTTAAAGCCAAAAGTCCTTCTTGATTTAAGGGCTGAAAGCATCAATAAATTGGCCGAACTGCCTGAATTGCACATAACTGAATACTTCTTACCAGCTACTTTAGAAAATTCCTTTTCAAACTTATGAACATTTTCTCCAGAACTAAGCCATTTGCCGCGTAACAAAGCAAAAATTGCCTTTTCCATCTCTTTGTTAATCCAAGTTGGCCCACTATACTGGATAGGTGTCTTCCCTGGAATAAAATTATCAGTTTCCAGGCCTTTCATCGAAGTAAAGGGCAAGGATTGAGAAACTAACTGTCTAATTAATTTCTTAATTTTATTATTTGATAACATATCTCGCCTTCAAATTTTTCCCGTAAGGATAAAGTTACGAGAGCCTCCCTGTATAGAAATAATGATTCGTTTTAAACCATTCCCAAGTTAAAGATAAGCCCCTTTCCAAACTTACCTCTGGCGACCAGCCTAATAAACGCTTCGCTTTAGAAACATCAGCTACCCAGGTGGTAGCATCCCAAATTCTCGGTTTCGTTTCTCCCCACTTAAAATCGGTTGTTTTTCCTGTGACTTTTACAGCAGTTTCTACCACATCTTTAATGGAGGATTGGACTCCCGTTCCTATATTTAATACCTCTCCGCCATATTTCTTTAATTTATCTATCAATAAATAAGCTTTAATTACATCATCAATGAAAATCTGGTCGTGAGAAAATCCCGGTGAAACCAAAGAGATCTTTTCTCCAAGATATAAAGATTTAAGTAATGCAGGGATGAATCTTGTTGGTTTTTCATATGGCCCATATACAGAAAACGGCCTAAGGGTTATTATCGGGCGCCTTTGCTCCCTCGCGATATGAGAACATAATAATGTTTGTGAACATTTTGTTACGGCATAATAGCTTGCTGGCTTGAGCGTATCTGTCTCCCTCATGGGAAGTTTTTTAAAACCATATTCTGAAGAACTTCCGGTATTAACAAAAAGCTCATATTCTCTATGGGTCAAAGCCTGCAGCAAATTCCATGTTCCTAAGATATTAGTTTGGATATTTTTTTTAGGATCATTTTGGCAAGGGTAAGCGCCGTAGGCAGCAAGGTGATAAATAATAGTCGGTTTAGCCTTAGCAACGATTTTTTTTAATTTCTGCGCATTCGATAAATCTGATATATAGACAGTAGCCTTTGGCAGAATATCTTTAATGCGCCAAAGCTTCGTTTGTTTTCTTAAAATCAGAGAGATCGAGGCATTCTGTTTAGCTAGTTTACGGAATAAGCAGGAACCAATAAAGCCCGAAGCGCCAGTAATCAAATAAGTTTTTTTACTCATCGCAGCTTAATTATACATTCGCGGCCAAAAAACCTTGCCCTTTAGGGCAAGGATGATAATGGCCATTCGATATCAACCCCTGACAAACTTCGGCTTCTCGTCCTGAGCGAAGCCGAAGGATTAAGCCGGGGTAGCCTTAGGTTGATTTTACCCTAAAGAAAGGCCTGCTACAAGCATTTTACTTGCATGAGGGCAAAACTTTATTACTTGACCCATACCAAGAGCTATTATATAATTAACTCGTTATAGTAGAGTCTATTGCTTAACCCTAAGAATACTGTTCGAGCGAGCCAGCAAATTTATCTTCTCGACTCAGCCAACATTATTCTTCGAGCATGGTCGAGAAGATTAATGTTGGCTTCGCTCGAAGCAGGCTTTTACACAGAAGTTTACCCTGAGAGAAGCCAAAAAATTCTCTTCTCGACTATGCTCGAAGAGTATTTTTTGGCGAGTCGAAGGGCTCGAAGAATAAATTTGCTGGCGAGTCGAGAACATAGGGAGATATTTTCCTTAGGCAACAGACTCTAGTAAAAGGAGTTTTGCGCCTCTTCTTAAAGACAAAGGAGCTTTTTATGGATGTCCAGAGTAAGCGTAATTTTATCCTTTTAGGCCACGCCCAAAGCGGAAAAACTACCCTTGCCGAAAGCCTGCTCTATTTCTGTAAAGCCACTAACCGTAAAGGCACGGTTGGCGACGGCACCACCGTCAGCGACTACAGCTTTGACGAGATAGAAAGAAAAAGTTCTATTAACGCCAGCCTGCTTTACTGTGAATATAAGCTCCAGCGTATCCAGATCATTGATACTCCCGGGTACGCTGATTTTTTCGGGGAGGTTCTCTCCAGTATCCGCGCCGTAGACAGCGCGGTTATCGTGGTGGATGCTGCTGCCGGAGTAGAAGTCGGCACTGAGCGCGCCTGGCAGTTAGCAGAGGAATATAATTTACCCTGTTTGTTTTTCATTAATAAAACCGATAAAGCGGAAGCTGACAGCGGAAAAGTTTTAGCGGAAATAAAAGAAAACTTTTCTAAAGGCTCGGTATTGGTTAGCGATTTGAACGCTCCGGACTTAGTGGAGGCAGTAGCAGAAAGCGACGATGTTTTATTGGAAAAATATTTGGAAGGCAAGCCCTTAAGCGCTGAAGAAGTAATCCTGGGGCTGCATAAGGCAGTGCGCTCGCGCGCGGTTTTCCCGGTTTTGCAAGGTTCGGCCTTAAACGATTTGGGCACTGCTGAATTGCTGGAAGCAGTGGTCAAATATCTGCCTAACCCGGCGGAGCGCCAGGTAGAGGCATTTGATCCGGCAAACCCGCAGAATAAAAAGGAATTAGTATGTTCCCACGACAGCCATTTCAGCGCTTTTGTTTTTAAGAATATTTCCGATCCTTATGTGGGGCAGCTGACTCTTTTGCGCGTTTTCTCCGGATCCCTTACTCCTAATACCGGCTTCCACAATGTGAATAAGGGTGCTAAGGAGCGCATCGGGACGATTAATCTTTTGCAGGGCAAGGAACAGCGCTCAGTGGATATAGCTACCTGCGGCGATATTGTGGCTATCGCTAAATTAAAAGAGACCGCGGCTTCTGATTCCCTGGGCAATGATAAAGACAGGGTAATATTCGCGCCTCTGTCTTTTCCCGAGCCGGCAATTTCCGCGTCAGTGAAGCCAAAGTCCCGCGAAGACGAGGAAAAAATTTCCGGGGCCTTGCACAAACTGGCCGCTGAAGACCCTACTTTTAAGTTTACCCATGACCCGCAGACCAAAGAGCTGATCATTTCCGGTTTAGGCGATTTACATTTAACCGTGATGATTAACCGCTTAAAGAAGCGCTTCAACGTAGAAGTAGAGTTAGGCACGCCCAAGGTTTCTTATAAAGAGACGATTACCCGGCCGATTAAGGCCCAGGGTAAATTTAAGCGCCAATCCGGCGGCCGCGGCCAGTATGGCGATTGCTGGATTGAGGTGGAGCCTTTAGAAAGAGGCCAGGGCTTTGAGTTTGTGGATAAAGTCTTTGGCGGCGCTATACCGCGCAACTTTATCCCTTCGGTAGAAAAAGGCATAGTGAATGCTCTGGTTGAGGGGCCGGTTGCCGGATGCCTGATAGTGGATTTACGGGTGAAATTAGTTGATGGTTCTTACCACGAGGTTGATTCCTCGGATATGGCCTTTCAG
>Ga0265296_1001439_pt1 | contig 27424 bp, 31 predicted proteins | sample MunlanPumphouse1_FD_189073 | JGI IMG/M metagenome (GOLD analysis project Ga0265296, IMG submission 189073) | Groundwater microbial communities from a municipal landfill in Southern Ontario, Canada - Pumphouse #1 | ecosystem: Environmental > Aquatic > Deep subsurface > Groundwater | place... | reverse complement strand
CAACGCAACCAGTTGCTGGCGAGCATGACCGACGAAGTCGGCAATCTGGTGCTGGGCAACAACTACAAGCAGACTCAGGCCCTGTCCCTGGCGGCGCGCCGTGCCTACGCGCGCATCGCTGAGTACAAGCGTCTGATGAGCGATCTGGAAGGCCGTGGCAAGCTGGACCGTGCCATCGAGTTCCTGCCGACCGAAGAGCAACTGACCGAGCGCGTCGCTGAGGGCCACGGCCTGACCCGTCCTGAGCTGTCGGTGCTGATTTCCTACAGCAAGATCGACCTGAAAGAGCAGTTGCTGGGCTCGCTGGTGCCGGACGACGACTACCTGACCCGCGACATGGAAACGGCGTTCCCGCCGACCCTGGTCAGCAAGTTCTCCGAAGCCATGCGCCGTCACCGTCTGAAGCGCGAGATCGTCAGCACCCAGATCGCCAACGATCTGGTCAACCACATGGGCATCACCTTCGTGCAACGACTCAAAGAGTCGACCGGCATGAGCCCGGCGAACGTGGCTGGCGCTTACGTGATCGTGCGTGACATCTTCCACCTCCCGCACTGGTTCCGTCAGATCGAAGCGCTGGACTATCAGGTTTCCGCTGATGTGCAGCTGGAGCTGATGGACGAGCTGATGCGTCTGGGCCGTCGCGCCACGCGCTGGTTCCTGCGTGCCCGCCGCAACGAGCAGAACGCTGCCCGTGACGTCGCGCACTTCGGTCCGCACCTGAAAGAGCTGGGTCTGAAGCTCGACGAACTGCTCAGCGGCGAAATCCGCGAGAACTGGCAGTCGCGCTATCAGGCGTACGTCGAAGCCGGTGTACCGGAATTGCTGGCGCGTATGGTTGCGGGCACCTCGCACCTGTACACGCTGCTGCCGATCATCGAGGCCGCCGACGTCACCGGGCAGGACCCGGCCGAAGTGGCCAAGGCTTACTTCGCCGTGGGCTCTGCGCTGGACATCACCTGGTACCTGCAACAGATCAGCGCCTTGCCGGTGGAAAACAACTGGCAGGCTCTGGCGCGTGAAGCGTTCCGTGATGATGTCGACTGGCAGCAACGGGCGATCACCATCTCCGTCCTGCAACAGGGCGACGGCTCCCAGGATGTGGAAGCACGCCTGGCGCTGTGGATGGCCCAGCACGAAAGCATGATCGAACGCTGGCGCGCCATGCTGGTGGAAATCCGTGCTGCGAGCGGTACGGACTACGCCATGTACGCGGTGGCCAACCGTGAACTGCTGGATCTGGCGTTGAGCGGGCAAGTAATCGTGCCTGCGGTTGCTGCGAATGCCGAGCTTGAACTGGCGTAAGTAGTGGCTGAATGAGAAAGCCCCGCTCTCGAAAGAGGCGGGGCTTTTTCTTGTCTGTCATTCAGAGCGTATCGGCGCAGCGGAAGGCGAAGCTACCAACGCCGTCGGCACGGGGCAGGGATGTTCCGGTTACGACAATCTGATTGTTCTGAATAGCAAGGCCTCCCGCCATGTCGAGCACGTCGGTCAGATTGATCACCAGCACACCGTCGTCGGCAAAACCGCGATCCGGAGCGCCGTCCGATTTGAACTGGGCAATGACGATTTCGGAATCTTCTTCGCCGTGGGTGCTGGAAAGCAACACGATGCGTACGCCTTCTCGCAGCGTGCCAGCAGTCCATTGGATGCCGAAAGGCGCATCGGAATAAGACGTCAGGACTGGACTCCCCTCATTGAAGTCGCTGGCGTATTTGCCATTTCTGTCGACACAAACCAGGACGCCCCTGTGAACAAGATCCTCCGAGGTGGCGCTACCAATGCCGAGGATGTTGCCATCAGGCATTTCCACCAGTTGGTTGATCTGACTGAGCTTGTCCAGGCGGTCGAACAGGGCAAAACCGTTATCGCCAAAGCTGCTGACAGGCTTACCTGCGGCGTCGAAGAGGGCGATCATTGCGCGGTAGCGGTCTTTACGTGAAACGTAACCTGCGATGGCGAATTTGCCGTCCTGCAGCCGGATCAGTGAGCCAGCCCACGTGGAATTGTCCAGGTATCGAATCGTGATGTAACCCTGTCCTTGGCCAAAGGAAGTGTCCAGAGCCCCGTCGCTATGCAGCCTGATCAAAAGACCGTATTGGTCATTGGGGGAATATTGATGATTGCTCAGGACCATCAGTTTTCCGTCGGCCAGTTCAATGGCATGGCCACTGTAATCGGATGCCGTAGTGCGTTTTTGCTCCGGCGCTACCTCGGACGACGCGAGGGCGGGCAACGGAATCTTGCTGACGATGACCACGCCGTTGTCGCCAAATCCGCTCTCGGGCGTTCCGTCATTGCGAAACATTGCCAAGCAGCGCTGTGGTCGTGCGTATTCGTGTAGGACAAAGGCACCCTGAAGCAACAGATTGTTGTTCTTGAGGATGCTGATGCTGCCACCCGTGGATTTATAGCCCTGCGCGAAAACCCCGCTGGCCACGCCATCCCGGGCAAACGAAGTGTCCTGTGTGCCATCAGGCTTCAACCGCACAATGGCGAACTTGTTGCCCGCACTGGCGGCGATCAGCAGCTTGCCGTCCGCCGCGACGGTAACTGCGTTGGCGAAGCCGTTTTCCTGATCGGGATATTCAAACCAGGTGAGGCCATTTTTATTGGGGCCGAAAGTGGGGTCCAGGTTAAGCACGGCGGTGTCTTTGACTTCAGTCATGGTCAGCTCCTCGAATACGCTGTTTTTGCGTAAAGCGATCAGTCGATAGAGACCGGCAAATCAACGCAGTGCTGGTATTTGGGAAGCTTTCGGTCGCGCTGTCCACTGTCAGACCTGACAGTGGACAGCGGGGGATGATTGTGGATTTGGAAGGGATGGCCAGTCTTGGCGGGGATTTAATGTCTGAGGGTTTTTGTGGTGTCTGGTCTGGCGCCTTCGCGAGCAGGCTCGCTCCCACAGGGATTCGCATTCCAAATGTGGGAGCGAGCCTGCTCGCGAAGAGGTATTTACATTCAATACAACTTTTGAGCTGGTTTACCCTCGAGCATCGACACTTTCTCCGGCCGCACAACCAGATTACTCAGCGAACGGTCAAACTCGCGCAACGCCGCCAGCTGCAATTCCTCCTGCTGATTGATATCCGCGACGATCTCTTCCGAGCGCTTGAAGTCCGCCCACACCGGCGTCAGTTCCCGCGCCTGCGAGCCCTTCGCCGTGCCGATGTAGTTCAATTGCGCATCGTAAAAATCGGCACTGACATCCGCGCGGATATCCGAGCTGCGCGAGGTGATCAACTGGCTGTGGGTATCGACGATCGCCACCACATCCGGCCTGGCCGCGCGCAGGCTTTGCATGTCCGGGTACACCGTCACCGAGCCGAACTGGCGTTGCAGCGAAGCGTTGACCCACTGCACCGCGCGATCCGGGCTGGAGCTGGCGACGTAGGCGTCGTGGATCGGCTGCACCAGCAGGCTCTGACCAAAACCGGTGCCGGCCTTGGCCTGATACTCGCGCAAGTATTGTCGATTGGCCTGGGTGCCGGGGCTGTAAATCACCCCCAGCGAGACGCCGGGACCGCTCTTGACCAAAGTAGCACTGCTGCGACCGGTCGGGTGCGGCAGCAGCGTGTCGAGGGATGACACCGCTTGCGGGGCAGTGGGAACAGAGCAGGCAGAGAGCGTCAAAACGAAGATCGCCAGCAGGGCGGGAAGCGCAGGTTTCATGGTGTTTCTCCCGTGAAACAAGGTCTGTCGATGAGTGTGCACGGGCCGAAGATATCGGCGGATATTCAGGGTAAACCTGCCGGCCTGACCGTTGGCTGAATAACCTTTGCGCGGTTAGTTTTATTGGCTTTAAGCGTTTGCAGGTAATGCCCCAAGGCAATAAAAAAGGCGCAAATGCTCGATTCGCGCCTTTCGTTTATGGCTGGTCACGCAGCCATCAGTTTTCCAGCGGGATCAGCACCTGCTCATCCGGGGCCAGGACCATGAACACCAGCAACTTGGCCGGCTTGGTCGAACTGGCGTTTTTCGACACCAGATGCTCGGAACCGGCCGGCTCGTACCAGAACTGGCCCTTCTTGTAAGTGATGGCCTGTTCGCCTTTGACTTGGGAAATCACTTCGCCGTCGAGCACGTAAGCCATCGCAGTGCCTTCGTGCTTATGGGCGATCGAGGATTGCCCGGGCTGGTAGTCGACTTCGATCATCATGGCTTTCTTGCCGGGGGCGTTTTTCAGCAGTTGTTCCTGCAGGACGGTGATTTTTTCGGATGGGTCGTGAGCCATTGCCGAGGCGGAGAGGGTGAAGGCGAGGGCAGCGGCGACGAGGTGCAGGGCTTTCATGGCGGGTTACCTGTGATGGTTGGGGTGTGCTCACAGTAGGCCGCAATGTGGCCGGTTCAAACGGCCAATATTCGCAAAGATCAGGTGACCAATTCTGGTTCAAAAGCAAAGATCGCAGCCTTCGGCAGCTCCTACAGGGGAACGCATTCCAGAGTAGGAGCTGCCGAAGGCTGCGATCTTTTGATCTTGCTTTTAGACGATAGGAAAGCTGTTGAAATCCACGCTATTGGCCAGGCGGCTGTCGATCAGGTCGATAAACCCCTGTGCCTCGGGCCGGTTGAAATGCGCCTGCATCGCCGCTTCCGACTGCCAGCGCGCGCTGACCGTCCAGCGGTGGCTGTTCTCGGGGCAGCGGTCGACTAGGTAGGAATCGCAGCCCGGGGTTTCGCGCAGGGTGTCGACGATCTTCTGCAATTGCTTGCCGAGCTCTTCCGAGCGGCCCGCAACCGCCTTGACCTCAACCGTGTTGATCACTTCGTTGGACATTGCTCACACTCCTGAATCAGGCCGGACGAATCCTGCTCATTGAGGGATAACGCCTGTGCAGAATAGGCCTGCCGCCGTGAATCACCAATAACCAATCGGCGGTAAAAGCCTTATACCAACGGCTCATGACAGCTGTTCGAGGATGTCGCGCAGGCGATCGAGGGCGATGTCGATGTCGAGGGTTTCGATGGCGCCGAAGCCGAAATACAGGCCTTCTTGCGCCGGCTGCTGGTAGTAGAAACCACTGATCGCATACAGGCCGACCTCGACCTTTTTTGCCAGCTCGATGACCAGCGGCAAATCGACCGGCACCTTGCAGAACACCGCCATGTGAAACCCGGCACTGGCCGGCACGGCTTGCAGCCATGGCGCAAGGTCGGTGGCCATGCGCTCCAGGATGCGTTCGCGGCGTTGCGCGTAGATCGTGTGGCAGCGGCGGATGTGCTTGAGCAGGCAACCTTCGGCGATGAACTTGGCCAGCGCCCATTGCGGCAGGGTCGAGGCGTGCAGATCGGTCAGCTGTTTGGCACGAATCACCGCCTCGATGATCGACGGCGGCAGGATCGCGTAGCCCAGGCGCAACTCCGGCAGCAAGGTTTTCGAGAAGGTGCCGACATAGGCGACGATACCGCGCTGATCGAGGTTGTACAGCGAGTCGGTGGGCCGGCCCTCGTAGCGGAATTCGCTGTCGTAATCATCCTCGATGATGATCGCGCCCAGTTCATGGGCACGGGCGAGCAGGGCCTCGCGGCGCGCCTGACTCATGGCCATGCCCAGCGGAAACTGGTGCGAGGGCGTCACATAAATCAGCCGCGTACCATCGGGAATCTGTTCGACCTGAATACCCTCGGCATCCACCGGCACCCCGACCACTTCGGCGCCGTGAGTGCCGAACAGCAAGCGCGCGGGTGGATAGCCCGGATCTTCCATCGCCACCAGATCGCCCGGGCGGGTCAGTACCCGGGCAATCAGGTCCAGCGCCTGCTGTGCGCCGTTGCACACCACGATGTCCTCGTCCTGACAGTTGATGCCGCGAGAAAACGCGATGTGCCGGGCGATCGCATTGCGCAGCGCCGGCAAGCCTTCGGCGACGCTGTAGAAACCTTTCGACTGCGCCATCTGCCGCATCGCATGGGCGACGCAGCGGCGCCAGTCGTCGTGGGGGAACTGGGCTTTGCTGGTGGCGCCACCGATGAAGTCGTAGCGCAGCGAACCTTCCAGCGTCGGGTGACGGAGGAACACCGGCAGATTGCGCCAGCTCTCGATCACCTCGGCACTGGCCAGCTCGGTGTGGCTCTGCTTGCGCTGCACCTGCGCCGGGCGGGCGTTGACGTAGGTGCCTTTGCCGATGACGCCGGTGAGGAAGTTTTCGTAGGTCAGCTGCGCATAGGTGTCGGAAATGGTCTTACGCGAGATGCCCAATTGCTCGGCCAGCAAGCGACTCGGCGGCAACTGCGTACCCGCCGCCAACCGCCCGGATTCAATCGCCGCGCGCAACTGCTGATACAACTGACCGGCAAGATCCTTGCGGCCGTTGATCACGACATGAAGTTCCATACCGACGAGGCTCCCGGGTGTTGAGTGAAGTGTCGGTCAGATTAGCGTTGTTGGGCTTTTGGCAGTAGTTGCGTGGAGTAAAAACCGCAAATTGGCGCAAGTCCCTGTGGGAGCGAGCTTGCTCGCGAAAGCGGTGGGTCAGTTACCTGATCGTTCCCACGCTCAGCGTGGTAACGCCTCCCGTGACGCTCTGCGTCACAGTGGACGCGGAGCGTCCATGGCTGCATTCCCACGCGGAGCGTGGGAACGATCAGCGCGTAAAGGTAGGGGGGCAGTGGTGTAGCCGAAATTCGTGGAATTGGGGCTGTGACACAGCCTGCACAGCCCGTACCGTGAGCTCATCATTCCGCCTGCCGAGAGCCGCGCCATGTCCCTGCGTCTGGATTACTACAACGCGTCGCCCAAGGCGATGAAAGCGATGCTTGCCATGGAGGCGCTGACCGCCAACCTGAGCATCGAAGCGCCGCTGCTGCAATTGATCCGGATCCGCGCCTCGCAACTCAACGGCTGCGCATTCTGCACTGACATGCACTCGGTGGACGCGCGGCGGGCCGGGGAAAGTGATCGGCGCCTGTATGCGGTCGCGGTGTGGCGCGACAGCAACTTCTTCAACCCCCGCGAACGCGCGGCGCTGGCCTGGGCCGAAGCGGTGACGCTGTTGGCCGAAAGCCACGTGCCGGATGACGTCTACCAGCAAGCGCGCGAGCAATTCGATGAAGGCGAACTGGTGGACCTGACGGTTGCAGTCAGCACGATCAATAGCTGGAATCGCCTGGCCGTCAGCTTCCGCCAGACCCCGAGTGATTGAGTTGCGTCGTAAAAACAAAACGAGAGAAAGAAGAGGTACACGCCGATCGTTCCCACGCTCCGCGTGGGAATGCCTCAAGGGACGCTCCGCGTTCCAATGGGACGCAGAGCGTCCCGGGCTGCATTCCCACGCAGGAGCGTGGGAACGATCAGTCCTTCACTGCGGCGGCCGCTGCGGTTTTACTGATGTACCAAACGTGTTGCCCATCCGCGTACTGGTCGCCGCCGGTGTCGCCAGTCCGACCTGATTGGGCGCGCGCTTGTGCACCGGCACATTCAACGCTTCCATGTTCTTCTGCGCCGCCGCCGCGCCGTCGGGATTGTTGCCCATCTGTTGGCTCAGGCAATCGTAATTCGGCGCCTTGTAACCGCCGACCGTGACCTCGACACAGCCCAGCGGCTCCTCCGCCTGCGCTGCACCCACCGTCATCAGCAAGACCCACATCCACCGTGTTTTCATGTCCGCCTCCTGGCCCGCCCGAATGGGCCGCTCTGGGTTTGAGTCTAGTGCAAGCGCGGCGCAAAACCCGTGATGGTTTTTTTGCACCGCCCGTCATACCAGAGTCATAAATGCCCCGCAGGATAGCGATTTTCAGGGGTGCGCCAGTCGTGCAGCGAGGCAGTTCGCGGATCAGTCTTCAGCGCTCGGCGACGCTTGTGCGCCGTGCGGGTCTGGGGTGGCTGCTCGGTCTGCTGGCCAACGCGGCCAATGCTGATCCAGCTGCGGCGGACATGCGCATGACCTTGCACATCCCGGCGCAGGAGCTGGCCCGGGCGCTGGATCAATACAGCCGCGCCACGGGCGTCGCGGTGTTGGTCGACAGCCAGTTGAGCCGGGGCCGCCGCTCCCTCGCCGTGGATGGCGAATACACCGCCGCCGATGCCTTGCGCCATCTGCTCGGCGGCACCGGGTTGATGGCGCGTTACGCCCGCGCCGACGCGTTCACCCTGCAAGCGGCGCAGGTGGAAGACCTGCCAGTGCCGACGGAAAAACCCACGCCGGCCGCTGTCGCGGTCAACCGCAGTTATGCGACGGCGGTGCAAGCGGCGATCGAGCGCAAGCTGTGCCGTTCGCCGCTGACCCGGCCGGGCAGTTATCGCGCGGTGTTGCAGGTGTGGGTCGGGCGCGACGGCGTGGTGCAGCACAACCGGTTGGTCACTTCGACCGGCGATGTACGGCGCGATAACGCGCTGGTGGAGAGTTTTCGCAACCTCACAATCGATCGGCCGACGCCCAGCGCCTTGCGCCAGCCGGTCACGTTGCTGTTGTTACCGGAGTCGTCAGGGAAACGCATGGAATGCACGAGATGGGAAGGAGTTTCCGGGGGATGAAAGACGCCGGACAAAGCACGATGGGCCAGTTGTTCCTCAGCTCCTACGAGGATTTTCGCGTGCGCCTGCGCCGCCGCCTCGGTTCCGAGGACCTGGCCAACGACGTGCTGCACGAAACCTGGCTGCGGGTCGATCGCATGGAAACCCCGCCGAACCTGCTCAAGCCCAACGCCTACCTGTATCGCATGGCCCTCAACATCGCCGCCGACCGCCGTCAGGCCGATGCGCGCCTGCTCACCGGCACCGAAGTCGAGGAACTGCTGCAACTGGGCGACGAAGCCCTCGACCCGGCGCGGGTGGTCGGTGGGCAAAAGGAGATGCAGGCCCTGCTCAGCGCCTTGTACGAACTGCCCGCACGGCGTCGGCGGATCTTTATCGCCGCGCGGCTGGAAGAGGCGCCACACCTGGAAATCTCCCAGCGTTTCGGCATTTCCACGCGCATGGTCGAGAAGGAAATCAAAGCCGCGCTGGGCTTCTGCGCAGCGAAACTGGAAAGAAAAGTGTTTCAGCGGTTCGGTCGCGGGGCCGGAAAACCGTCTAGCGAATAGTGACCCGATTAATCCGTTGAGAATTTGCGCGTTTGAACATCTTTCGACTGAAACCCGCCGAGCCTTCGGCCACCGAGTCTCTGCACAGCGAAGCCCAAGATTGGCTGATCCTGCTGACCTCGGGCCGCGCCACCGTCGCCGACGCCCGCGCCCTGCGCGAATGGTGCGCGCAAAGCGGCGAACATGCCCGGGCGTTCGAAGAAGCCAAGCGGCTGTGGCATCGCCTGCAACCGGCCGCCGAAGCCGTGCAGGGCCGACGCAGCTTCGGTCGACGGGCATTTCTCGGCGGTGCGATTGCCGCATCCGCCGCATTCCTGCTGGTGCGCGGCACGATTCCCGGCGGCTTCGAAGGGCTGGGCGCCGACTACATCACCGAAGTAGGCCAGCAACGCCGGGTCGAACCGGCACAAGGCGTCAGCCTCGAACTCAACACCCAAACCCGCATCAACCAGCGCAGCGTCGAAAACGGCGTGCAGGGCTTCGAACTGGTCAGCGGCGAAGTTGAAGTGCAGACCGCACGCCTGCCACTGGCGATGCAGGCCGGAGCAGGGTGGTTGCGCGCCAGTCAGGCCCGCTTCAACCTGCGCAACACCGACCAGCAAGTCTGCGTGACCTGCCTCGACGGCGCGGTCGACGTCGCCATCGAAGGCCGCAACCTGCATCTCGAAGCGGGCCAGCAAATCACCTACGACGCACGGCAAATCGGCAACGTACAAACTGTCGACACCGCCGCCGTGATGAACTGGCGCCAACAAGTGCTGGTGTTCAACGGCGCGACCCTCAGCCAGATGATCGACGAAATCAACCGCTACCGCCCCGGCATGCTCCTGCTGCTCAACCGCGAACTCGGCCAACGCCGCGTCCAGGCCCGCTTCAACCTCGACCAACTCGCCGGCGTCGCGTTGCTGATCCGTGATGCGTACGGCGTCAAATGCACCGAACTGCCCGGTGGCGTCGTAGTGCTCAGCTAACCAAAGCCCAGCGCAATCCAAATGTAGGAGCTGCCGAAGGCTGCGATCTTTTGATCTTGCTCTTGCTTTCTGTGGGAGCTGGCTTGCCAGCGATGACGGTCTAACAGCCAACCAAGCTAAAACTGACTGCCCCTAATTCAATTGTGGGAGCGAGCTTGCTCGCGAAAGCGGTCTCCCAGCCGACCAATATCTTCCGGTCGCACTCGATCCCTGTGGGAGCTGGCTTGCCAGCGATGACGGCCTAACAGCCAACCAACCTAAAGCTGTCTGCCCCCAATTCAATTGTGGGAGCGAGCCTGCTCGCGAAAGCGGTCTACCAGTGGCAACAACATTGACTGACCAACCGCGTTCGCGAGCAGGCTCGCTCCCACATTTGCTTGGTGACTGCCAAATTATTGCAACAACCCAATCACCTGCCGATACCGCTCAACCCCCTGCGCCGTCTGCCTACTCAACTGAATCTCCAACCCCAACGGATCCTCCCGCCGATTGCCACTCAACTGCCGCCAGCCCTTGTCCACCTCCCAAACCCGCACCTGCACATCACTCACCTCACTCAACACTGCAACCCCATTCCCAGGCGCCGGCAACGGATAGCGACTGCGCGCCTCAGCCACCGCCCGATACAACGTATCCCCCTTGACCCACCACCGAACCCGCTGCAACGCCCCCGGCTGATCCGCCGCGCTGCGAATAATATCCAGCCGAAACCCCCTGCTATCACTACTGCGCACCGTCACCGCCGGCGGCGCGGTCGGCGCCTCATCCTCAGCCCCGACCTTGCGCGGCTCGCTCAACTCCACCCCCGCGCGCATGTCCACATCCCGCTGCAACTGATTCAACACCCGCAACAACCCATCGCTCTGCTCACTGCTGGCCTTCAAATGACTGTCTGCCCGCGTCACGCTGTCCAGCCCGCGCCAGGCAATCAGACTCACCACCGCCATCAACAGAATCGCGACCATCACCTCAATCAGAGTGAACCCTTGCTGAGTCTTCATTGAATACTGATCCGCCCACTGCCATCGCGCAGCACACTCATCCGATTGGCCCCATCCGACAAAATCAGCCGCAACGGCGGATTGATCCACTCGGCATTCAGCACCACCGTCTGCCGAGGCTCCACACGCACCTCGACCTTCGGGCTCTGCCACGCACGCGGGCGCAACTGCGCATCCTCCTTGAACGACTCAAACCCCAGGCCATCATCCCCACGCCGCCCAAACCGAAACCCCTTGGCATCCGCCACCCACACAATCGGCCGCCCATCCGCGCGAGCCTCGGCCTGCGCCACCTGCAACAACTGCGCAACCCGCTCGGCATCCTTGCGCAACAACTGCAACGGATCGGGCCTGATACTCAAACTGATCGCCGCACTGGCAATCCCGATGATCACTAGCACCACCATCAACTCGATCAACGTAAAACCCTGCTGCCTGCTCATCACCCACGCGCTCCTTGGCGTCCCACCCCATCGTGCCCGGCGAACATGTAAGGCATGTGAAATAAAACGGAGAGAATTGCCGCGTAGGCTGGCAACAGGGACAACAAGGAGCGACACCCCATGAAATTCACCGCACGGATTACTCCGGCGCAAACCGTCCAGGCCCTGGCCCTACTCACCGCCCTGGTGGGCCTCGCGACATGGTCGTCGCTGCTGCTGACCTCGGCGGAATCGCACACCCCAGCAGCCGCCCCGCAAGTGCTCGCGGCTAGGAGCGATAGCCCGGCGTTGCAGTGGTTCTCCAATGAGACCGCACCGGTGGATATCAAGGTGAGCGGGGTGATCGCGGGAGGGAGTGGAACGGTGGCGATATTGAGTTTGAATGGTGGCGCGCCGAGGAGTTTTTTGGTGGGGGAGAAGGTTGGGGTTGGGCTGAGGTTGGTGGGGGTTGAGGGGGATGGGGTGGTGATTGAGCGGGGTGGGGAGAGGGTGAGGTTGGGGGTGGAGAGGTTGGGGGAGGGGGTGGATTTGCCGAGGTTGGTGAGGCCGTGAGTTGCGGAGGTAAAGGCAGTTCTTTTGTTGTATTAGTTGTTACGGTGCGTTTCGGATTATCTGAAATGCATTAGGTCGCTTCTGGCCAGAGGACCTCACATGAATGTACGCTTTCGGCCACAAGCGCGCATTTGTGAGCTCCTCTCAAAAGCCGAAGCACTACTCTAAAAATTCAGTGTCACGTATGAACAGTTTGTACTCGGCTCAAGAGCATCTATTAAAGATGCCGATGTCAGAGGTTTTTTTAAACCTAACTTAAAAGCCGGGCTGGAAGAGTAGCAAACGTCCAGATGATGAAGCGGGTGTAAATCTCCAGCTTCATTTTCGGCGTCATGATCATAGCGAATATAACCATCCTCAAAAATTAATAACTCGCGGAAGACCGACCAAAAGTCTGGCGTTGCTTCATAAATCTCTATTATCGGTGCGGTAAAGTCCCATATATTTCCCGAAGTCATAATTGTGTCGGATTCTAAGGCGCTGAGAACCTGGGAGGTCAACATGCTTGTCATTTCAGTGTCACATTTGGAATAAAGCTTAACTTCATTGTTCTCTGAAGTTTTAACTTTAAACGGTAAGCATATTGAAAAGTGTTTTTTAGGAGATATAAAAAAAATCCGGCTCATCTTGGACACCACAAGAACTGCCTTGTCACCTTGTATCTCTTCAAATGAGGGCTTGGAAATTAGTATGAGCTTTATAATCCTCATTAAAAACCGAATTATATCTGGCTTATTTCTGAGTGGGCTAAAAATCCACTGTACGTCAACGTCTTCAAGTTTGAATTCGATCCTCTTCATTGTGCTTGTTCCCTAAGCATGATTTTGTAGTTGAATTCAATGACTTCCCTTACGTTATCTCTCGCGAATTTTTCGCCGACAGTGCGTTTTACAGTCTCATATAGATCAGGTCTAAATAGGGGGTATATTTCAAGTTCGTCAAATATCTGATAAACAAAATCGTAAAAAGATATATCTGCTTTGCTGTGGGTGATTGTAGTTCGTATTTTAACTATTTCTTCTTGGCTAGGGGCCTGAACCTCGATGCAGTTCCTCGCATTAATTATTTCTAGCCCCGTACTGATCTGATCATATAGCTGCTGATTGTACTCGCTAGGCATAATCAAATATGTTTGTAAAAAAGATCTGGTAATCATCATGTAGAGAGAATTTCGAATGCCATATGCAGAGCTTATCCTGCTAGCGACACAGATAACAAAAGGGAACTCGAGGCCTTTCACATGGTTTCGGTGGCTAATAAACAATCTATCTTTTATCTTTTTCTTGGTTTCATATGCTTTGTTTACTGTCCAGCCGAAATGCTGGGGGATAGATCGTTCCAGCCGGTCCGCCATTTGAAAGCTTGAGTTTTTATTGTCTAGAAAAATTATGCCAATATCTTCAGCAAGTACAGTAGGGTTATTCGCCTTGATGGTATTAATCGATTCAAGGATTCTGCTCTCTGTGTCTTGGCCTTGGACCTCATTGGTTAGAACAAGCACAGTGCTTTTTATATCCTCATTTGCTAGATCTTCGAATCTTCGAAGCGGCTCTCGTTTCAGCCGATATAGGCTATCACCTGCGCTTTTCTCAACGAGGTATCCACAAGCTCGCCATTCATCATCTTCCAACCATTGAAGCTTCTGTTGCTCAAATAAGCCCATGCCTAGGGAGTGAGCAAACATTAATGTTCTCGGGTCGGTTCTGTAGCACTTGCTTAATAAGAAGTCGGGAGTGATGTTGCTAATTATTTCTGTTGCAAAGATGCTTTGAAATATATCTCCAGCGATATAAACCGTTTCTTTCGTCACTTTTTCGCATAAGTCAAAAAAAGACTGTGGAAAATCTTGGCTTTCATCAACCAGCATGTAATCAAAAATGGGGCTTATGGGTGATACGTTGTTAAGTTCATTGAGTTGCTTTAAGGCAAATCTGCATGCGTGATCAAAATTCATAGCTCCGAAACTATGAAACGTTAGACCGTAGTGAGCGCAAATAAAGGCATACGCTCCAGAGTTTTTAACTCCGCCAGAACCCCACGCATTAGTGCACCATAGGCGCTCATCCCATTCGATCTGTTGCTCGACCTTCATGAAGTTAAAAAATTCAGGAATGCGTTTTTTTAAATTGTCTGCAAGGATTTTATTGTGGCAAGTAAAAAAAATACTGTCTGATTCTGAGTTTATATAAAGCTCTTTCAGTTTGTGAAGTAATAGCTCTGTTTTGCCCGTGCCAGACAAGCCCTGTATTCGAATTATTTTCTTGTTATTTTTCTGATATACAAAACGAGTCTGATCCCCATCAAATAACAGGATTTTCTGTTTGACCTTGTCAAGGAGATTGTCTGGGATGGATGATTTGACTTTGTCAATGTCGTTAATGCTGCCCGTTAGAAGCGAGATCAAAAGCTCGCAAACTTTCTGCTTTCCATCACCGACAATTTTGTTTTCAGCCAATATGGCTTCAAGATTAAAATCTGTAGGGTCGATATCTACAGTGGCTATGAGGTCTGCCCACGATCTCGGGCGGCCGATGATATCGCGATAGCGGTACTTGTCAGCTATAGAGCCTAAATCTTCTAAAAAGTCGTCTCTAAATGCCTCGAAATCCTTATCTGCATAACCTGAGAAATTAAAAAACATTATCTTGAATTTTGGCATTAACAAAACAAATGCTTCTGAATAATCATAGGTGTATTTGTTGTCGCCAAGTGGGCGATCAATTATGTATGCTTGGGAGTTATGGATATCGGTGAATCTTATAATTTCATCTACAATGTTGTGGTTTGCATTGCTTTTCTCGCGACTCATGTAAAAAAAGCTAGTAGACATACCGTACTCCCTGCACTCAATTTTTAGGTAATTTAAGGATTAAATTGGGGAAAGTAAAATACAAATTTACGGTTGATTCGATTCGCTGGTGTTGTTCTGGTAGCCCACAGGCGCGCTGCTGACCTCCACTGAAGGTCGTTATTGATCTAGTTTGGCAAAAAATTTTTTGGGGGAAAGGAACCAGATCGATTTTGTGAGAGGTGACGCAATGAGCCCTAGATAAACTCCAGCGTTTAAAAAGACATCTCCAAATACTCTCCCAGGCTACACATCCTTGCGCCTTTGCCTACAGCTACGCCAGAATCCGCCGGCTTGTGCGCCTTGGGGGCGGGTTCTATTGTGGTCGGGTCGCTGACGAATCAGCGATCGGGTTTGGTAGCCCGGCTTAGACTTGGCGCAGCGTCACCCGACTCAGTCCTTTTTGGGGCTGTGTCTTTATGGTGGCCATGCGCAGGGCGTCTTCGGGCGCGCCGGTTTTCCAAGTCACCGGTCTACCAACCTTCGTATGGCCACCACCCCTTCGTTTGGTAGCGAAAAGATGATGGCTCCTTTTCTATGATTTGGAGATTCACTCATGATCAAACCAACACCCAACCCGCCCGAGACCGATCCCACGTCTCCCTACGAATCCCTCGATTCCAACAAACTCCACGAAGCCGCTGACCGTGCGCTCGATCATTACCTGTCGCCAAACAATCTCCTGCCTCCGCCGCGTAAGGCGCGTGGGATGTATGCGGTGACGGCGGATACCAAGAATGAAGAACTGCTGGCTGATGCGAGTGAAACGCTTGCTTCGGCGAAGACGATTGCTCAGGACATTTCCAGTTTGTTGCCGGCGCCGCAGCGGCGGGCATTGTTGGGGGTTGCTCAACTGATCATGTTGGGGGAACTGGCGGTGAATCGGGCGCTAGATAATTTGGAATTGCAGGGTTGATGCGGGTGTCGGGATCACCTGGTGATTGATCGGGTGTTTATTCTGGCGCTTTCGCGAGCAAGCTCGCTCCCACAGGGTTTTATGATGATTGCAGATGTTGTCTACGATCCTGAAATCTGTGGGAGCAGTCGATTATTACCACGTCGTCTTCGTGTGGTTATTGAGTCGCTTCAGGACATTCACCGGTCCATCGCGTCACCGTCATGTCGTTGAACTGCTCACCGATGGTATCGACCCGCAGGCAAGCGCCTTTCTTCGAGTAGTACAAGATGCAGCGCGAGCTATCAAACGAGCAGGTGTCCAGTTCGAAGTAATTGCGTGTAGCCAGCTCCTTCTCCACGCCACTGTATTCATACCCGTCGGTGGTGTGCATTCGCGTTGGCCTCCATCCTTGTTTGACGAGCTTGGACTTGGCCGCAGCCAAACGCTCACCGACGACGATGCGGGCTGGCCCGTGAATGTCGCTTGGCGTCTGTGAGTCATCGGCAAACGCTGCGCTGATACCCATGCAATAAAGCGCGATAAGTACAAGGATCGAAGCTTTGATTTCACAGTTCCTTCAGCTGACTTGTAGCTCGAAAAAAACCAGTCATGACTACCGCGCACCCGAGCGGATCTGCCCGTTTGCCCTTAATTCACGAAGCTTGTCTTGCCATGCGGCGCGATCGGTCTTGGGAGTTATCGGATCGAAAGCGTGATACTGCCCGTCACACCACGCATCGATTTGGCCGAGCCAATAGGTTTGGCCGGCTTGCCCCGTGTCGAGGCGTTTCAGCAAGTAGCCGAGTTGTTGCCACGTCGGTATCAGTCGGAAAATGGCGCTGCGCCGTTCCGATGTAAGCTCATGCCAGTCTTGATCAAGTTTGGCCGTCAATCTGATGTTCAATACGGACCACGGTATTTTGTCCAGTTTCGCAATCACCACCGCAAACACTTTCTCCGAAGGATCATCAAGCGCCTCGAACAGCTCAGGCAGTTGATCATCGCGAAGCAGGCGTGTTGCGGCTTGTCGCACAGTCACATAGCTCGAGCGCAGCGCAGGTGTATGCCATCGCTCTGGCGACTCCACAGCCAGTTCTGTGGCGAGCCCGAGCACGCCCAGCCAATGTTGTTTTGATGTGGGCAAAGGCTGACGTAAGCGCTCGGTCAGCACTGCATGAGCATCAACATCGTTACGAGCCGCAGCCCAAAGCGCCAGATTGCGTACTGCCGGTGAAGCATCTATCAACGCTTCGCGCAGTACAGGTTTCGGATCGACGAGCAGCGGCAGCAGCGCATAAAGCACGCGTACGCGGATTTTGGCACCGGGGTGCGACATGGCTTCAAGGAGCAACGGCAGACTCTGCGTCGCTGGTAGATTCAGGCTCGCCGACACCGCCATCAACCGTACGGTCAACTCGCGATGAGCCAACGCACTTCGTATGAGCGTTTCGGGAGACTCGGGGGCTTCAAGCAAAAGCGTAAACAGGTAGCGCGCGGCTTTGCCCTGGCGATTCAAGAAGTCGGCGTAGACCTCATCCCAGCAGTCCACCGATTGCAGCATCGCTCGGACCGCCGACAGTGTCTGGGCGTGGTCGACCCGGCGTTGCGCTGCCAATGCCATCAAGGGTTCCAGTGCCGATAACCATGCCTGGGCGTGAGCTGGTGACAGGTAGTGCTTCAGGCCTTCCGCTGCCAAGTCGCGAACCTGAGGGACCCAATCGTTCAGACGTTCGATCACCACGGCTAATGCTTCGGGGGACGGTTGCCTGCACAGTTCTCGCACAGCGACTTCCCGGACGAAACCGTTGGAGTGATTGCTGACGTCTGCCCATGCGCCGGTGTTATTGAAGTGAGCGAGTATCTCCAGCGCCTCGTTGCGCCGATAGTTTTCATAATTGGAGAGCTGTCCTTGCTTGCGTGCCAACCGAGCCAGCCAGTCTTGTGTAGTGTTCATGGGCAGTCCTGTGCGTCCTTGCGGGTGCATATTGTTTGTGCAAAAGCAGCAGCCTACGCGACTTGCTCTTGCGGGCAAAATTCTCGGGTAACGGGACAGATCTTTTCAGGAGGTAGGCGGGGCAGTAATTTTTCGACGATCGTCCATGTTTAAAAAGACATCTCCAGTCACGCTCCCAGGCTACATATCCTTGCGCCTTTGCCTACAGCTACGCCAGAATCCGCCGGCTTGTGCGCCTCGGGACCGGGTTCTATTGTGGTCGGGTCGCTGACGAATCAGCGATCGGGTTTCGCAGCCCGGATCAATCAAGGCGCACAGCACTCCAAATCTCGTTGCCGTTATGGCAATGACGCTTTATGGCGGCTGTGCGCGGGATACCTTCGGGTATGCCGGGTTCCTTGATTCCCGGTCTGCGAACCTGCGTACAGCTGCCACCTCTCTTCGTTTCGCAGCGAAACGTGGCGGCTCCAATAATCAAGGAGCTTCACCATGATCAAACCAACACCCAACCCACCCGAAACCGATCCCACGTCTCCCTACGAATCCCTCGATTCAAACAAGCTCCACGAAGCCGCTGACCGTGCGCTCGATCATTACCTGTCGCCAAACAATCTCCTGCCTCCGCCGCGTAAGGCGCGTGGGATGTATGCGGTGACGGCGGATACCAAGAATGAAGAACTGCTGGCTGATGCGAGTGAAACGCTTGCTTCGGCGAAGACGATTGCTCAGGACATTTCCAGTCTGTTGCCGGCACCGCAGCGTCGGGCGTTGTTGGGGGTTGCTCAACTGATCATGTTGGGGGAGCTGGCGGTGAATCGGGTGATGGATAATTTGGAGGTGGCGGGGTGATGTCGTTGGCCTTGGTCCGGCGCTGGGCCTTGGGATTTTAGGTGCGGTAGAAGAGCCCCTCACCCCAGCCCTCTCCCGGAGGGAGAGGGAGCCGACCGAGGTGTCTTGCGTTGTGCATCGACCTGGACGAGCGTGTTGATTATGGATTTTTGATGCTTATGCACCGCGGCAGAAGAGTCCCTCACCCCAGCCCTCTCCCGGAGGGAGAGGGGGCCGACCGAGGTGTCTTGCGTTGTACATCGACCTGGACGAGCGTGTTGATTATGGATTTTTGATGCTTATGCATCGCGGCAGAAAAGCCCCTCACCCCAGCCCTCTCCCGGAGGGAGAGGGAGCCGACCGAGGTGTCTTGCGTTTTACATCGACCTGAGCAACCGCGTTGATGATGGATTCAGAGCGATACGTTCAGGTCGGCGTATCTCTGGAACATCCCCGTATCGGTTCCCTCTCCCTCGGGAGAGGGCTAGGGTGAGGGGCTTCCTGGCCGTGACAACAGGGTCTCCAGTCTGGCCAACGGCGGCGCATCCTGATTGCGATCAAATACTTGGATTCCAACCTTGAGCAACCGTCCATTCTCTGCGCTAGCGATCACCTGTTCACAGCGCAACAACAATCTTCCTTGATCACATTCAACAGCCTTCATCCCATTCGGCAATCGCCCCTCCAGCCGTAGCTCAGCCATCCGGCTCTGCGCGGCAATCATCGCCACCGACCGATCCCGTAAAACCCCACTACTCTGCGTCATCAACCCCGCCACGCGCACAGCCGCCGACATCGCCACGGCAATAATCGCCAGCGCCACCAGCACTTCAATCAGGGTGAAACCTTCCTCTCGCGTTTGCGCGCGCATACATGGCCCAAAAGCAAAACCCAGCCCTCGACGCTAACCCCCGTCCTTGACGGCTTGACGACGGAAACACCCGAGGATTTTCAACATCCCTGACATATCTTCTTGCAACACTGCGCGTCGAATTCGGATCAAGCCAGGGAATGTCGAGATGGATATCGCACCTTTGAACACGCTCAGTCAGTCGCCGCGCATGCCGCGTGGGCAGCAGGGTTTTACCTTGATCGAGATCATGGTGGTGGTGGTGATTCTGGGGATTCTGGCGGCGATGGTGGTGCCCAAGGTGCTCGACCGGCCGGATCAGGCGCGGGCGACGGCGGCGAAGCAGGATATTGGCGGGTTGATGCAGGCGTTGAAGTTGTATCGCCTCGATCACGGCACGTACCCGAGCATGAATCAGGGGCTGAAAGTGTTGGTCGAGCGGCCGGCGGATGCGAAGAACAGCAACTGGCGTTCGTACCTGGAGCGCTTGCCGAATGACCCGTGGGGCCGGCCTTATCAGTACCTCAACCCGGGCGCGAACGGTGAGGTCGATATCTTTTCCCTTGGCGCCGATGGCCAGCCTGACGGCGATGGCGTGAATGCCGATATCGGTTCCTGGCAGTTGTAAGGCCGGCCGTGAACACAGGTTCGCTCAACGGGGCGAAGCAACGGGGCATGGCGATTATCAGCGCGTTGTTGATTGCCGCCGTGGTGGCGGTGATTGCGGCGGGGATGTTGACGCGTCAGAGCGTGGCGACCCGGGCGCTGGAGGCCGATCAGCAGCGGGTGCAGGGGCGTTGGGTCGCGCAGGGTGGTCTGGAGATCAGCCGGCAGTTGCTCTGGGATGCGCGCCTGCGTGATCCGTTGACCCGGCGTGATCAGCCTTGGGCGCAGCCGTTGCTGGCGGCGGGTTTTGCCGGGCGGCTGGAGGACGAGCAGGGCAAGTTCAACCTGCGCAATCTGGTCGCCAATGAGCGCATCGATGAGGCGCAGGTGCAGGCGTTTGAGCGTTTGTGCGAGCTGATTGGTGTGAGCGCCGTTGTCGGGCAGCGCATTCGTCAGCGGGTGATTGCCGGGTATCCGCATCTGCTGAATGCGCAGATTGGTGCGACGGGCAAAGCCGGTTTCGACAGCGGCCGCGCCACTTCGCCCGATGCCGATCACAAACCGCAGCCGCCGAAGGTGCCGATGCTGCGCACGCTGGATGATTTGCGCAGCGTCGAAGGCATCACCGATGCGCTGCTCGGCCAACTGGCGCCGTACGTGACGGTGATTCCGGCGACGACGTGGATCAACGGCAACACCGCTACGGCGCAGGTGCTGGCGGCGTATGTGCCGGGGCTTTCGCTGGAGCGCGCGACGGCGTTGATTGCCGAGCGTGACGCCGGGCGCTGGTTTATCAATCGCGGCGATTTCGTGAACCGCTTGCGCATGCCGCAGCTGGAAATGAGCAGCGTCAAGGTCGGTATCACCAGTGACTGGTTTCGTTTGCGCGGTGAGGCGCGGCGTGATCAGCGCCGGGTCAGCCTCGACGCTTTGCTGCACCGCAGCGAGGATCGGCTGCCGCAGGTGATCTGGTCGCGGGTGGGCGCATGAGTCAGTTGCGCGTCGCGTTGCCGCCGCTGGCGGAGCTGGAGTTGCACAGCGAAGTGAGTTGCGCCTGGCTGGATCGTCAGGGGCAGGTCAGTCGTGAGGAACGGCTCACTTTGAGTCAGTTGGGGCAACGGCCGAAGCAACCACCGCTGCTGTGTTTTCTGCATCCGGCCGACAGCCTGCTCGCCAGCATTGATCTACCGCCACTGCCCGCGAACAAAACGGCGGCCGCTGTTAAGTGCGCGGCGCAGGCTTTGATGCTCGGCGACAGCAGCCAAATGCATATCGGCCACAGCCCTCGTGATGCGAGTGGGCAGGTGCAAATCGCCTGGGTGGCGCGGCAGCATTTGCAGCGTCTGGCTGCGGTACTCAAGCAGGCGGGGTTGACGCTGCGCGGTTTGTATTCGGCGCCGTACAGCCTGCCAGTGGCGCCCGGTGTTGTCGCTTGCGTGGCGGACGGTCATTTGCTCCGGCGCGAGAGTTTGAACAGCGCGCAGGTTGAGCCGTTGCTCGGCGACGAAGTTGATGAGGCATCGTTCGCAGCTGACGCGACACAACGCTGGATCGGTCCCTTGCCCGGTTGGGGTTTGCACGGTGGTCTGCAGCAAAGCGGCGGCGAGCAACGTGGCTGGGGTCGTGCTGTCGGGTGTGTGGCTTTGGCCGTGGCCGTTTGGGTGATTGGTCTGAATCTCTACGCCGTCCGCGAAGCGCGGCAGGGCCAGCAGCTCAAGGCGCAGATGAGTCAGCGGGTGAAGCAGGCGTTTCCTGAATTGCCGGTGATTCTCAACCCGCTGCAACAGGCGCGTCAGCAACTGGAGCAGCGGCAGAAAGGCGCGGTCGATGATCCGGCGCAGAACTTCAATCGGCTGGTGTTGCAGGCCGGCACGGGCATGCCGTTCATGGCCGGCAGTGTCGAGCGCCTGACCTATCGCGACGGCGCCTTGCAACTGGCGTTGCTAAGCGATGCGAACCGTGGCGGCAACGACAAGGACTGGCAAAGCACGTTGGCCCAGGCCGGCATCAGCGTCACTGCCGATGACGCAGGCTGGACGCTGCGGCCGAGCGATGAATCCAGCGCAAACACCAACGAAGACGACGACAGCGGAGCAGACGATGAGTAGGGCGACGCTGGCGATTTACCGTGCGCGCTGGCAGCGCTTCAGCAGCCAGTTGCAGGCGCGTTGGCAGCCGTTGGCGCTGCGTGAGAAACGCATGGCCGGCGGCATGGCGCTGGTGCTTGTCGGTCTGCTGATCTGGCTGACTCTGGTCAAGCCGCCGCTGGCCAGGATCACTTTCTGGCAGAACGAAACGCCCAAGTTGCGCGCGCAAACCGAGGCGCTGGAAGTGCTGTTGCGCAGCGTCAACCTGCGGCCGCAGGGGCAAAGCGTTGGCCAGTCGCTGGAGCAAAGTCTGCAAGCGGCGGGGCTGGCTGGGCACTACAAATTACAAGCGGCGGAGGGCGGCGCGTGGCAGTTGAATGTCGACGCCGCGCCGGCCGATGCGCTGCTCGACTGGCTGCTCAGCCAGCCGTCACAACTTTCTCTGCAGGTGGTCGAGGCGCAGTTGCAACGCGCAAACGAAACCTCGACCGATGTCACCGCCGGCACATTGTCAGGCACCGTTCGCATGGATCAGGCGCAGGGCGCTAAGGAAGCTTCATGAAGGAGTCACGCTGCAAACCGGCACGTCTGGCGCTGCCGTTGTTGCTGATGGCATTGAGCGCGTGCAACAGCACCACGGCGCCGCAGAATCAGCCGCCGCTATTGGTCGACAGCGAACTCGGGCGGCCGCTGGCCAACACCCAGCGCAGCGGCGATGCGGTGGCCGATCGCGAACGGGCGCAGGCTCAGGCGCGGCCGGTGCCCAAGCAATTGCATAACATCAGTCAGCGTGGGCGCAGTGCTGGTGCTGCGCCGAGCGACACGGTTGCGCGCAATCCGTTGGGCGAGCAACCGGTGACGCTGAATTTTGTCGAGGCGGATATTCAGGCGGTGGTGCGGGCGCTGTCGCGGGCCACCGGGCAGCAGTTTCTCGTCGATCCACGGGTCAAAGGCAATCTGACCTTGGTCTCGGAAGGTCAGGTGCCGGCCCGTCAGGCCTACGACATGCTGCTCGCGGCATTGCGCATGCAGGGCTTCAGCGTGGTCGATGTCGGCGGCGTGGCGCAGGTGGTTCCCGAGGCCGACGCGAAACTGCTCGGCGGGCCGATCTACAGCGCGGACAAACCGGCCGGCAACGGCATGCTCACGCGCACGTTTCGCCTGCAATACGAGAACGCGGTGAACCTGATCCCGGTGCTGCGCCCGATTGTTTCGCCGAACAATCCGATCAATGCCTACCCCGGCAATAACACCGTGGTCATCACCGATTACGCCGAGAACCTCACCCGCGTCGCGCAGTTGATCGAGAGCATCGACACGCCGAGCGCGATCGACACCGATGTGGTGCAGATCCAGAACGGCATCGCTGCCGATATCGCGCCGATGGTCGCCGACTTGCTCGACGCGCCGGGCAATGATCCGACGCAGAAAATCGCCGTGATCGGCGACCCGCGCTCGAACACCATCATCATCCGCGCCGGCAGCCCCGAGCGCACCGAGCTGGCGCGCAATTTGATCTACAAACTCGACAACGCGCAGAGCAATCCGAGCAATCTGCATGTGGTTTATCTGCGCAACGCCCAGGCGGCGAAACTGGCGCAAGCCTTGCGCGGTTTGCTTACCGGCGAGAGTGACAGCGGCAGCAGCGACGCGGCGCGGTCGGTGCTCAGCGCGATGGGCAGCAGCACCGGCGGCAATGCCGGGCAGAACGGCCAGAGCAGCACGCCGAGCACTGGCACGTCAACCTCGACTGGCAGCGGCGCAAGCGGCGGCAGTTATGCGCAGGGCAGTGGCGGCGGCAGCAGCAGTGGCGGTACGCAGAGCAGTGAACAGAACGTTGCGTTCAGCGCTGGCGGGGTGACGATTCAGGCCGATGCCACCACCAACACGCTGCTGATTTCTGCGCCGGAGCCGCTGTATCGCAATCTGCGTGAGGTTATCGATTTGCTCGATCAGCGCCGTGCGCAAGTGGTGATCGAGAGTCTGATCGTCGAGGTCGGCGAGGACGATGCCAGTGAATTCGGTGTGCAATGGCAGACCGGCGATCTCGGCGGCAAAGGCGTGATCGGTGGCGCCAATCTGGGTGGCGCGGGGCTCAACACGGGCGCCAAGAACAGCATCGACGTGCTGCCGCAGGGTTTGAACCTTGGCTATGTCAACGGCACGGTCGACATCCCCGGCATCGGCAAGATTCTCGACCTGAAAGTGCTGGCCCGGGCATTGAAGAGCAAGGGCGGCACCAATGTGCTGTCGACGCCGAACCTGCTGACGCTGGACAACGAAGCGGCGAGCATTTTTGTCGGCCAGACCATCCCGTTTGTCAGTGGTAGCTACGTCACTGGCGGCGGGGGCACCAGCAACAACCCGTTCCAGACCGTGACCCGCGAAGAGGTCGGCCTCAAGCTCAACGTACGCCCGCAGATTTCCGAGGGTGGCACGGTGAAGCTGGATATCTATCAGGAAGTCAGCAGCATCGATGAGCGCGCGTCCAACAGCGTGATCGCCGCCGGCATCGTCACCAACAAGCGCGCGATCGACACCAGCATTCTGCTCGACGATGGGCAGATCATGGTCCTCGGTGGTTTGCTTCAGGACGGCTACAGCCAGAGCAATGATGCGGTGCCGTGGCTGGGCAGCCTGCCGGGCATCGGCGCGCTGTTTCGCAACGAACGCCGGGCGATCACCAAGACCAATCTGATGGTGTTCCTGCGCCCGTACATCATCCGCGACAGCGAAGCGGGGCGCAGCATCACCCTCAACCGCTACGACTTCATGCGCCGCGCCCAGGGCGGCTTGCAGCCGGAACGCAGCTGGGCGATGCCCGACATGCAGGCGCCGCAGTTGCCAAGCGCAGCGCAAGGCGTGCCAGCGCCGGGGCCGACATCAGGCCCACGCGCCACGATCAAAGCCGTACCGATTGAACGGAGCACCCGGTTTTGACTGAGATGATGACTGTGGCGAGGGGATTCATCCCCGCTCGGCTGCGCAGCAGTCGTAAAACCGGTACACGCGATTTGCCTGTAGAAACCGGTTCTCAAGGTTTGGGTCTGCTTCGCAGCCCAACGGGGATAAATCCCCTCGCCACAGGGGATCTCATTGCTACAGAAGGCTCCATCGCCCCGGTGCCGATTGAAGGGAGCACGCGGTTTTGACTGAGATGATGACTGTGGCGAGGGGATTCATCCCCGCTCGGCTGCGCAGCAGTCGTAAAACCGGTACACGGGATTTGCCTGGAGAAATCGATTCTCAAGGTTTGGGTCTGCTGCGCAGCCCAACGGGGATAAATCCCCTCGCCACAGAGGATCCCATTGCCACTGAGGATTCCATTGCCACGGCATCGATCGAAGGGAGCACCCGGTTTTGACTGAGATGATGACTGTGGTGAGGGGATTCATCCCCGCTCGGCTGCGCAGCAGTCGTAAAACCGGTACACGCGATTTGCCTGGAGAAACCGGTTCTCAAGGTTTGGGTCTGCTGCGCAGCCCAACGGGGATAAATCCCCTCGCCACAGAGGTTTCCATTGCCACTGAGGATCGCATTGCCACAAGGGATCTCATTGCCACAGGGGATCCCATTGCCACGGCATCGATCGAAGGGAGCACGCGGTTTTGACTGAGATTATGACTGTGGCGAGGGGATTTATCCCCGCTCGGCTGCGTAGCAGCCGTAAAACCGGTACCCGGGATTTGCCTGGAGAAACCGGTTCTCAGGTTTTGGGTCTGCTTCGCAGCCCAACGGGGATAAATCCCCTCGCCACGGGGGATCGCATTGCCACCGAGGATCCCATTACCACAGGGGATCGCATTGCCAGGGTGCCGATCAAAGGGAGCACCCGGTTTTGACTGAGATGATGACTGTGGTGAGGGGATTTATCCCCGCTCGGCTGCGCAGCAGTCGTGGAACCGGTACACGCGATTTGCCTGTAGAAACCGGTTCTCAGGTTTTGGGTCTGCTGCGCAGCCCAACGGGGATAAATCCCCTCGCCACGGGGGATCGCATTGCCACAGAGGATCGCATTTCTACAGAAGATCCCATTGCCACGGTACCGATTGAAGGGAGCACCCGGTTTTGACTGAGATGATGACTGTGGCGAGGGGATTTATCCCCGCTCGGCTGCGCAGCAGTCGTGAAACCGGTACACGCGATTTGCCTGTAGAAACCGGTTCTCAAGGTTTGGGTCTGCTTCGCAGCCCAACGGGGATAAATCCCCTCGCCACAGAGGTTCCCATGGCCACAGGGCATCCCATTGCCACGGCATCGATTAAAGGGAGCACCCGGTTTTGACTGGAATGATGACTGTGGCGAGGGGATTCATCCCCGCTCGGCTGCGCAGCAGTCGTGAAACCGGTACACGCGATTTGCCTGGAGGAACCGGTTCTCAAGGTTTGGGTCTGCTGCGCAGCCCAACGGGGATAAATCCCCTCGCCACAAGGGATCGCATTGCTACAGGGGTTCCCATTGCCACGGTACCGATCGAAGGGAGCACTCGGTTTTGACTGAGATGATGACTGTGGCGAGGGGATTTATCCCCGCTCGGCTGCGCAGCAGTCGTGAAACCGGTACACGGGATTTGCCTGTAGAAACCGGTTCTCAAGTTTTGGGTCTGCTTCGCAGCCCAACGGGGATAAATCCCCTCGCCACAGAGGATCTCATTGCCACCGAGGATCCCATTACCACAGGGGATCCCATTGCCAGGGTGCCGATCAAAGGGAGCACCCGGTTTTGACTGAGATGATGACTGTGGTGAGGGGATTTATCCCCGCTCGGCTGCGCAGCAGTCGTAAAACCGGTACTCGCGATTTGCCTGTAGAAACCGGTTCTCAAGGTTTGGGTCTGCTTCGCAGCCCAACGGGGATAAATCCCCTCGCCACTGAGGATCTCATTGCCACCGAGGATCCCATTACCACAGGGGATCGCATTGCCAGGGTGCCGATCAAAGGGAGCACCCGGTTTTGACTGAGATGATGACTGTGGCGAGGGGATTTATCCCCGCTCGGCTGCGCAGCAGTCGTAAAACCGGTACACGCGATTTGCCTGGAGAAACCGATTCTAAGGTTTTGGGTCTGCTGCGCAGCCCAACGGGGATAAATCCCCTCGCCACAGAGGATCTCATTGCCACTGAGGATCCCATTGCCACAGGGTTCCCATTGCCACGGTACCGATCGAAGGGAGCACCCGGTTTTGACTGAGATGATGACTGTGGCGAGGGGATTCATCCCCGCTCGGCTGCGCAGCAGTCGTAAAACCGGTACACGCGATTTGCCTGTAGAAACCGGTTCTCAAGGTTTGGGTCTGCTTCGCAGCCCAACGGGGATAAATCCCCTCGCCACAGGGGATCTCATTGCTACAGAAGGCTCCATCGCCC
>Ga0265296_1001438_pt1 | contig 27451 bp, 20 predicted proteins | sample MunlanPumphouse1_FD_189073 | JGI IMG/M metagenome (GOLD analysis project Ga0265296, IMG submission 189073) | Groundwater microbial communities from a municipal landfill in Southern Ontario, Canada - Pumphouse #1 | ecosystem: Environmental > Aquatic > Deep subsurface > Groundwater | place... | reverse complement strand
ACTGATAATTATGATGTACACAGATAAAATAAAATCTTATTTAATCATAAATTTTATGATGAACAATATAAAAATCATATTTAATCTTAAGCAATCTGCGTCATCAGCGTTCTATTACATTGCCTGAGTAGTTAAAATATTTTTTCCATGAACAAAGAAGACATCAAAAAACTGGCAGAGAATCCTGATTTTATTGAAAGTGTTCATAATTACTGCGACCGCTGGTGTGAGCACTGTCGGTTCACTTCCCGTTGTATGAATTATGCTATGTCGGAAGAACAGTTTCCGGATGATGAATCAAGAGATATCAAAAATGAAATATTCTGGAAAAAGCTTTCTGAAACATTCAAGGTTACTTTTGAATTATTGAAAGAAGCGGCTGCAGAACATGGAATTGACCTTGATAAAATTGAAGTTACAGAAGATGATAAACAGGAACGTGAGATAGAACGGGAAATACAAAGACAAAATCTCTGTGCCCGCGAATCGAATATATATATTGACATTGCAAGAAAATGGCTCGAAGAACATCATCTTGTTTTTGAAGAAAAGGAAGATGAGCTGAACTCAAAGCTTTCCATGGGCATTGAAAAAAACATGCTTCATAAAGAGGCCGAAGAGATACGCGATGCAATAGAGATCATTCAATGGTATCTGTTTTTTATTCATGTTAAGATCATGAGAGCGCTGCACGGAAAGAGAGATGATGAATACGATGATAATGAATTTCCAAAAGATTCTGACGGTTCTGCAAAAATAGCACTGATCGCAACCGACAGATCAATGAGTGCCTGGTTAATACTATTAAAATATTTCCCACAGGAAGAAGACAGCATTTTAAATATTCTTTCCCTGCTTGATAAAATTCGTCGGCTCACAGAGCAGGAGTTTCCTGCCGCACGCGCTTTTAAACGACCAGGGTTTGATAAAGAAGATTAATCAAATTTCACTGACCATTATATTTATTTTCAATTTTCATTTTATCTTTACACTTCCTGCTGTTATAAATTTAAAACGGGATTTTTTTATTTCAATATGATTTTCTATATTTGTCATTCAAACATATATACTCGTTCTTAGCAGGGATAGGAACAAAATAATATTTTTTCCTGCCCGTTCCGATTCAGGCGGGCAAATCTGTTCCGTATCGGTATAAAAACATCATTTTAACCAATAATTAAATCCTATGAAAAAGTACTTACTTTTCAGATCACTGGCAATTGTGATTTTTATGCTATCTTTCAATTTAGCAAACGCACAGTTTGTTACCTTCGCAATTAACGGAGCTACACAAACCTATGTAACCTGCGTTAACGACTCTAATGACATTGGCGGCTATTACGAGGATGGAACGGGTATTCACGGTTTCATATATACCGGTTTAGACACAATCATTGTTAACTACCCCGGCGCTTCACAAACTTATGTTTACGGCATCAACAACTCGTTGACTGCAATAGGGGCATATAATACTACCGGAAGTACTGTAGACAACGAGGCTTTCACTTATGATGATTTTTTTAATTCTTACGTTGACATCACTTCAGGTTGGATTCCCTCTATGGAATACACGATTGGCAGAGACATTAATGATTTTGACTGTACGGTGGGCGACTACAAACAAAGCACCACGCATGTATGTTTCTCTATATGTGGCAGTAGTTCATCATTTCATTACAATTATAATCCCACATATATCAACTCCTTAAACAATACCGGCAAAAGAGCAGGTTTCTGGATTGACGGTTCAAACAGGCACGGACTTATATACGATAACGGAACATGGACACAAATTGATTATCCGGGAGCAAGCCGCACCATGTTCACAGCAATAAACGACAGCGACATTGCTGTGGGAGTTTTTAACCTTACACGTTCATTCATATACCGAAACGGAGTATTTAAAGAAATTAAAAAATGGAATACTACCGATTTTCAAACAAGAGATATTAACAATAAAGGGGTTGTGGTAGGTTATTTCAAAAATGCATCAAATCTTTATGAAGGCTTCTATATGAAAATCTGGGACATTGGATTCCGTCCTGATCCAGATGGATGGAGTTTTAATAACTCTGACGGGAATATATGGCCGAAAAGTTGGTGGAACCAGTTCAATTATACTTTTGACCCTTATCTTGGCGGTAATGCATGGTTCCCGAAAATAACTTACGCAAATGGAACTAAAGATACATGCAACAGATTATTTTTTCCCGACTGGCCATTGTTTGTGAGAACTTTCAACGAAAATAATTGTTATACAATTACAGGCGGGGTAAAAATTTTAAAACAAAAAGCCATCAATAAATGGAGAAGTTTATTGGGTTTTTGGAATGGTTCATGTTTTGGTTTTACCCAATCAAGCTTTATGATATGGGATAGTATTCAGCGATTTAAAGCTGCATTTCCTGATGTCGGTCCTTGGGATGCATCAAACAAGCTTTATCTTCTGCCAATCAATGATAACAACAGACTTTGTATTAACGAGCTTATGATAAAGCAATATCAGAAAGCATTTTTCAGGCATATAAACACTGATGGAAATCTGACTCCTGCACAAACGCTGGGTAATCTAAAAAAAATGATTCTTGATAAAAGCAAAGATGAACAGGGATTGTGCTTCCTTAACCAGAACCCGGGAGGCGGCGGGCATATTGTAGATCCGTATAAAGTAGAAGTTGATTCGCTTAATTCAAATTTTGAATGGATATATATTTATGACAATAATTGCCCAGGTAATGCGACAAGAAAAGTGATAGTTGATAAAACTCTCAACTGTTGGTATTACGATCTTGCAGTAAATGCAGGTGATCCTCCTTCCCAGTGGGGCGGAAATCTTGCAAATCAGGGAATGTTTATAACATGGCCATGCAGTTATTTTTACAGCCAGCCCATTGTTGATTCGGTAAAAAAATCAGTTCCCTTTTACAAAGACGCTGTGAAAGCCGCAGATTATCTTGAGATATACAATTCAACATCTTCGAATATGTATATAGTAAATACAACAAATGACACTATCGGTTTTGAAAACAATAATGTAATAGGTAATATGCCTGATGCAACTCCTATTGTTCCATTTTCCGGTTCAAGCCAGATCCCTATCGGCTATATGATTCCTTCTTCAGGTCAATATAATATTAAAATGAGCAGTTTCGGCAATCCCTTGTCAAGCCTGTCTGTTTATGATAATTATTCTTCATACAGTTATATAAGAGCTAATGCCACTATTGCACAAACTGACCTGTTTGCATTTACCACAAACGGATTCGAAATTTCAAACACTGATAATATCACAAAGCAAATTTCCATAGAAGCAATCAATGATTTCAATAATGAAGAAAAAACTTTCGATATTACAAATCTTGGTCTTGCTCAAAACTCAAATATTACATTCAGTATTTTAGCAAACGATAAACTCAAAATCGTTAATCAGGGAGTTGCTTCTTTTTACGATGTTGAAATAAAATATACATCTTCGTCGGGTTTAGGGGCATTTTCTTATTCCCCGATTTCAATAGATGCAAATACAACTCATATAATTGCAACAAACTGGGCAAGCATACAATCGCAGGATGTAGCTATTTACGTTGATAATGGAAACAACGGAACAAATGAAGACACAATATATTTTAATAATCTGCAGACACCGCAGGTACTGACATATCCCACATTTTTCAGCAAATCTTCAGCATCATCTGCAGATACTATATATATTGCCAACACAGGCGGAGGAACTATGAACTGGACTGCGGCAAGCGGCAATCCTTCATGGCTTACAATCACATCAGGGGCAGGCGGTACAGGCAATGATACAATATTTATTTCATGCAGTGCAAATTCGGGCGCAGCAAGAACTTCGCAGATAACAATAAATGCTGCCGGTGCGAGTAATTCTCCTTATATTATTGCAGTGAATCAGGAGGGCGTTATGACAGCTCCTGTAAATGTTGTTGCTTCCGACGGTAATTTTTCTGATGGGATCCATGTTTCATGGGATGCATCAAGCGGAGCCACACATTACATGGTTTACCGAAGTAACGATGCCGTTTCAGATGGTACGGACATCACAGGTTGGATAAGTGTAACTTTATACATTGATACAACAGCATCAAACGGACTGTTCTATTATTATAGTGTGAAAGCGGCACAAGATGTTTCGGGGCTGAATGCAACCGGCTTCAGTACGAAAGATGATGGTTGGAGGTCATGCTTTACAGCCGATTTCACATATATCAGCACATGCACCGGTCAGGCTACAACTTTTACAGATAATAGTGCAGCACACACCTTTGCCTACTATCTATGGGACATTAATAATGACGGGAGTGTGGAATATACAGGCAATACTATCAATCACACTTACACCAGCGCCGGAACATATACAGTAAACCTTACTGTTACTGACAGCAGTTTGTGTACAAGTACAAAACAAAAGTCTGTTACCGTTTTATCCTTCCCTGCTATCACCCTGCCGGATGATACCACCTTGTGCCCGGACCAGAGCATAACGATCGATGCAGGAGCCGGTTTTAATTCGTACCTGTGGTCTACAGGCGCCACTGCATCCGGTATTACTGTTGATTCAACAGGATACGGAATGGGTTCATATCACTTTTATGTTCAGGTTAGCAATGCCAACGGCTGCTCAGCAATTGACACTATTATTGTTACCTGGTCGCCATGCACTGAAATTGAATCTGTGAGCAACGGGTTCGCTATGAATATTTATCCTAACCCGACCAACAACACTGTAAACATCGCTGTCAGCGGGCTTAGCAGTGATGCAGACATGAAAATATTCAATATCAGCGGACAGCTTATATTCTCTGAAAACATTGAAAACACTGCTTCAAAATGGAGCAGGTCATACAACTTCACAGGCATGTCGAAAGGAGTTTATTTCGTAAGACTTGTAAGCAGGGATGTTGTGAAAGTTGAGAAGATAATTGTGTATTAAAATTCCCTGCGTGACGCAGTCAGGATTATATTAATAATAAAACAAATATGTTTTATGTTCCTTTTTTGCGGTAAACGCGAATATAATCAATGTCAAATGAATTTGGCAAAGGAGTCGTGTTATCAATTTCTCCGGCAAAATCACCTCCTAGTGCTAAAGTTAAAATCAAATACATTCTCTCTTCTGGAATACCTATTTCTGACCGGAATACTTTAACATCGTCAAGGTACCAAATAATTTCTTTCGGATTCCATTCGATTGCAAAAGTGTGAAAGTCCTGTGAAAAGTCGGGGCCATTAATTGTTATTGCATTTTGTCTGTGTATTGAATTTTTATCCCTGAAATGATTTGCCATATGCAATCTATTGGGCTGACTGCCCATTATTTCATAAACATCTATTTCGGGAGGCCAGCCAGAGTATACCATAAGCCAAAAGGCCGGCCAAAATCCCATGCCATAAGGAACTTTTGAGCGAATTTCAAAATATCCATATTGTTGTGAAAAGCTATCTGCTGATTGAAGCATTCCTGATGTTAAATAAAATTGCTTGTACGAATAATTATAATTGTCGTCATGCACCAAACCCATTACAGTATCTCGTTTTGCCTGAATATGTAAAATGCCATCTTTTATTGCAAAAGCTGAATCAATATAATAATACATATTATCATCTGAGGAAGATTGTCCCCAAGGAAATTCAGTTTTCCAAATATTATGGTTTAATACAGTATCTGAAAATTCATCACTGAAAGTTAATTCCCAATCAGCTTTGTCAATAGGAGATTCTATTTTGCAACTTAAATTTAAAATCTGACAAAGAAAAAATAAAACAATAAGATTTTTATTTATGTTTATAAACTTCATAAATGTTTGTATTAATCACAAGTTTTATGTAATTTCTATTTATTTCGCTTTTACAGCTTTTATCCGTGATATAAAATTCATGTTGTTTTTTTTCATCCAAGCTAATACAAAAGTATCTCATCAAATAGGCATGCAAACCCCAATCGCAAATCATATCAGGACAAACAGTAATAATCGAATTTCTCGGGATAATTTTTCCAATGGTATAAACGTCTTTTAGTAATTCTTTATCTCTTCCAATTTTTCCTGTTTGAATGAAGGGAAAAAATAATGTTCCACAAAATAAAAATATAGTAATAATTGTAACTATTCTAAATCCTCTACTCTCGGATTTTACTTTTTGCAACAAAGCATTTAGTCGTGGAGCCGCAAAAATACTTGCAGCTATTGCATAAAAAGGAAATGACGGAACAAGATAATAACCTGATTGTTTTAGGCTGATTATTATTGGCAAAGAACCTGAAAGAGCTATCACAAAAAAGAAAAAAAATATTTTTTTGTCATATGAATTTGAAATTATTTTGACCCGCTTAGTTTTGCTTAATGCAAAAATTAATAATAATAAAATAATAATAGGAATCAGCTCTGATACTGACCTTTCAGCAATAAAATATCTGCTCGGGGCTAATTCTCTTTTCCCTTCAATACTGTTTACAACCTGTTGGCTTAGAAATTCTGAAACGTAATAAAAAGATTTTGGTTCAAAAAGAAATATTAAGGATAATAGCAATATTGGTGTCAGGACAATAACTAATGAATAAATGATTGTTCTTGGGAAAGAAAAGTTTTTGAAGCATAACCAGTAGATTAAAACAGTACCTAAAGGGAAAAGACCAACAGGACCTTTTGATAAAAAAGCGGCCATAACTAATACTCCCGCTAAAATAAGTCTTAGATTTATTTTTTTATTAGTATCAAATGCTTTTATGATCAAGTAAATTGCAGACATATCAAAAATAGTCATCGTGTTTTCAAGCATATTGTTGGAATATGACCAAAATACTACAGGAGTAATTATCCAGAAGAGAAACGGAAGCCAGCCCAATGCCTTTAACTCATTATCGTTTCTATATATTTGCTTCCATATTTTGATAATAAAGATTCCTGTAATTAATGCCGCGATAAGACAGTAAATTCTTTCTACAAACAAATGGTCCCCGAAAAGTTTAAAAAAAAGTGATTGTAGTCCGAAAGCAAAAGGCAGTTGATCGTAAAATTGATTGCCGAAGGTTATTAAATATTGAGGCGTCCAAAATCCCCCATCGCCTTTTGCCATGTTTCTTGCAATGGAGCTATTGACTAACCCGTCCAAAAACATTCCGTCTTGTAGCAAATTAGGCAAAAGTAATGCGGAAAAGACAGAGAATGTAAATAACCAAAATGGAAGTTGTCTATTTTTCAAAATTATATCCTATTCCTATTTTTAAGAAGCCGCACGGGCTGACATTAGAAAAAATATTTCCACTTGAATATTCGCTTGACAAACTTGCATTGTCTTTGACATCTGTTTTACTTTTGTAATTATAAAATTCAATCCCAACACTCATGCTTTGATTTACATAAAATCCTTTATAAATATTTAATTCAAAACCATAACCTACCTGATTTTTCAATGAGTGCCACCTGCTTATAAAAGAAACATTGTAAAATTGTTTTGGAGAATATTCCATATTCTTGTCCCATTTATTTTTTTCAAAAGTATATACTAAATCATAAATAAAATAAAAATTAATTTGCTTATTCCTATTACTTGGCGAAAATTTATATGAAAGCATACCTCCTTTAAAAAAATTTGCCTTTCTGTTTTTATCAATCCACCAAACAGGTGCAACTGAAATTGAATGTTTGTCATTTTTAATTACAGCGGCAGTCGTAAAAGAAAATCCATCCTTGAAATTCAAATCAAAATTTGTATAGTACGAAATGTCAGCACAAAAGATTACTTTTTTGTCTTCATTTTTTAAAGTTGAACTCGAATCTGATTGAGAGAAGCCAAATAAATTTGTAAATAGAAATATGTACATTAAAACTGCTTTAAAATTCTTTAAAATAATTTTATTCCGCATAACATTTAATTTCTTATCAAAGGTAAAGATTTTTCAGTATATGTTTTTAACTCCTAATGAAATTTTTTCTAAATTTGTTTCACTTCGAATTTGAATTCAGTTTGTTTTTTTACTTTTACTACACTTCACTACGTCTTATTTGCATTATGAAAAAGTCTTTTTTATTATTAATTTTCTTTTTATGTTCTATTCATTGTTTTTCACAAAATGCGGATATCAATTTATTAAAAGATATAAACCTTCACCGGAATAAAAATCTTGACAATGGTTTCCGTTTTATCACAAATACAGCAATCCCTGTAAGTATAGCAACACCTCTAAGTATCATTACAACGGGGTTTATCAGGCATGATAAAGAGCTGACAAAAAAAGGATATGTATCCGGGGTTTCATTTATTCTGGCTACAGCATTGACCACATCTTTAAAATATACATTCAACCGCAAAAGGCCTTACATAACTTATCCCGAAATTGACAAGCAAACCAGTGGCGGAGGACCTTCATTTCCTTCGGGCCATACAACAGTTGCATTTGCAACAGCCACTTCATTAAGTTTAGCCTTTCCAAAATGGTATGTAATTGCGCCAGTCTATTTATGGGCGGGAACCGTAGCTTATTCACGCATGCACCTTGGCGTTCACTATCCAGGCGATGTATTAGCAGGGATTATTGTCGGAGTAGGTTCTTCTTTTCTTTGCTACAAAGCACAAAAGTGGTTTGAAAAATAACCGCCATTTTGTCACATCCGCTCCTATTGGCATTAGCTTTGACATAAAGGAATCTCTAAAAACTGAAAATCAGCTTTACCCCTAACCCTAAAGGGCGGCTGATTTTCAGATGTTTCACCCTTTAGGGGCGGGGTAAAAAAACATCTGAAAATTAGTTTTTAGAGGTTTCCATAAGCGGCAAAAAAATCAAAATTATACGATTATGCAAAAAGGTAAGATAAACGTACAGACGGAAAACATTTTCCCTATCATCAAAAAATTCCTTTATTCCGATCATGAAATATTTTTGCGCGAATTGATTTCCAATGCAGTTGATGCCACAAAAAAAATAAAGACTATTGCATCGGCGGGAGATTTCGGTGGAGAGCTTGACAATATCAGCATTGAAGTGTCTATTGATAAAAAGAAAAAAACACTTACTGTAAAAGATAAAGGCATCGGGATGACAGCCGGAGAGGTTGATAAATTTATCAACCAGATCGCTTTCTCCAGCGCTGAAGAGTTCATTGAAAAATACAAGTCGCAAACCGATGCTAATGCACTTATTGGCCATTTCGGCTTAGGGTTTTATTCTTCGTTCATGGTATCGGAAAAAGTGGAGATACTTACCAAGACTTATAAAAAAGGCCCCGGGACGAAAGCGGTAAAATGGGAATGTGACGGAAGCCCCGATTATTCAATCACCGAAATTGAAAAGAAAGACCGCGGAACAGACGTAGTTCTTCACATTGCTAAGGGATCGGAAGAATTTCTGGAAGAGCAGAGAATATTATCATTATTAAAAAAATATTGCAAATTTCTTCCTGTAGAAATTATTTTCGGCACTGAAAAAGTATTTGAACCCACCGGTGAAAAAGAAAAAGATGGAAAAGAAAAAACCAAAGAAGTTGAAAAACAGCGCGTGATCAACAATACAAAACCTCTATGGACACAAAAACCTGTTGAACTTAAAGAAGAAGACTACAAAAATTTCTATAGAGAACTGTATCCGATGAATTTTGAAGAACCTCTTTTCAATATTCATCTCAATGTTGATTATCCTTTTACACTTACCGGTATTCTTTACTTTCCGAAAGCTAAACAGAACTTTGAAGTGCAACGCGATAAAATCCAACTTTATTGTAATCAGGTATTCGTTACAGATTCAGTTGAAGGAATTGTTCCTGACTTTCTGACGTTGCTTCACGGAGTGCTTGATTCGCCTGACATTCCGTTAAATGTTTCGCGCAGCTATTTGCAAAGCGATCCGAATGTTAAAAAGATTTCTTCACATATCACTAAAAAGGTCGCCGACAAGCTTGAAGAACTTTTTAAAAACAATCGCACAGACTTTGAAGCCAAATGGGACGATATCAAAATATTTATCGAATACGGAATGATTTCGGATGAAAAGTTTTATGAACGTGCCGAAAAATTCTGTTTACTTAAAAACACTGAAGGTAAGTATTTCACACTCGAAGAATACAAAGAACATGTAAAAGCATTGCAGACAGATAAAGACAAAAATATTGTTTATTTGTATGCAACAAATTCTGAAGATCAGCATAGTTTTGTCAGCGCTGCGAAAGAACGCGGTTATGATGTATTGCTGATGGATACTATGATCGACAGTCATTTCATCAACCAGTTTGAGCGTAAGTTTGAAAAAACAAAATTTGCCCGTGTTGATTCTGACACTATTGACAAGCTTATCCGCAAAGATGATGAACTTCCTTCCAGGCTAACCGAAGATCAGATAAAAACATTGAAACCAATAGTCGAAAAACAAGTGGACAAAGAAAAGTTTTTTGTGATATTTGAAAGTCTTAGTGAAAGCGAACAACCTATGATGATCACTCAACCCGAATTTATGCGCAGAATGCGCGATATGTCGGCTATGGGAGGAAACAATTATTTTGGAACCATGCCCGAACAATATAATCTTATTGTAAACAGCAATCACCCTCTGGTTGGAAAATTGCTCGAAAAAAAAGACGAAGAAAAGCAGAATACCCTTACAAAACAACTTACCGACCTTGCACTGCTTTCTCAAAATCTATTGAAAGGTGAAGAGTTGACGAAATTTATTAAAAGAAGCGTGGATTTGATTGAATAAAGAAACAGCCCTTATATTTATTGATTTATACAATAACAAAGGGCAGTTTGGTTCTAACCAAACTGCCCTTTGTTATAAATATATATCGCTCAAACTATGGAAGAGAATTCAGATAACTTACTTCGGCAGGTGTGATATTTAAACCATAATCGGTAACATTCCATATTATTTCCTGAATAGGGTATTCTTCGCCAAACGGGTATTGTTTTGGAGCCATAATGGTAACTATTTGGTTCAGATCAATATTATTGGTTACAGGTCCCAAAAGATATATAGCATCATAACTGCTGGGCATCATGTGGGCATTGAGGCAATATGCTCTGATACATGCAAACGCTGTATCCAATGCAGGAAGCTGAATGTGCACATCCTGTAAAATAAAACCTTTCTGGTATTGACTCGAATCAATATCGAGCGAATCGCAGAAAATCAAACCGCCGGGTAATGTAAGAGAGTCATTGGTTGGAAGAGTGTTGTAAAATTTAATATACAGGTTCACGTAAGTTCCGGTACCATAGTCAATCCAACTTTTAGGATTGTTGGTAAACGGAAAAGGTCCCTTAAAACTTTTGTTGGCAACTTTACCATAAGGCAAACCGCCACGAATAGATCCAATAATTTTAACATTGTTCGGCAAGTTGAACATGGTGCCAGAAGGATAACCCTGATGATTACCTAAGCCTGATAAGCTATGGCTAAGAACAGGTCCTGAAGTTGGTTGATCAATAGGGGTAGTGTCCTTATCCTTTTTACAGGATACTAAGACTGTACTTAGTATAAATGCCCCTAAAATAGATACTGTAACTGCTTTTTTCATAATTTTAAATTTTAAAGGGTTAATACTTGTATTTTTTAATAAAGGGTATAAAAAAATCGATAAGGTTGTATCCTCCCAAAAAAAATCTTAAAAAAATTAATCGGAAGTTTTATTTTTAAATTTTGCAGGATCGTATTTAATTACTTTCTTTTTTATGAACTGGAAGTGTGCAATTTTTTTAAATACGCTGTCTATTTCAAACGTCATTACATTTATTGAGCTTCCCACCGCCCCGTCGGGGAAATTGCCAACATAAGGATTAGTTCCTGAATCAGGCATAATTAACTCTCCATTATAAAGGGCAGAAACGCTGAAATTAGTATTTACACCCGAAATACACTGCATATAATACACTACTTTTACATTATAGACTCCAAGCGGAATGGAATCGTTATAAATAATATTTTCATTGTTCACAGAATCGTAATTACATCCGGCATTTGCGTCCAGATCAAGAAATCCGCCACTTGGTGATTGCGGATTTTGATAACTTATTTCTGTACTGTCGGGTTCTATCACATGCAAGTCAATGTCATTTGACTGATCGAACGACAAGCTGACCTGCAGTTTTCCAGGTTGAGCGCTTCTTAATTCAACAGGAATGAAATATGGTTTGCTGATATTATTTTTTGCATCTTTAAGGCAAACCTCTATTATAAAGTTGTTTTTCTTAATCAGCTGTGAAAGGATGATAACAAAGGTGAAGTGGTTTGAATTACCTGGTGGCATATTGATTTTATAATAGCCATATACTCCCACCACTCCATAATACAACTCGGTTACATCATTGTCGGTATCGAAAAAATTTACATCCAGGTTATTTGATCCTCCCGGAATTACATAGGAATTGCCGCTAATTGCAATAATTTCAGGGCAGCCCGTATGAGAATATTGATATTCGGGCATATACCCGTTCACGAAATCTGCATCATAATTAACAAAATAATTATAAAGAGTTTCCGTTGGTTGTGGCACTGCAGGGTTGCTGGGAACTTGCATGGATTCGAGCAACGGAGCATCTTTTTTGCAGGAAAAATAAATACCTGCAATAAAAACAAAAATAATAATACATAAATATTTTTTTTTCATATCTGTTAAATTAAAACCTGTAAAGTAATCCCATCCTTAAACCAAGTACAGTATATTTCTGATTAACAGGATATGATTTGTTAAAAACAGAATTAAGGCTATACCTTAATGATGGTTGTATAAACACACTGTAACGGGACGAAACCACATACGTTGCTCCCGCCCTGAGAAGATAGTTAAATACCGGTTTTCGCAAGGGTATTGCCAACTTTGACACATCTTCAATTTTATTAGCAAGTGAAAGTATTTCACCTTTGATCGAAATTGGGAAACCTATTGATATCCCTGTAGAAACTGAATATATAATCTTTTTAGTGCTAAAACTGTATCCGACAAGGATAGGTATTTGCAAGTATTTTATTTCTATTGTAGCCTTCTTTACCTTGTCATACGAATTAAGTTGCGTAAAAGGAAGCCATGAGTACAGAATCTGAGCAGGAACTGTATCATACTGTCCGCCGGTGGTATCAATATGTTCATTAATTATTACAGTGTCAGACAAAATCCAACTTATTGTATCATTATGGAAATATCTGTATGTGAAATTTGCCGTACTCAATATATTTGAAAGGTTTATTCCCGACTGGAAGAACCAATGCCGAAAATCAACTTTAGCCTCGGCGCCATAAGTATATGAATATGTCGGTAATTCGGAATGGTTCCTTTTTAAAAGATCCAAGCCAATATCATTTTTTGGATTATTGGATAACTTCGCAAATGAAATTTCCGGCGAATAGGACAACTCGAGCGAAACATTGCCTTGTCCCAGCCCTGGTGCCGGTTTACCACAACTCATAGTTCCGGAGTTAAATGTGGTATCAATGAAAGAGGCTGACAAATTATAAGGAAGTGGTAGTGCATTGCAATATATAACCTGTATTTTCATCATATCTTCTTTTTTTTCTAAAGCTGCAATGCCATTGTCAGCAAGAGTTTCTTCAGGTTGAATACCTTTATTGCTATTTTGAATGGAATTTTGCGAATCGTTATTTATAGCAGTTTCGTATATGTTAGCAATAACCGTATTTTGTTTTGAATTATTGGTATTTTCTGATATGTCAGGATTATTTTTCGCTATAGCAGGTGAAAGGTTTTGTTTTTTACCATGATCTGATTTCCGATTTAGATTTGGCAACCATGTGCCGGCATCTTTATTTTGCCCGTTTTCCGGCTTATTCAAATCAACAGGTTTTGTGTGGTTTAAAGGGGCTTCTTTTCTATTCTGATATTCTGTTTTAGCAGTGAGCGGGACGGTATCAGGATTCTTTTTCAGCAACAGGAATAAAACTGCAATAAAGATAAGTACAAAGGAAGAGAGAGATATCTTAAAGAACTGTCTGCTATAAAAAGGTTTCCTAATAATGGATTTGTCGAGCTGAGCTTCTATATTGGACCAAATCTTCTGCTTTGGCTCATACACGTTGTTTTTCAGAGTTTCACGTAGTCTTGACATGGCGAGATTGTCGTCAAGTTCCTGATTAATCTTCTGCCATACATACGCTCTAGGTGTGTGCTGTGGCAGCTTCGACAAGAGTTTTTGAATAATATTATCAAAATTAGACTTCATCATTTAATATACTAATTCTTTTAATAGTTCTCTCAAATGTTTTTTAGCGTAAAACAACTGCGATTTGGATGTACCTTCCGAAATATGCATCATTTCCGCCACTTCTTTATGTGTATAACCTTCCACTTCTATCAACAAAAAAACAGTTCTGTATCCGGCCGGTAGCGACAATATCGTTTTTTCAATATATTCACTGGTGAGTGTACATGATTGCTGATCCGGTATATTATGCGCACTGTCGTCAATATTTTCAATGAATACATTTTTTTTTATTTTTTTTAATGCTGCACGTATTACTATCGTTTTTATCCATGCACCGATTGTAGATTCTCCCCTGAACGATTTAATATCCTTAAATATCTGAATAAAAGCGTCCTGTAAAGCATCATTTGCGTCATCTTCATTCTTTATTATTCTGAATGCAATAGCGTACATTGCATTACAATATTTGTAATATAATTGCTTCTGTGCTTTTCTGTCGTTCCGCACGCAACCTTCCACAAGCTTTATTTCGGTTTCACACTCAATAAACATAAATTATAAGCCGTTAAAGCATTCATTACACGTAAAAGTGCAAAAAAATATCAAATTGGTTGTATAAAGGTACAAAAAAATATTATACCAATACGGAACAGGTTTGCAAAAAATATTATTTTGTTCCTATCCCTGCCTTTCAGCAGGCAGGTTTGCTTTCGCAAACCTTTTAAGAACGAGTATATCAGCAGTAAAAAACTTTGCAGATTGATAGAAGTGTAGATTATTAACGGAACACTAATACGGAACCAATTTTATGTTGCATACCCCGGCATGTTTTAAAATCAGCTGTCCATACATATACATCCTGTTGAACAGGACATTTTTGATATGTTCCATCCCATCCCTTATATTGATCGTCTGTTTCAAAAATCTGCTGTCCCCAGCGATTGAATATCCTCATATTAAAATACGAAGCGCCATCACCAATACCTGTAAAAATATCATTCAAACCATCACCATCAGGTGTGAATGTATTGGGGAAAAACATAGTGAGCGACCCTGCTTCTGTTACTTTGATTGTATCAGAAAAAGAACAATTAGGATATAAAATCTGTACCCAATATGTTCCGGGCTCTGTAACAACGATTGTTTGGGTAATGGCACCGGTTGACCAAAGGAAATTTCCTATAGAAGAACCTGCATCCAAAACAAGATAATCCTGCCCGCACATATTAACATCACTTCCCAAATCGGGAGGAAAAATAGCTGAAACCTTTATCGAATCGACATCGCTGCAATATTGGTCGTACACACTCACCCAATAAATTCCTGGTGAAGTTACATGGATAGATTGTGTTGTTTCGCCCGTTGACCAGAGGTAACTAAAACCCGGATGGCCTGCATCAAGGGTCAAGCCAGCAGATTCACATAAAACAGTATCATTTCCTAAATCTGCAGCAGGGCTTGGATGGATTGTTATATCAACCGAATCGACATCGTTGCAATATTGGTCGTACACACTCACCCAATAAATTCCCGTAGAAGTTGCGTAAATAGTTTGTGTCGTTTCTCCCGTTGACCAGAGGTAACTAAAATCAGGGTTGCCTGCATCAAGTGTTAAACCCGCAGGTTGGCATAAAACAGTATCATTTTCTATATTCACAACCGGAGTTGGATGGATCGTTACATCAATGTATAATGTGTCCGAACAATTATTATCGGATGCAATAAGTGTTACGGTATAAGTTCCAGTGCCCGGATAGGTATATGTTGGGTTAATAACATCAGAAGTATCATTAGTTAACGTACTAATTCCAAAATCCCAGTGATAGTGCGTCGCCCCCGTACTTAAATTAGTAAACTGAACATTTCCATTGCAAATAGCCGTTGGTACTGCAAAAGCAGATACAACAGTAAGACTACAGTTTACTATATTAAACTGAAAATCTCTTTTTGTTTCATCCATAAATACACCATTTCTATATTCTTCAACACATACTCCTACAACAAATCGTCCGAGTGTATTTGGGGATCCAGTTAACAGTCCTGTATTAGGGTTTATCGATAATGTAGGGATTCCACCAAGCATGTTTGTTACAGAATATGGTGGATTCCATATAAGAGGTGCAATGGGGGTAAAATAAATAGGAGTAGGCATAGGGTCTACGGCATCAGCTCCTTCATACGGAGTGCAAAGTGTGTATACTAATGAATCCCCATCTGCATCTGTCGCTGAATGGTCAATGTTTATAGGTAATCCCTGGCAAATAAATACCGGAGGCCAGTTTGTAAATACAGGATTGCTGTTATTCCCAAAAGTTGCCACATCAGGTATGAATGCCAAAAAAGTATCACCTGTGCCACCCGGATCTACTATATTAAGTATTGATGCATTTCTGCAACATCGCTGATATTCTAAAGTATAGCCACCAGGACTTGGTGGAAGATTAACCTGAAATATATATGTGGTTCTTTCAACACAAATGTTTGTGGGAAGAGTTATTCCACAATAATAGTTGATCTGGGGCTGAACTGTATCTGAACCCGGAAAAGGAAGGTTTAGTGATTGCACAAGTGTGCCTGAAGCATTAAAAACCCCAACCATTGCAGGATCATCATAAGGCGCCGACCCTGTTAAGCAGTCACGGTATATCGTTAATCGAATTTCATAATTATTATTCCCCAGGTACACATAATTCATTTCACCGCCAATAATATGGGTTGCATTCGCATTAAATGAAAGAAATAATAAAGCACAACACACAAGTATTACAACTGTTTTTATTTTTTTCATCAGGTTAAATATTTTCCGCTACCAGCCGGCAGGTTCATTAAATATCAAAATTTTGAATATTCCGGATACACATAACAAATTTACTAATAATATTCTTTCACATAAAAATAAACCTGTTATTTCCTGCTGGGTATAATCTTCTTTTCTGCGAATCGAAATGAAAATATTTTAATTTCTTGCTTCCATTGTATTTCCTGTGTATACAGTCATTGAGGAAATAATCATATATATAAACTGCATTCGTATCAGCAAATTTAGCAGCCATTAAATAAATATCATCCTGTGTTATATTAATCCTGTTATAAATAAATCTTATATCATTCGATAAAAAACTTTTCCTGAAATGACCGTCAATACAGTCACTTATATAATCATCAGCAAACAGTACTTTCCAATTTTCCTGAGTATTATTAAGCTCCGATACCTCATACCAAAGGTTAATTTTTGCTGCATTTAAATTAAAATCTTCTGAATATATCAGTGTATCGTACTGTTGAGAAGCAGTGTAAGGAATAAAATACTCATCAAGTTCAATCTGGGCTAAATTAAAGATATAAGCAGCGGAATTTGAAACCAGGAAAGCATCTGTATTTTCTTCAGAAAAAACTTTAATTTTTTGTTTTTTCAATTTATCAAAAACACCTGAAAACAAAATATCAACAAGCGTTTTTTCATTTACATTACGCAGCAATTCTCTTTGTGCGATGTTTGCGGAATCTCCTGATTTGTGTAATGAATCTGTATTAATTTTCAGGTTCTTTTTAAATATATAATCTGTTTTTAAAAGTAGGATGCAAATAGTATCGTTTGAAGCGATGAACTCCTTTGCCAATCGCCTTTCCGGAGAACAAGAAATAAGAAAACAGATATAAAAAACAGATAAGAAAAATATATATTTCCTTATCTTTCCAATGAAATCAGTCAATGACATCATAAATTAAGCTAAAGATATATGTGGTGAAAGACAAAAGATATATTTGATTTTCAATAATGGAACAGTAGTTTTTACATTAAAACAACTTTAACTGTTCAGCCTCATCATCAAGGTCGGCAGTTGCAGGAGGCTTTTTTGATTTTTTTTCTTTACTATTATCTTTTTTTGAATCAGCTTTTTACCGGGAACTTCAAGTTTTTCAACTACTTCAGTTTTTATTGGTTTTTTATTTTCTTTTTTAGCCTTTGGCTTTTCTTTGCAATATTTATCATAACCACACTTCTTGCAAACGAAATGATTGTCTGGCCATTTTGCATTTGTTGTGTATTCATAGCATGCATCATTATCTGTAAATCATCTATGAAAATCAATTGCGTTCACTTCTGTATAATCAAGTTCTTTTCTCATGTAAAGGCACTCAATTATGGGTGACTAAGCCTATTTCTTTATTTCTTGTTCATTTGTCCAAGCCAATTCCATGTGTAAAGTATCGTGAATACGATGCAAGGTTGATTGTTTATATTCCCTGAACCCGATAGATTTATAAAGCGCTATTGCTTCGACCATAGTGGAACAAGTCTCTAACACCATTTTTTTATAACCCATTTTTACAGCTTTTTCAATTGCAGTCATGCAAAGAATCCTTCCTAAGCCATTTTTTCTGAAACGGGGTTTGACATATAGGCGTTTTAATTCGCAGATTTCAGCATTTATTTTTTTCAGAGCAATGCAAGCTGCTGCAGTTTTATTGTCGTGCAATGCCAAAAGCATAAACCCAAAAGGAACTGCACACTCAAGATGTATGGTGTTATATTCTCGATCAAAATAATCAAGCTCTTTTTTCAAATCGGAACTATTAAGGTATAAGGGTAAAGAGGCGATATATTCTTTCAATAATGATTTTACAAGTAAAAACTGAATTTCGTTTTCAACTTTTAAAACCTTCATTTTATTTATAGCATTATTCGTCATTCGTTGTTCAATAATTTAAGGGCACCTCTAAAAATAGGTTTTAGCCCGGTTAATAATATGACAAAGGTATAACATTGTTTTTCCACCCCTCCCCTATTTTTTATTTGCCTATATGTCAATGACTTACAAAAGACTTTTTTTTAAAAAAATGGCTGCTTCTATTGCTGGCTCTGTATATACGCTACCTCCATACATATCTTGATTAGCATCTTTTTCCCCCATAAAATCCCTGTTTGGTAAGGTTTGTGGAGTTTTTAGAGATGCCTTATTTTGTTAAAATAACTTTAGCTGTTCTGCATCATCAAGGTCATCAGTTGCAACAGACTTTTTTGATTTTTTCCCTTTATCTTTTTTATAATCAGCTTTCTTATCCGGAACTTCAAGTTTCTTAACTACTTCAGCTTTTTTGGGTTTCTTATTTTCTTTTTTAGTTTTTGGTTTTTTTTCAACAATTCGTTCGGTCTCCGTCTCCTGTTTAACTATTTCTTCAGAAACTTCTTCTATTTCTTCAGCAGAGGATTCACTTTCCGGCTCTTCGTATGGAATCGGTTCAAGAGGAGTAATTTTCTCAACAGGAAATGCGGTAAGTTTTTTTCCCTTTGCTTTATAACTTTTCACACCTATGAAATCAGCTACAAGCATTATTTCGTTCGGTCGTTGTTTATTTTTTACAGGTTTGTATTCTATTTCCACACGCGGTAGCCGGTCGATAAAAACAAACTCCAGTCTGGATTCGGGATGCTCGCTGATAAAGTTCGCCTTTTTAATGTTGGCGTCCACATCAAATCTTTTCAGGTAATACACCTGCAATTCCCCGTCCCAGTAAATGGCGGAAATTATTTTTTCAGGGTTGTATTTTTCAATCAGGAGCATTCCTTCGTCAAAATGGGTGGTAAGGTCGTAGCCGAGCAGCTTGAGTTCGCCCGACGACATGATGGTTAATATTTTATCATCCCCGCCATAAGCGCCAAGGTATTTCCCCCGCTTTTCCGTATTCAGCCGCATCACCGTATCATCAAACCAGATATCCAGATCGCCAAGAGTTGATACGCCTTCTTCTTTTTTCACGATCTTGCGTACACTGTGGCGGGTAACAATATTTCCAATTGAATTCCTTCCTTTAATGGCAAGCTGGCTGAAATCAAGATCAAACGCCAGCTTCTTTAATTTCGGTTTCGGGCGCAAATATACAGTAACAACTTCTGCTTCTCCATTCGGATTGACAGTGAAATAAAGCACTTTCGATTCTTTTGTGCCTTTAGTCAGACTGTATTCTTTGTCGCGGGTTACACCTGTTACAGCAAACCGCTTCATCATAACATTGCCGCGCAGACCATCATGGTAGATCATGTTATAAATGGTGCGGTCATCATTCTTAAAGAAAACATTTATATGAATGATGTCATTTCCTACAAAAACTTTATCAGCAACTTTCGTCACGATGAAAGTCCCGTCGCCTCTGAAAACGATAATATCATCAATATCGGAACATTCGCAAACATATTCATCTTTCTTAAGACCCATGCCTGCAAAACCTTCTTCCCTGTTCACATAAAGCTTCTGGTTTGTAGCAACAACCCTGACAGCTTCAATAGTATCAAAATTCCTGATCTCGGTCTTTCGTTCTCTTCCTTCTCCGTATTTTTCTTTGATCCTGGTAAACCATGCGATCGCGAAATCAATGATATGGTCAAGGTTGTATTCTATTTCTTTGATTTCTTTTTCTAAAGCTTTGATTGTTTCATTTGCCTTAATCGAATTGAATTTGGAGATACGCTTGATCTTTATTTCAGTAAGTTTTACAATATCATCACGGGTAATGGTTCTGTAGAAATTCTTCTTAAATGGCGTTAATCCTTTATCAATGGCTTTGATCACAGCATCCCATGTCTTGCATTCTTCAATATCGCGATAGATACGGTTTTCGATAAATATTTTTTCAAGGCCGGCGAACAAAAGATCTTCCATCAGTTCCTGCATCCTGAACTCAAGTTCCAGTTTAAGCAGATTCACCGTGTTATCTGTGCTTACATCTAATATTTCTTTTACCGAAAGGAAGCGAGGCCTGTCGTTCTCAATAACACAACAGTTGGGTGAAATGGAAATCTCGCAGTCGGTGAAAGCATACAGGGCATCAATGGTCTGGTCAGGAGAAATACCGGGAGCCAGGTAGATCAGTATCTCAACGTGTTCGGATGTATTGTCTTCGATCTTTTTGATCTTTATTTTCCCCTTATCGTTTGCTGCAACAATAGAATCAATAAGACCGACAGTTGTAGCGCCAAAAGGGATGTCATTTATTACAAGTGTTTTTTTGTCGAACTGGCTGATCCTGGCTCTTACGCGCACTTTTCCGCCTCTTAGTCCGTCGTTGTATTTTGAAACATCAATGGATCCACCTGTAGGAAAATCGGGATACATATCCGTTTCTTTTCCATTCAGCAGGTTTATTGAAGCATCAATAAGCTCATTAAAATTGTGAGGAAGTATTTTAGAAGCAAGGCCAACAGCAATACCCTCAACGCCCTGGTGAAGCAGTAAAGGGAACTTAACAGGCAGGTTGATTGGTTCTTTGTTTCGTCCGTCGTAAGAGGCTTTGTACCGGGTGATATTTGGATTAAAAACAACCTCAAGAGCAAATTTCGACAGTCGCGCTTCAATATACCTGGAAGCTGCAGCAGAATCGCCGGTGAAGATATTTCCCCAGTTCCCCTGACAGTCGATAAGTAAGTCTTTCTGTCCCATTTGCACTAATGCATCGCCGATAGAAGCATCTCCATGTGGATGGTATTTCATGGTGTTGCCGATGATGTTCGCAACCTTGTTGTAACGCCCATCTTCTATCTCTTTCATGGCATGCAGTATCCTTCGATGAACGGGTTTCAGTCCATCGAACAGGTCGGGAACGGCTCTTTCAAGAATAACATAAGAAGCATAATCGAGAAACCAGTTTTCGTACATTCCTGAAAGCTGAACCGTTTGTTTCAACTCACTCAGTTCACCTTTTTCACTGTTTTCTTCGGATTCGTTTCCGTTTATTATTTCTTCATTCTTTGTCATTTGTCAATGGTCACAGTAGTAAAATAGTAAATTAGTAAAATAGAAAATCAGTAAATGGTCATTAGTCATCATTGTCATTGTCACGAAACGTGCAAAGATAAATAAAAAACAAAATTGCAATAGACAAAGAGCAACAATTGTCTAAATTCAAGTAATTAATGCAACTTTTCACGAGGGAAACAAGTCAATATTAAAATATTTAACACTAAATGAATATTTTTTTAATAAATTTGTCAAATCAAAATTTGTCCCGAATGTTCGGGATGACTTTAATTCAGCTTTGATTAATCATTTATATTGCAAAATAAGTGGAAAGTAAGCAGTTAAACAAGCGAAAAATATTTAATGACCCAGTGTACGGGTTTATTTCTGTCAAAGATGATTTTATCTTCGATATTATTGAGCATCCTTATTTTCAAAGGCTGCGACGGATCAAACAGCTTGGGCTAACCCACATGGTTTATCCCGGAGCATTGCATACACGTTTTCATCATGCCATGGGCGCCATGTTTCTGATGAATGAGGCTATTGAAGTACTCCGATCCAAAGGTCATGTTATTACCGAAGAAGAAGCCCAAGCGGTAATTGCAGCTATTCTCCTGCATGACATTGGCCACGGACCATTCTCGCATGCTTTAGAAAACTGCATCGTGTATGACTTTTCACATGAATATCTTTCCAACCTTTTCATGGAAAGGCTCAATATGAAATTAAACGGAAAACTACAGCTTGCTATTGATATTTTCCGAAATAAATACCATAAGAAATTCCTGCATCAGCTTGTTTCAAGCCAGCTTGATGTGGATCGTCTCGATTATCTGAAACGCGATAGCTTTTTCACAGGTGTTTCCGAAGGCGTTATTAGCACAGAACGCATCATTAAGATGATGGATGTTGTCAACGATAATCTGGTAATCGAAGCAAAAGGGATCTATTCAATCGAAAAATTCATTATTGCACGACGTCTCATGTACTGGCAGGTATATCTTCACAAAACCGTGCTTGCAGCAGAATACCTGCTGATAAAAATTCTTCAGCGGGCTAAATTTCTTGCAGAAAAAGGAAACGATCTTTTTGCCACCCCCGCTTTGAAAGAATTTTTATATCACAGACACAATAAATCTGATTTTGAAAACCAACCTCATTTGCTTGATGCTTTTTCCCTGCTCGATGACTTTGATATCTATGCTTCTGTTAAAGTGTGGTGTCATGACAAAGATACCATCCTTTCAATTTTATGTTCCAAAATGATAAACAGGCAATTGTTCCACGTTGAATTACAAAATCAACCATTTGAAGAAAAGTATATTGAAGCGATCAAACAAGGGCTTGCAAAGTTATACAATAAATTGAATGACAAGGAATTTGCATATTTTGTTTTTACGGATAAAGTGGAAAACAATGCATATAATTCGCAAAACCATAAAATAAATATACTTTTTAAGGACGGAAGTATTTCTGATATTGCCGAAGCGTCTGATCAACTGAATATTTTGGTGTTATCGCAAACCGTCACTAAATATTTTCTGTGTTTTCCAAAAGAATGTAAAAATAATTGTTAATATATTGCAACCGGTTAAAAATTTACCTTTTATTGAAATAAATTGTTAAATTGTTATATTGCTAAATTGTTGTAAATAAATTATTAACAGCACAGGCAATAAATAAATAACAATTAAACAATTAAACAATTAAGCCATTTAGAGTAAATATTAATATCTTGTGCTGTTTTTTAAACCATGAAACTGATGAAATTTTCCGCTAAACAGATATCTGAACTGCTAAATGGGGAAATTGAAGGGAATCCAGGAGTGGAAGTAAGCAAGCTTTCCAAGATAGAGGAAGGGACTCCTGGATCTTTGACCTTTCTTGCTAATTTGAAGTATTCACAATATATTTATTCCACGGAGGCATCCGCTACTATTGTCAACAAAGATTTCGTTTCGGAACAACCTATCACAACTACCCTTATTCGTGTAGACAACGCCTATCAAGCTTTCGCAAAGCTGCTCGATATTTACAACAAGATAAAACTCAGCAAAGCCGGCATCTCGGAACAGGCATTTATTGCAAAAAGTGCAGTAATAGGGAAAAATGTTTACATCGGAGAGTTTGCTTTTATTGGAGAAAATGCCGAGATCGCTGATAACGTAAAAATTTATCCTCAAACCTATATTGGAGATAACACTTCAATCGGAGAAAATACAATACTGTATGCAGGTGTGAAGGTCTATTCTGATAATGTAATTGGAAAAGACTGTACTCTTCATTCAGGGGTAATCATCGGCGCTGATGGCTTTGGGTTTGCCCGGAAATGCGACAACGACTATATTAAAGTAGCTCAAATAGGAGATGTAGTAATAGAAGATAACGTGGAAATTGGCGCTAATACAACCATCGACCGTGCCACACTCGGATCAACGATTATCCGTAAAGGAGTAAAACTCGACAACCTGATTCAGATTGCCCACAATGTTGAGATCGGTGAAAATACAGTAATCATCTCTCAAACAGGCATTGCCGGGTCTACCAAAATTGGGAAAAACTGTATGATCGGCGGGCAGGTAGGCATTGTAGGCCATCTGAAAATTGCCAATAATGTTAAAATAGCTGCCCAATCAGGTATTCAGAAAAGCATTCTTGAAGACGGTACTATTGTTCAGGGATCGCCTGCATACAAACAACGTAACTTTCAAAAGTCATTTATTTACTTCCGAAAACTGCCTTCTCTTTTTAAGCGGCTTGAAAACATTGAAAAGAAGCTGAAAGATATACTAAAAACGGGATAAAACTGTACATTTAGTAATCAGTGATCGGTATTCAGTAATCGGTAGTTTCTAACTGATTACCGAATACTGGTTACTGATTACCTATAAAAATAAAGTAAAAATTTAAGCCGTTCAAAGTATAACCGGTAAACTTTTTTATACCTTTGCGCTGTTATGATTAAAAGACAGAAAACGATAAAAGAACCCATAACAATTTCAGGTGTGGGTTTGCACTCAGGAGAGGAAGTAAATATTTCTTTTTTACCCGCTCCTGAAAATCACGGATACAAATTTCGCAGAACCGATCTGGAAGGGAAACCCGTGGTGGATGCAGATATTTTCAATGTAATAGATACTTCGAGAGGCACTACCATTGAACAAGATGGAGTACGCATACAAACAGTTGAACACACATTGGCTGCCCTTGCCGGACTTGAGATCGACAATATTCTTATAGATATTAACCGTTCCGAACCCCCAATTCTTGATGGCAGTTCGAAAATATTTGTGGAAGCTTTGATCAAAGCGGGTATTGTAGAACAGAATGCTGAAAAACATTTTTTTGAAATCACACAGAATATTTGTTACAGCGATCCCAAAAATAAAGTTGAGATTATTGCTATCCCTTCTGACGAATTTAAGGTGTCAGTAATGATCGATTTTGAAACGGACGTTCTTGGTACACAAAATGCCACGCTTAAAAACATTGAGAAATTTAAAGAAGAAATTTCATCCTGCCGTACCTTTGTTTTTTTGCATGAATTAGAGTACCTTATCAACAATAATTTGATAAAGGGTGGTGATCTGAACAATGCTATTGTCTTTGTAAACCGGCTGATTTCTGATGAAGAGCTTTATAGGCTGGCAGGAATATTTAAAAGAAAAAAAGTAGCAGTTTTGAAAGAAGGCATACTAAACAATCTTGAACTACGCTTTAACAATGAACCGGCTCGTCATAAACTTCTCGATGTAATTGGCGACTTAGCGCTTATTGGGATGCCACTGAAAGCCCACATTATTGCCAGCAGGCCCGGACATTATTCTAACATTGAATTCGCCAGAAAAATTAAGCAATTTATCAGACAAACGCGCAATAAAAAGGAAGCTTTTCACTATGACATAAATGCAAAGCCAATTTACGACATTAACCAGATAAAAAAAATAATCCCTCATCGCTATCCTTTTCTCCTTGTAGACAAAATCCTTGACATTTCAGACACACGCATTGTTGGTTTAAAAAACGTTACGATGAATGAAGGATTTTTCATTGGACATTTTCCTTCCGAACCTGTAATGCCTGGTGTATTACAAGTGGAAGCGATGGCGCAAACAGGAGGCATCTTCTTCCTGCATGCCAAGCCTGACCCTGAAAATTACGACACATACTTCCTGAAAATCGATAATGTAAAATTCAGACATAAAGTGATCCCAGGCGACACACTTATCTTTGATCTAAAACTTATTGCACCTATCAGAAGAGGAATCTGTCAAATGCAAGGAGCAGCCTTTGTTGGCAACACGGTAGTAATGGAAGCAGAATTAACAGCTAAAATCATAAAAACAAAGAATCTATGAATCAGCCCTTAGCATACGTCCATCCGCAAGCTAAAATCGCCAACAACGTAGTGATCGAACCATTTGTTACTATTCATAAAAATGTAGAAATTGGCGAAGGAACATGGATAGGTTCGAATGTTACCATTATGGAAGGCGCCCACATCGGAAAAAATTGCAGAATATTTCCAGGCGCAGTCATTTCTGCCATTCCACAAGATAAGAAATTCAACGGAGAAGACACCATAGTAAAAATTGGCGACAATGTAACAATCCGTGAATTCGTAACAGTGAACAGAGGGACAAAGGCTAGTTTTGAAACAGTTATTGGCGATAACACCCTGCTAATGGCCAGCGCCCATATTGCACACGATTGTGTAATCGGGAAAAATTGCATCATTGCAAATGCAGCTTTACTGGCAGGACATATCAACGTGGATGACTTTGCGATTGTTGGCGGAATGACAGCCATTCACCAGTTCTGTAATATTGGCGCACATGTGTTGATTTCAGGCGGATCACTTATAAGAAAAGATGTGCCACCTTACACCAAGGCAGCAAGAGAACCCCTTTCTTTTGTTGGAATCAATTCGATCGGATTGAGAAGAAGAGGCTTTTCTTCGGAAAAGATCAAAGAAATACAGGACATATACAGAATCATATACCAAAAAAACTATAATGTCAGTCAGGCATTGGCAATCATCGAAGCTGAAATGCCGGCTACTTCCGAAAGAGACGAGATCGTTTCTTTTATTAACAATTCCAGCCGTGGTATCATGAAAGGTTATTCCAGGCTGAACTTTGAAAGGTAATTTCTTTTAGACTTTCCAAGTCTTTGAAACTTGGAAAATCTTATTAACTGATGTTACGCAAACGGAATACGTCATAAACAGGGCGGTTACCGAATACGTCATTGCGAAGGAGGTACGACTGAAGCAATCTAATAAAAATGATTGGTGAGATTGCTTTGGGTTGCTTAGGGCAACACTCGCAATGACGAGCAAATAACAAGCAAAATGTGTTTCTGCGTAACATGAGTTATTAAAATGAAAATAGCCCTCAAAAACATAGGCAAGCAATACAAGGAAGATTGGGTGTTCCGAAATGTAAACTATGAATTTTTTTCCGGCGAATCCTATGCAATCATAGGACCAAACGGTTCCGGAAAGTCCACTTTGATCAATATCATCTCCACTCATCTGATGCCCACCA
>Ga0265296_1001437_pt1 | contig 27475 bp, 19 predicted proteins | sample MunlanPumphouse1_FD_189073 | JGI IMG/M metagenome (GOLD analysis project Ga0265296, IMG submission 189073) | Groundwater microbial communities from a municipal landfill in Southern Ontario, Canada - Pumphouse #1 | ecosystem: Environmental > Aquatic > Deep subsurface > Groundwater | place... | reverse complement strand
AGAGCAGGTAAAAATAGGGAAGCTACGCTCAATATGTTCAAGCGTCATGCTTCACAGTTGGGGCTGCGTGTCGGTAATGGATATGTATCATTTCCCGATCGCACGATTGTGTTGGTTTATGCGAATAAAGAGCAGATGAGTAAATCTGTTGATTTGCTAAACTGTATAGCGGAGCTGAGAAAAGCGAAGGAGACAGCGGACCCCTTCGTTCAAATGCCTCCAGCGGAGCAATTTGAATGGGTAAAAGAGACATTGTCTCGCTTGTCGGCGCCTGATAATACTTCTTCTTCAGTTTGTATTCTTGATACTGGTATTAATAATGGACATCCATTGATCTCGCCTGCGTTAAGTTCAGCCGATATGCATGCATATGATCCGTCATGGAATGTATATGATGAAAAGGGACATGGCACCGAGATGGCAGGTCTGGCGTTATACGGGGATCTTATACCTGTATTACTTTCGAGAGATTTTTTAGTTATCCCTCATGTCCTTGAATCAGTAAAGATACTGCCTCCGAGAGGACAGAATGATCCTAAACTCTATGGACACGTTACTGCAGAGTCAATAGCGCGAGCTGAAATATCAGCTCCCCAGCGAAAGCGTTGTATATGTCTGGCCGTTACGACAACCGACTTCAGAGATCGTGGCAAACCATCATCGTGGTCTGCTGCTATAGATAGCTTATGTTCCGGCGCTGACGACGGGGAGCAACGTCTTATCATTATATCGGGAGGTAATACAAATCCTGCATTGCGCGCCAATTTCCCCGACTGCAACCTGACTGATGAAGTTCATGATCCTGGCCAGGCATGGAATGCTCTGACCGTTGGCGCTTATACCGAAAAAACTAACCTCGATCAGTCCCAATATCCGGGTTGGTCGATTATTTCGCCATCAGGCGATTTGAGCCCTTCGAGTTGCACGTCAATGACATGGGCCAAACAATGGCCGGCCAAGCCTGATATCGTTCTTGAGGGCGGCAATATGGCTGTCAATCATGCTTCCCAGGTAGATAATGCTGACAGTCTTCAATTGCTGTCAACATACTTTCAGCCGCTCTCAAAGATGTTCGTGACAACGGGAGAAACGAGTGCCGCTGCCGCACTCGCATCAAGAATGGCAGCAATACTTCATGCGGCATATCCTGATCTATGGCCTGAAACAACGCGCGCTCTGCTTGTGCATTCAGCCGACTGGACGAATGCTATGAAAGCACGCTTTGGCACTAATTCTCGCGCTGACATCAAGAAGTTATTGAGATACTGCGGATTTGGGGTTCCTGATTTGAAGAAGGCAATGTGGAGTGCATCAAACTCTTTAACACTGATAGTTCAGGATTTGCTTCAACCATTTGAGAAATATAAAGATGGCGTCAAGACCTGCGATATGCATCTTCATGAGCTCCCCTGGCCTATCGAGGTTCTACACGAATTGGGAGAAACTACCGTAGAAATGAGGGTGACTTTATCTTATTTCATTGAACCCAATCCGGCAAGACGAGGCTGGATTCGTCGGCATAGATATGCGTCTCACGGACTACGGTTTGATGTGAAGACACCCACTGAATCTAATGATGACTTTCGACGCCGAATCAATAAGGCTGCACGGGATGAGGATGTTGGAAAAACTTCAGACAGTGACTCGTCAGAGTGGCTTCTGGGACGAGATATTAGAGGGCAAGGCTCTATTCACTCTGATAGATGGAAAGGAACCGCAGCCGATCTTGCATCACGGGGGGTTATTGGAGTATATCCTGTTATCGGTTGGTGGCGTGAACGGCATCAATTAGGCAGATGGAATAGAAAAGCTCGCTACGCACTTGTTGTAACAATACAGACTCCTGAATCAGAGGTTGATATTTATACGCCAGTTGCGAATACAATAAAGACGCCAATAAGCATAAAGATATAACTTTGCTTCTTCTATTGGATTAGTTGTTCGCAACATGCATACAAGTAACTTATCTCCAGCTGAGTGTACTTCCCCTGTGTCAGTATCCGGTGAAACCTTTATGGATCAGTTTGATTTTGATATTCAGACTGATGAGTTCACAATCATAAATGTCTTGATTTATTAAGGCATCTACTATAATGTTATATCATGAGCGCCGAAACCGGTCATAATAAGCCCATTAAAGGCATACAAAATATAACACGTGGATCATTGGGTAAGTCTGAAGCCAGATTCCTGGCCAGGGTGAGCGGAAAGGCTGCATTCACGACAGAAGAGGCTCAGGGCATACTGAAATACAAGGGTGAGGACTCGACCCAGAAGTTTCTTGAACGTCTTCAGACTAAAGGGTGGATCAGACGTATAAAGCGTGGCAGGTTTGCCGTCATTCCCCTTTCGTCAGGAGAAAACCGTTCCCCTCAACTGCATGAATTTATCGTTGCCATGGAACTGGTGTCTCCCGCAGCAATTGCGTACTGGTCTGCGCTTAACCATCATGGTATGACCGAACAACTTCCCCGGACTGTGTTTGTGGTAACCGATCACCCCGTGCGTAGGCCTCCCGGTGACGTACTTGGAGTGAGTTACAAAATAATCTCGCTACGTCCTGAAAAGTTTTTTGGCATTATGAAAGACTGGATCGATGAGATGCCCTTTATGGTTACGGACAGAGAGAAGACTATAATTGATGGATTGGATTTACCACAATATGTCGGTGGAGTAGCAGAAATTGTCAAAGCATTGTCCATCGGTTGGACACAAGTAAATGAATCCAAACTCCGCAAATATGCAGTTAAAATAGGAAACAGTGCTGTTGCCAAGCGACTCGGCTTTTTGATGGAGACATTAGGATTGGGAAATGTTGAAGCGCTCCGAAAGGCCGTTACCCTTGCCCCCGGCTTTTCTCCGCTCGATCCTACACTTCCGCGTCATGGGAAATACAACCGCAGGTGGGGGTTATTGGTTAACACGGAGATTAAGGCATGATTACGACTGCCGAGCTACATCGAATAGCGGAACAAGAAGGTCTCCGCTTCGACCAGGCAGAAAAGGATTATGTCATCTTGTGGATTTTATCAGGACTTGCACATTCCGGACTAACACGGCATGGATGGGTCTTCAAGGGCGGGACATGTCTCAGGCATTGTTATTACGAAGGTTACAGATTCTCAGAGGACATAGACTTCAGCTGCAAGCCCGGTGGCGACAATCTGGATAAATCTTTGCAATTGCTGCAAAAGAGTGCCGACAAGGTTCAAAGCGAATCAGGGATCAGGATAGCGGTTAAAGAGCCGCATACTATTCCGGGAGATTTTCAGATAGAGATTCCTGTTGAGTATAACCGGGGTGGTGCGAGAAGGCAGGGGCTGCCCCAAGTAAAGGTCCACCTGACCTTTGATGAACCGATTCTTGAAACCTCGGTTGTTTGTTCTATTAAATCGGGATATTCCGACCTCTCCCCTTTCAAGATACGCTCATACTCGAAAAAAGAAATTGTCGCCGAAAAACTGCGTTCTCTTCTCCAGCAGCAAAAGAAATGGCCACGCCCCCGAGATTTATATGACCTCTGGTATATGCTCTGTCACTCTGCGGAACATTACGAATGGAATGTGTTGTTGCCCATGTTTGAGGAGAAATGCCGAGTCAGGGACATAAAGCCGGATATAAAAGGATTGACATCCGATAACCTTAAGACTTTGAATAAAAAAGCGTGGGAAGATCGTTTGGGTCCCATGTTGAAAGAGCTTCCGGACTTTGATATTGTATGGAGGGATTGGACAGAGACGTTCAACAAGATGACAGGAAAAAAGAAATGAAAATCCCTTATGTCATAGACAACCAGAAGTACAAGCTTTCGGATATCCTGAATGCGATTCTTGAGAATCATCAGGGCCAGTCCATGGATGTTGTGACAGCATACTTCAATGTCCAGGGGTATAACCTGCTGAAAGAGGGTCTGTCAGCGCTTGGGAGTTTCAGACTTCTCTTAGGTGAAGAACCAACCAGCGGGGAAAGGATTGGACTGAAACCGGACACGTCAAAACTGAATCTATCCATACGAACGGACCTGGAAACCGAACCATTTAATGAAGAGACCCTGAAACTTGTTGAAGATCTGATCCGATTCTTGAGACGTGAAAATGTAGAACTGAAACGCCATGCGAAAGGCTTCCTCCATGCCAAGTGCTTTCTCTTCTATTCAGACAAACCTGGTCAGCAGATGCTTTTTGAGAGGTTCAAGCCTGTTGTAGCTATAGTCGGTTCAAGTAATTTTACATTCCCCGGACTTACCAGTAATCGTGAATTGAACCTCGCCCATAAGGTGCTCCTCGATGTTCAGGAGGCTGAAGACAAAGAAGCGCAGGGAGCTGTAGCCTGGCTGAGCGAGCAGAAACCGAGCGAGAACATCAAGCCTCAGAACAGGCAACTCATTAAAAGTGAAGTCGGCGCCAGAGCGATCATCGAACTTGAGCAATGGTTCGAGCAACAATGGCAGGATGCCGAAGATTACAAGGAAAAATTCATTGAGCTGCTCGATGCATCAAAATTTGGATCAAAAGAATACACACCCTATCAAGTCTATATGAAAGCACTCTATGAATACTTTAAGGATGATCTTGAAACCGTTCCTGAACAGATTGGGCGTTCTGCTGTGGAGCTTGCCGAGTTCCAGGAAGACGCGGTGAAAAAGGCACGGAGGATATTGCTCAGGTACGACGGCGTCATGGTAGCCGATTCCGTTGGTCTCGGAAAAACCTGGATAGGGAAAAAGCTACTTGAAGACTATGCATATCATATGAGACAAAAGGCCCTTGTCATCTGCCCTGCTTCGTTACGCGACATGTGGGACGGTGAACTGAAAAAAGCATCGATTGCAGCAACTATCCTTTCCCAGGAAGAAGTCGGCCAGGCTGATTTCTCTGCAGAGGAATATGGAAATGCGGATGTTGTCCTCATTGACGAGTCTCACAATTTCAGGAACAGGAATGCCCAGCGTTATGAAAGTCTTGAACGCATCATCAGTCTGAATGCAGGCAAAGGACAGGCAGGCGAGAGAAAGAAGCTTATTCTCCTGACCGCCACTCCTATCAACAATGACCTTTTTGATCTCTACAACCAGATTATCCTGTTCACACGGGGCGACAGGAGCTACTTTTCATCTGCCGGAATAGGAGATCTGTACAGATATTTCCTTGCCGCAAGGCGCAACTCCGATGACAGCCATGGTATCACAGCACTGTTCAACCTCCTTGAGGAAATCGTTATCAGAAGAACTCGTCAGTTTATCAAGAGGGTTTATCCGGATGCAACAATCGAAGGCAAGAAAATACACTTCCCGGAGAGAAAACTGAAAACGGAATACTATAACCTTGAAAAAACATACAGCGGAATCTATGAACAAATTGTGACCGGGACAGGGACACTCAAACTCGCTCCGTATAATCTTGAGTCATACAAAAAGGCAGGCGTTAAGAAAGACGAGTTTGAAGAGGGCAGAGAACAGGCTTTGGTGGGAATCTTCAAGAGCAGGTATCTGAAGAGATTTGAGTCAAGCATTGCAGCTTTCAGGATCAGCATCAAGAGGGCTCTGGAATTTCAAAAAACTTTTGAGTCGTTCATACTTGACGGGAAGCTCATAAAATCCAGCGATTTCCATAAATCACTCAGATACCTTGAAAGAGAAGAGGAAGAGGATGATGCCACGCCTAAATCAAGGGCCGAAGAGATTGATGCAAGCGAGGAAGCTAAGGCAATAATGGAGTCCATGGAAACGGTTGATACAGCCCAGTATAACTTGAGGAAACTGCATGAGGCTGTGCAGCATGATATAGATATCCTTACCGGTATCTGGCAGCAGGTGAAGCAGATTGACCCTGGAAAAGATGCAAAACTTCAAAAACTCAAGGACATTCTTTCAGGGCCTTTGAAAGGGAAAAAGACACTGATTTTTACCTATTATAAAGATACCGCGCGCTATGTATTCGGTGAACTTGGTAGTGAGAAAGGAGCTGACTTCAGGAAAGTTATTGGTAGTCCTTTAATAAAGCGCATGGATAGTGGAGCAGATCCCAAGGACCGGCGGAGATTGATAAGGGCTTTTGCGCCAAAAGCAAATAACAAACCAGAATGGATAGGCACAGAAAATGAAATCGATATACTAATATCTACCGATGTTTTATCAGAAGGGCAGAACCTACAAGATTGTGCCTATCTCATCAATTATGACCTCCACTGGAATCCGACAAGAATGGTGCAGCGTGCCGGCAGGATAGACCGCATCGGAACGGAATTCGATACATTGTTTATTAGGAATATGTTCCCTGATGAAGGGCTGGAAAGACTGCTGAAGCTCGTCGAGAGCCTTCAGCGAAAGATATCGGATATAGACAGAGTCGGCTTTCTTGATTCAAGTGTCCTCGGCGAGATGGTTCATCCAAAGACATTCAATACCTTAAAGAGGATTGAAGAAGAGGACACGAGTGTCGTTGACGAAGAAGAACAGTTTATAGAGCTTGCAAGCAGTGAGTTTCTCTTAAAACAGATTCAGGAACTGCTGGCAAGAGAGGGTAAAAAATGGATAGAGGATTTGCCACATGGAATCCATTCAGGGTTAATGAAGAAAGGATCCAAAGGGTTATTTTTTTATTTTCAGGCCGAGAAAGAGAAAGGTAAACTTCATTTCTGGAATTACTATGACCTTCAAACAGGCCGTATGGTAGATAACCGTTACCTTATAGCTCACCTCATATCTTGTGTGCCTGAGACAGAACGGGTAATCGGGGATTATAATGTTTTTGAGATACAGGAAAAAATAATTGACCATATTCTTAAGACACATCATGAAAAGGTGGCTCTTGAGTCTGTACCCAAAGTTATCGACCCGGTTCAACAGACTTTAGCGACGCTGATTCAGGGATATCTCAATCACCCTGATGTGGATAGAAAAGACGCCATAGAAGTTCTTAAATACTTGAATCAACCAATGGCCGGGACACAGGTCAAAGAACTCCGCAAAATTGATAAAGAATTCCGAGGAAACATGATGCCCGGGACCCTTATTGAAAAAATAAGTAGGATGCGTGAAAAATATGGGACGACTTCACCTGAAAGTGGTTCAACTGAAAGAATTGATCTGAAACGGGAAGATCTGCAGTTGATATGCTTTGATTATTTGTGTAGTTAAGAGTTAAAGCAAGTACAATATACCGCTACTGATGCATGTTTCGAATAATAATCATTATTTCTGATAGTATGCCGAGCCTGTTTAGTAGCAGGTGAAGCGGTTAAGCAAGTTCATCAAATCATTCACTGATCTGGCTTGAGCTTTGTCTTTGTAATCAATGACACCCTGAGAAAGAGAAGATTATCCATATCCTTCACGGAAATGGAATCGGACAGTTTTACCTCTATCCCCGCAATTTTGTTGTCTTTTTCAAATATAAAATCAACTTCCTTTTCTTTGCCGCCCTGGGTTCTGAAATAATAAACCTGCCCGTCCTGAAGAGCAGCCCTTGCAATAAGATTGAGGCAGGCAAAAAATTCAAGCAGGGAGCTTTTAAAAGGATTACAACGGGAATATCCTCGGCATTTATCTCAAGGCATTATTCCGTTATAATAACAGGGAAGGAGAATAAATATGGAACGTGAAGTAATAGAGTTCGATGTTATTTTTGTGGGCGGCGGGCCCGCCAATCTAAGCAGTGCAATTCACCTGACAAACCTTATTGGTAAACATAATAAAGATATTGAAGACGGCAAACTGCAAGGCGGAAAAATCGATATCGAAGATAAAATTGCCGTTCTCGAAAAAGGCGCATATTTCGGCGCGCACAATATTTCCGGTGCGGTGCTCATTCCCGGCGTTCTTTCGGAACTATTGCCCGACCATAAAGAGTTTGGCTGCCCCATTGATGCGGAGGTAAACAAAGAATCCATTTATTTTTTGACCAAAAAGGGAAAGATCGAAGTTCCATTTACTCCGTCGTTTTTGAATAATCACGGCAATTATTTTATTTCGCTCTCCAAATTTGCCGGATGGCTCTCCAAAATTGCCGAGAAGAACAAAGTGATGATGCTTGAGGGAACGTCCGCAGTTGAAATTCTATATGAAGGGAACAAAGTAGTCGGCGTCCGAACGGACGACAAACGTCTTCTGGAGAACGGCGAATATGAGACTCCCGGTTATATTCTAAACTCAAAGGTCGTCGTTCTTGGAGAGGGTAGCAACGGTACTTTGCGTAAAAGCTTAGTTGAAAAACTGCATCTTGATAAAGGCAAGGCCCCTTCCATCTATGAACTCGGCGTAAAAGAGATATATGAACTGAAGAGTAATCCTCTCAAAAAGGGGGAATGTATCCATACACTCGGTTATCCGTTCCGTAAAGGACTTTCCGGCGGCGGATTTATATATTGTATTTCCGAAACCAGGGTCGTCATCGGGCTTATCGCTCATCTCAGTTCCGAAGACCCGCAGTTCGATCCGCACAAGGAACTGCAAAAATACAAACAGCATCCGTTGATTACCGGTATCATCAAAGACGGAAAACCGACGCATTACGGCGCCCGGACTCTTCCCTGCGGCGGGTATTTCTCCATACCCAAACTTACATCAGACGGCGTTATGATAATCGGCGACTCCGCGAACCTTGTCGATTCGCGAAAACTGAAAGGACTGCATACGGCCATAAAATCGGGAATGCTTGCGGCTGAAGTTCTCTTTGAAGCGTTCAGGAGCAATGATTTTTCAGCGGACCAATTGGCAAAATATGAAGAGAAATTGAAAAACGGCTGGATATACTCCGATCTCAGGGCGGGCCGCAATTTCACTCCCGCGGTTGCTATGGGAGTTCCTTTCCCGGGCGGGCCGCTCCTCGCATTTCAAATCGTTACCGGCGGCGTCGCACCAATGGGTGATCTTAAAACAAAACCCGATTACTCGACCACCGAGGATATGAAGAGTTTTTACGGCGGCAGATCACCCGAACTGATGCCGAAGGCGGATGACAAAATCATTGTCGACAAATTAACGGATGTTTATTTCTCCGGCACGGCGCATGACGAAAGACAGAAAAGCCATATCCTGTTGAAGGATGAAACCGTATGCAAGAAATGCATTTCAGATTATAAAGCGCCCTGCACGGTATTCTGCCCTGCGGGCGTCTATGAGCTGCAACACGACAAAATAAAAGTGAACTTCAGTAATTGCCTGCACTGCAAGACATGCGATTTGAAGTGCCCTTTTCAGAATATCGTCTGGAACCTGCCGGAGGGCGGTGGCGGGCCGCGGTATAGCCTGCAATAAGAGCGACGCATAAGCCATGAAATTATCCGTCAGTTGCATAAAATGAAAGACTGACATGATAATAAAACATTTAGAACGCGATAAAAGATAATCCATATTCACCTGACGGCACTTTTAACCTAATGTGTGTTTTAGATAAATGCATATCGAACAGTGTTAATAGTGCATTATGGAGTCGCCTAAAAGCTTTTTTATCATGTCTTCCTTTCAAATTGAGGACTTGTTTTGCAACGTTTAACCCGGATTATTCATAAATTTTTCTGATTGAACTGAGGATAGGGTATTTTCGCTCATTCTCGGTCGTTCCTCCCTGCGAGGCTTTTGCCTCTCTATTTCCAAATACCGTATTTGACTATCGGCAAAAAAAACCGCTCAAATATTCTATCCTCAGTTGCTGTTGCCAATTTTATGAATAACCCGGGTTAGGTTAATACAGTGTTTAAGCCTTTGGCAGGCGCAGGACTTTTTCTCCATTCTCAAGGATCGAATCAGAAAAGCCGTGGGCGCGTTTTATTTTTATGTCCCTGTCGAGGGGGTTCTTTGTTTTACAGATATTTATATACTCTTCAGGGGTTACGTCATGGGTCACCAACGGCAGGTGTGTCCAGCCGTCGATTGGGATAGGGAAATCGGAACCGTTTACAAGCCAATCGGGATTGAAGGTTTCCACAATTTCCCGTATATAGGGAAGCCTTGTGGTTAAAGACAGCGCCGAGGTGTCCGCCCATAACCTTATCTTTCCATCCGAGTTGCAGTCCGACATAAATTTATAGAAATCCTTTATCACATTCTTATCGACGACGGGAAATACCGGCGAGGCGCAATGGGCGGCAATAACCATGACGCCGCATTCAAGCGGTCTTTCAAGCTGTTTATAATGGTCGAGCTGCATGTTCCGGATTCCTTCGGGAAAAGAATATTCAGGGCCCACATGGCAGAGCAGCGGCATGTGATGGGCGGCGAGCGCCCTGTAAAAGTCCGTATGTCTTATATCTTGCAGATGTATATGCTGTGTCGAGGGTATTAGTTTAATGAGGACCGCTTCCGTCTGGTTGATGACGTAATTGAGTTCCGCGTCCCAGTCTTTCCGGTTGGGACTGACCGAGGCGCCGAAAAAGAATCGTTTATTTCTCTTTTCCGGCTCGGGTTCATTCTGCAACCGGCTGTTTAGCTCTTTGACCTTTTGAGACAGGAATCTGTTGGACGCCCACAGGTCCGTCTTTATTTCATCCAGTTCTCCCGTCCTGCGGGAATAAACGGCGTCGAGCGCAAGGAGGACAACGCCGTCGATTTCAACGGACCCGGCGAGCAGCCTGTATATCAGTTCAAAGTATTCGTTTGTTGAGATTATGCCGTCACGGTTCAGATCGGCTTCAAGCTCTTTGAGGTCTTTATCAAGGAGATTGTAGAGTATCCTCGTAAACCAGTGCTGGTTGTCCTCGGCATACAGGTAAACATCGGCGTCGGCATTGTGGATATCCCTGCCGTTGCCGACCACATGGCAATGCATATCGATTCTCATAAGAGACCCCTTTCTTTTATAACTTACAAATCTACGGTCTTATCGCCTATATTCTCGACCGCGTTGTTTTTCCATCGGTTCAAACGCACATGATGAACTCTTTCTTCATTGTCCTTTTGCGTTTCAACAAAAGTGCACGGCTCTTCTTCATCGCACCATGAACCGCAATTGGCATATACCCTGTCCTTTACAAACCAGCTGTCTTTATCAAGGTCGCTCTTATGCGAATGTCCGAAGATGATGATATTCGTGTCTCCTTTTTTGCTCAGCATATCGGCAAAATCATCGAGGTACCCTATCTCCGCCATAACGGCTTTAAAGGCAACGCCTTTGCCGTAGTATACTTTCCACTGCTCATAGAGGTCCGCGTATTTTGATTTTACCTCCTTCACTTTGATGCATGAGGCCCCGTACATTTTTATATCATCATCTTCGCAAATGTTTGCTTCCTCCAGAATTGCTTCAAAAACGGAGGCAGGCAGTTTCTGAGGCCCAAGTAATTCAAGCAGGTCGTCGGCATATGTCCAGTAATGACGGTCAGCGCTGCCTGTCCGCGCATGTTTTGTTGCGGCAACACGGGAGATGAAATATCCGAGAGGCAGGCGGTTCCCCGGATTGTTTATAGGATCCGGGGCATTGAACATTGCATAGGCGCTTCCGTGCTCAGCCCGAAGACGGCTGGTCCTGTACACGCTTTTATATGCAGCGCTCCCTCCGAAAATTATCCCCGGGAAATAATTCTCAAGGATCTCTTTTGTAATCAGCATGTCATGATTGCCCGGCATATAAATGAGTTTTTTCTCCTTATGTGTTGCAAGGGCTTTAAGGTTCTTTACAACGTCCTTGTTGACGGGCGCATTGATTATTTCGTCAAAAGTGGGCGGCGTATCATAAATCGGGCATACCCAATTGTCCATGGTATCCCCCAGAAGTATGATTTCCCCGACTTCCGCATCGTCAATTAAAAACTTCAGAAAATCGGCAAAGACTTTGGCTTCGTCAGCGCCGAGCCAATCGTAATCAAAACTCTTCTTGACGGGCTTCCGCCCGGCGGCCATGTGAACGTCGCTGATATAAATACGTTTTTTCTCAGGCATATTACGCCTCCTTACTTTTAGCAATTGTGATGTAAACAAGCCGTTGAAATTTCCGTCCGAGGACAACTGGTTATCCTGGCATCCCGAGATAAGCAATACGGATGCCTTTACCTTATCCTGTGCGCTTTTGATCCCTTTGTTAGCCAGTATTGCCTCTGTCACCCTGCCTTAATTCCCTGTTAGTCCGAGATCGATCTTGCAATCTCGATATAATCTTCAAGGGATTCTTTCTTCCAGATATTGAGAAGTCATTTGCGCGCCGATTACTCCGGAAAACATAGCAACGACAATCAATAACATAAGTTTCTCACTAATTCCGACATATAACGCCTTCGCACGTAATAGTAATTGTCTGCATAGGAATTCCAAAAAAAGAGAAGGTTTGAAGAACTGCATGATAATTTTGCTGAAAAGGTGTGGGCCCTTTAGGACATGTGACGACAGTTTCTAACTTCTCCAATCTAACTTTTTGGTTCAACAATCTCGCAACAGGATGATCAAGACATCCGATTTCTGCGGCGATCATTGCTTCCATGGCAGCTTTACGCTCATCCCCTTTAAAACTGTCCAAATTATCAGAGATAAATAGCTTGGTGCTGATAGCGCCAATAACGCCAATAATGAGCACTATGCATACAGAAAAAAGTATTTTTAGAATATTTTTTTTTTGCGAATCATTCTGACCCACTCATTTTCTGATGAAGTGCTGGCGGGCAGTATAGACACCAAGCACAACTATGAAGACCATCAACCACGAAAGGAAAAAAGCTGGCCATGATATGGCGCATGGGTCCTCCAGAGAGGGGCCACAGCCATAAAATTGGGGAAAAGACGGAGGATCGAGACGGGAGAAATCCTGTGTTATGAAAGCCACAGGGTAGCCACAGCGAACAACTGAGAGACCAGTCTGATCATCAACTCTTTGTGGAATAAACATCGCCGTTGCTACAGTAAGTACCGCAGCAATTACCGCTAACATGCTGTAGCGAAGGATTCTCCTCATGGTTAATCTTTCCTTTAAAATTTAGATCGAGGCGTGAACCTTTTAAAAAGGTTCACGCCTCTCTTGCTTTTAGCACATTTGCACTATTCTATAAAAGCGGGATAAATCATTTATCTGGTTATCTGGTCCAATAGACCGTACCCGGCACAGTCGAATTCCAAGCAGGCACCAGGTTCAAGATATAGTCACCAAAGCTGCACCAAGTAGTGTAACACGAACTCGGACTGCGGTAGCCACGCTGGGCCTGTAATTTGAACCGGTCGGAGGAAGCGTTGCCATTGGCAGTAATGATGTAATTGTAGTGCCACACCCCTCCCGGAATAGCGCTGGCCTGAGCTGCTCCGATCGTATAAGCCAGTTCGTTAACCTCGCAACCTGTGTAGTTGAACCTTGTGTCCAAGTAGGGATAAGAGCCTGCAGGCCAAGTGGTTGCAGCATACTGAACCACGGGGAAGCAGCCAGGATAGGCCGTACTGCCACCATTCAGATAAGTGGCACGATCATAGTTATATAGAAAATAGTCATGCTCATAAGTCTGGGTCCATGTAAACGCCGGGGCATACCAACCCATATACTGGAGGGTATAGCGCTGGGTAGACGAGTATGGATATGTGTAAGAATAGCCAACATTTGGCCACCACGTGCTCGATGAAGTTGTTGACATCACATCGAGTTCAGATTCGGTGGTCTCTTGCCTCATGGCCTTACGGTTCAGCTTTTCCTGATAGCGCACAGCATCTTCGACCTCTATGTTTTGAATCAAATCAGCGCTGTGCTCCATCAGTTGGCTGATGTCTGTTCGATTTGCAAGGATTACGGCCTTAGACACAAGTACAGGTCCAGTGTCAGCGGTAGCAACGGCATGACGCATGGAAGTAAGCATCGTGTCGCTTTGGACAAAGAAATCGTTCTCAAGATTACCAGCACTCGCCAGAACAGACTGCATAAGCGCAAAGCGTTTTTCCTGATAATCCCTCTGTAAGGCAGATAGATCGGCAGATGCTAAGTTCATTCCTGGTTGTACGGTATAGAACTCATAGTGAGTAACACCTCCAAATTCGAACTCTCCTTCCAGCATAGCAATCTCGAATAGGTTTCTGTCAGCAAGCCGCTTAACTTTGGCCAGACTCAAAGGTTCACTGAAAGAGACCTTCACAATCAAATTTTTGTTACGTTTTTCGGTCTGCTGTGCTTCTGCATATGTGCTAATGGCTATGGTGCAGCACATGACTAAAAAAAATACAATTAAACGTTTCATGAGAAACCTCCTCTATAAGTTACTATCCAACTCTCACGTTTCCGCAATAAAACTCGCTCCAGCAGATTATACTAGAGCCTTCCTCTGAAAACTGTTTCTCTCAAAAAACTCAACGTTGAACATTTTGAGCCTAATCCTCTCTCACAATTGGCCCAATTAGATCACCTCCTCTCAAACGTGTTTTTCAGACGAAGCCTGTCGCCTGCACGCCGTTGAACTTCACGGTGTTGCTTGTCGTGGTTGCGCTGAAGCCCTTGCCGTAGATCGAGACAAGAGTGCCAGACCTCCGCATAGTTATAAATGAACTCATTCCTTGCGGCATCTATGACTGCCCTAAGCCTGCCCGCATCGTCAATTAAAAACTTCAGAAAATCGGCAAAGACTTTGGCTTCTGCAGCGCCGAGCCAATCGTAATCAAAACTTTTCTTAACAGGTTTCCGCCCGGCGCGCATATGAACGTCGCTGACATAAATACGTTTCTTCTCCGGCATATTACGCCTCCTTTTCTTATTACGGGTTAAACCGTAAACGGCGACTGTGATTCAAACTGCGGGTTTATCTTTCCCGCGCGGAAGTATTTGGGCGTCTGGTCCGGGGGCATACGACTGGTAATCTCTTTATGGAATTTCCGGTAATCACCTTTAAAGGCCCCATTTTTCCATACTTTTAACAATTGTGATGTAAACAAGCCGTTGAAATTTCCGTCCGAAGACAACTGGTTATCCTGGCATCCCGAGATAAGCAATACCGATGCCTTTACCTTATCCTGTGCGCTTTTAATCCCTTTGTTGGCCAGTATTGAGTCGTAAAAACTCCTGTTGTTGCGGTATGTCCTTAGGGCAATGTCCGGCGGCATGAAACGGTATTTAACGTCCGGAGCGCCGATGCCTGCATTCCTGGCGCTTGAGGTCCCCTGATAGTAGGCCATTTTAACAACCGTGCCGCTGTGGCAACTATCGGAAAAAACCAGAATGCGGACATCGGGTTTAAATTTGCCGAGTTCGGCGTATATTTCATCATCCACCAGCTCGCCGTCATACAGACACCAGGTCTCATCCTGTCCGTCAGGCTCGTCATTATTCATATCGGGCAGTTGTCCTCCGTGGCCTGAATAGCTGAGCATAAAGATGTCTCCGGCCTTTAACGTTTTTGCCGCTTTGTTCATCTCCGCGATAATGTTTTTACGGACGGCAGCCTTTGTCAGCAGCATTTTTACCTTGAAAAGTTTTGATTTGGCGATGTCCGCCATATCCTGCGCATCCGCTTCACAGGCGTTAAGATCACCCGACCAGCCGCCGTAGTGTTTTGGATCTACAGAATTAAGACCGATTGTTAAAGCTAATCCCTTTGACATGAAAACCTCCTTTTTGGGGTTATTAATCTTGCACCGATAGTTTCAGTACAGCCGTTTCATGAGGTATGAGATAAAAATTGAGGTAACAGACAATGCATTTTTTTACTACTTATATTGTCTGTGCTTGGAGCTTTACATTAAATGTTTGTCGATAATCTGAATGAACTCCCTCAATTTTATCGGCTTTGGGATATAGTCGTCAAAACCGTACTCGATGAAACCGTCTCTTCCGCCTCTGATTTGTTCTGCCGTCAGTGCAATGGAGGGAATGTCTCTGGTAGACACCTCGGATTTTAAAATTCTTATGGCGTCGAACCCGTCCATTACCGGCATTTTAATATCCATGAGAATCAGATGAGGTTTTTGTTCCATCGCCATTTTTACGCCTTCCATGCCGTTTTTGGCCTGCAACGGTTCATATCCGCCGCATTTAAGGACTGTACAGAAAAGACTCAGATTCTCCTCATTGTCTTCGACTACAAGTACTTTTTTAACCATAAAGTCTCCCCAAAAACTATACGTTATTAATAAGAAATACCTTGGCTATGCCCTATAATTACATAATTTATCATATGCTTAATAAAAAGTCACTCAAATATTTTAAGCAAATGATATTCATTGAAATTACATTATTATAAATGATTGATAAATAGTATATTTAAATGGAGTGACAGCGCGGGACATTTCATTAACAACCGATAGCGCTACTTAATAATTAAGCAGAGGACTTAAGAATAAATAAAAAATACAGCGGGTATCATGGAGCTTTTTCCGAGGATAATACTGAAAACCCGCCTTTGCCGAATCCGTCTTCAACAGACTCCGGTTCGGTAATTTCATGAGGGTTTTTGAATATGGTCTGACATGTTTGTATATGGATGAATCCCGTTCTTTTCAGCATATCAATAACTTCAGGCACATTTTGAAGGGCACCTTGTTAATCCACAATCCGCAAGGCTATAATAAACGTCATGCTTATATCATATGAATGGCTGAAAGAACTGGTAGGAATATCCGCTACACCCGAAGAGGTTTCCAAAACTCTTACAATGATCGGGCTTGAGGTCGAGGGAGAGACGTCCGTAGAAGGCGATACCGTTTTTGAAGTGAATGTAACGCCGAACAGGCCGGATTGCCTCAGCAGCATCGGTATTGCAAGAGAATTATCCGCCGCATTTAAAACACCTTTAAAATTGCCTTTGCATGAAATAAAAAACGGGCAGCCTGTTCCCGATTTCTCCGTTGAAATCTTAAATCCGGATCTCTGCAACAGATATACAGGCAGGGTGATAACAGGCGTAAAGATTTCGGATTCTCCGGAATGGATGAAATCACGTCTTGAAAAATGCGGCATACGGTCTATCAATAATGTCGTAGATATTACGAATTATGTGCTGCTGGAATTCGGACACCCGCTTCATGCATTCGACGCCGATACGCTTACCGGCAAAAAAATAATAGTGAGCACTCCGGATTCTTTCAATAATTTACGCGGAAAGCTACCCCCCCTTATCCCCCCCTTGCCAAGGGGGGGCGCTGGGGGGGTGAAATTCAAGACCCTTGACGGAGTCGAACGCGAAATCCCCGGCGGCTCTCTTTTAATATGGGACGCCGAAAGACCCGTGGCGGTCGCGGGAGTTATGGGCGGGGCCAATACGGAAGTTAATGAAAAGACCGGGAATATTTTTCTTGAAAGCGCTTATTTTGAACCCTCATCCATAAGGAAGACCTCAAAGAGACTCGGTCTTTCAAGTGAATCTTCGTACAGGTTTGAAAGAGGCACGGATATAGAGTTTCTCGAAAAGGCCGTAGACAGGGCGGCGCTCTTGATAAAAGAAATCGCAGGCGGGACGGTCCATAAGATCATTGATGTCTATCCCGTTAAATATGTTTCGGAACCGGTCACGGCAAAGTACGGAAAAATAAATAAGCTCCTTGGCATATCTGCAACAAATGCCGAAATATTTAAAATACTCGGTCTCCTCGGTATTCCGGCGGAAAATAAGGGTGACATGTTTATTGCCTGTCCTCCGGCACACAGGCGGGACATCAAACGGGACAGCGATATTGCCGAAGAGATAGCCCGGATTTACGGCTATAACAATATTCCAATAACAAATCCGCAAAGTTCGCTTTCCTCGGGCCGGTTGAATCAAAGGAGAATAAATCTTAACAAGGTCCGGGATGCTATAAGAAAATGCGGGTTTACCGAAGTGATAAACTTCAGTTTTATGAGCGTGTCGGCTCTCGACATGATAGAAATCCCGGATTCGGACAGGAGAAGAAAAACCATTACCCTCAGTAATCCGCTTAATCAGGATGAATGCAGGTTAAGGACTTCTCTGGTTCCCGCGTTAATCGGAAATCTGAAATACAATCTCGACAGGGGTATGAAAGACATCCGGCTGTTTGAAACGGCGAGGACATTTGAAAATATCGGTGATCCACTCCCGTTAGAGGAACTGCGACTCGGAGGTATTTTCTACAAAGAAAAAGCCCCGTCTCTCTGGAAAGAAGACGCCCGTGGATTTTATGTTGCCAAGGGTGCGCTGGAATCCCTATTTGAAGAGCTTATGATAAGCGGTTATTCATTCTCTCCGTCTTCAGAGCCTTTTTTGCACGGAGGCCAGTCAGCCGATATTTATATATCAAATAGCCGTATCGGATATGTCGGGGTCATGGGGCCGGAAATAGTCGAAAAACTCGACCTTAAGAAACAGAAACCGGAGATCGTTCTGTTCGAGCTTAACCTCGATCTGCTTTTATCACTGACGCCTGATTCCATACAATATATTTCAATACCCAAATTCCCGGCCGTCGAACGTGACATAGCTCTTACAGTTGATGAGGCCCTTCCTTCCGCCCGGATAAAAGAAATAATCAATTCCTACCCTTCGGAACTTATTGAAGAGGTTTCAGTGTTCGATTATTTCAAAGGCGGAAATATACCGCAAGGCAAGAAGAGCCTCGCGTTCAATATCATTTACCGGTCAAAAGAGAGGACCCTGACGGATGAGGAAATAGAAGTGCTTCACTCATCCCTTGTCGGATATATCGCCGAAAAGACCGGCGGGGAGTTGAGGAAGTAATCCTGCCGAACAATTGACTTAAAGTCATTTAAGTGATATACATAAAATAGGAGGTGATGATAGATGTGCTGCCATAACAAAGATAATCATGAGCACGAACATGAGCACAAAGAAACGACTCATTCTCACGATGGTCACGAGCATAAACATTTAGTAGAGAAACATAGCCATGAGCATAAGCATGATGACGACCATCACAAACATGAGCATAAGTGCTGTCATTAAAGGGAAGCCATAATTTCTGAAGAAACAAGCCACGAAGGCTGAGACTGGGTCAGAAGACTCGGGCGGTATTCGTGGCTTCCCTTTTTTCTATGGATAGTTTTACACAGTGAAAATCTTTCACTACAACTTCGATCCAACAAACGTCTATATCAGTCCGGAAAGGAATTTCCCGGCAGAAATTATCCTCGCGTCTTTCTCGATTCTGTCTACTCCAGGTTTTTTTACTATCTGGTAAATATATGGAATCGAAAGTCTTTCTTTGAAATAAATGAGGTGTGGTGACAGGCCGGTTTCATTAAGCTTAACCTCGACCGCAAACCAGGGTTTCCCATTTATGGTAACCATGAAATCTACCTCACGCTTGTCAACGTCACGTAAAAAATACAGTTCCGCCCTATATCCTTCATAATCAGTTAAAAAATGCACTAATTTAAGCAAATGGGATGCTATGAGATTCTCAAAACGGGCAGATTCATCCTCAACTTCTGACCAGTCCCATAAGTAAAGCTTCGGTTCTTTTTTGAGAGCTCTAATTTTTTTGCCGGAAAATGGGTAAATCCGGAAGATATAATAAAATGCTTCTAATATCTCCATCCAGGATGAAACAGCGCGAAAGCTTACCTCTATATCTTCCCTGATAGAGTTGAGCGATAACAAAAAGCCGACTTTTGACGGTAAAATGTCACTCAGCAATTTCATATTGCTGATGTCCCGTATTATCCGGACATCAAGAATATCTTCACGGAACATCCTTTCTATTTTTTCATTGTGCCAGCGCCTCAGGTGTCTAAGACTTTGTTTAATGAATGGTTCGGGGAACCCGCCGAAGGTGTCCAGCTTGTCCAGAGTTTCCTTATAAAAATCTTTACCCATTATCAATTTGCCGTGTACAGTTATCTTATTGCTGATGCCTTCCGCCTCAGCCAGTGTAAAGGGATGCAGGCGGTAATAATGATATCTTCCCTGTAAAGAATCCCCGCCGCGTCTATAAATATCAAGCCGTGCACTGCCGGTAACAAGGAACTTATATGTCTCTTTCAGTTTGTCATATTCTCCCTTGATGAAACTCTTCCACTGTCTGAATTTATGCAGTTCATCAAAGATAAGAAGTTCTGCATCACCCGGCCATGAAGACGCTGCAACGGCTTTCCTGTCTGCTCTGTTATCCCAGTTGAAATATGCATGGTTTTTAAAATGGGTAGCGATTAGCTTCCGGCAGAGTGTTGTTTTACCGACCTGACGCGGCCCTCCAACAAAAACCATTTTGTCATTCAGGTCTTTTACGATAAAAGGTGTCAGATACCTTTCCTTCAGCATGAACTTATTATATAATAAATTTGCCTAAAAGCAAATTTATTAGCTTGAAAATTTGCTTTTAGGATAAATTTTAAGAGTAAACAATACTATTCAGAGGTTGCCACACTCATGCATACCAAATAGTTTTAAAAAATATTGGCTCTCAAATACAAACTTACATCTGTTTGACTATCCTGACAAAAATTACAGATAGAACATGTTTTGTAACGTTCAGGTTTATGCAATTGACTATGCAGAAGAGACGGCAAGGCTTGCAAATTTGCATTTAAAATGCAATAATGTAGAAAGAGAATATTATGCCTGTTCGATATTTTCAGCGCACTTTAGAGCCCGTCATCAGACAGGCGGCAAAAGAGTTCCCTGCCGTGGTGCTTGTTGGTCCGCGCCAATCGGGCAAGACCACGCTCCTGAAGCATCTCTTTGCTGAGAGATGCCGATATGTTTCGCTTGAGCCTCCGGATGTCAGGATGTCTGCCACTGAAGACCCCCGCGGTTTCATTGAAATGTATCCGCCGCCGGTGATATTTGATGAGGTTCAGTATGCCCCGGATCTCCTTCCATACATTAAGGAAAAAATAGATTCGAAAAGGGCAAGTTACGGGCAGTATTTTATTACAGGTTCACAGAACCTGTTAGTGATGGAGCGTATTACAGAGTCCCTTGCAGGGCGCGCTGCGATTCTTAAGCTTCTTCCCCTTACCCGACCGGAGGTTGAAGGACAGCCTCATAAACATCTTCCATGGGAGTCGGAAAAAAATAAGACTGAAAATAAAAAAGTGTTCCCCGAATCCCTCTGGAAGGAGTTTCTGAGAGGAAGCTATCCCGAGCTTGCTGCAAATCCGAAGCGGGATATAACTCTATGGCATTCGTCTTACATACAGACCTATCTGGAACGAGACGTACGTATGCTACGCCAGATCGGCGATCTCGCGCAGTTCCAGAGTTTTATCAGAGCGCTGGCTGCACGGAGCGCTCAGCTATTGCATCTTTCGGATCTCTCCCGCGATCTCGGAGTTGCGCTTAATACTGTCAAGGCATGGATTTCAGTGCTGGAGGCTACATATCAGATAATAGTTCTGCGTCCATACTTCGCAAATGTGGGAAAACGGCTTGTTAAGACCCCGAAGGTATATTTCACTGATGTTGGGACACTTTGTTATCTCGCAGGACTCAGAGACCCTGAGCATTCGGCTTCAGGCCCTATGGGAGGGGCTATATTTGAGACGGCAGTGGTAACAGAGGTATATAAAAGAATCATGCATTGCGGTATTGAACCCCGAATGTATTTTTGGAGGACTTCCGCAGGCATAGAGGTGGATATAGTGGTAGAGTTCGGCGATCGGCTTGTTCCATTGGAAGTCAAACTTTCCTCAACCCCACGATCTGCGATGGCATCAGGCATCAGGACATTTCAGAAAGACCTCGGAGATAAGGCAGCACAGGGATATATAATCCACACCGGAGATATTCGGCTTCCATTTGGCCCCGGAGTTACTGCATTACCAGTTGCAGAGTTGTGACTCATCAGGCCGGCATTTGTTTTTTCCGGGAATAAATGGAAGAAGGCACAAATCCATAAATAGCGTTTGTTTCAGACTGTACTACGCTGGTCTCTCGGTTGAAGCAAACAAAGCAGGGCTGATGAGAGGCGTTTCCTTCTAATTCAAGGAAACATCGAGTGAGTCCTGCAAGACATGATGTGATTTTATTATCAAAGTGCAACAATATCGGTTTATAGGAGAAAGTTGCTTCGAGTCAATGAAATTTCCATCCCCGACTTAAGTAGGATTGACTATGTAAATCATCACTTTTTTAGGCTTAGAGATTTTGTTTGTAAGTGGATACATCCAACAAAAACCCGCTCTTGATTACTATGTAATCCTTTGAATATTTTAATTTTGTTTCACATACACAGTTCAGTTGAAATAAATAAGACAGAGCTGCTATTTGAGGATTTACATTTAAAAATTATATTATATGTCCTAACTGGATAGATTCAGCTTTTCGACAAAAAAGAAAAGTGGTGCTTTATAAAATATTATGCCGATAAAATCTAAATTACTCCTCAAGCTTCTGAGTATCATGGTCTTTTTACTTTTTACTTTTGAACCTTTCACCTTTAGCACTTTTGCTGCACAGAAGAACCAATGTTTGAAATGCCATAAGAACTTCACCATGCATACAAAAAATATCCGTTCTGCATCAAAAATAGGCTGTGGTGCATGTCACTTGGCAGAACAAGGTAAGAAGCATCCAAAGCAAAAAAATAGCATAAAACTTAAGTACGATATCCCTGGACTTTGTTACGATTGCCACAGAGAATCTAAGTTTATAGGCCAATATATACATGCCCCTGTGGCAGAAGGCAGGTGTACTGTTTGCCACAATGTCCACCAATCACAGTTCGAAAGTCTTCTTATCAGTAAAACTCCTGACCTTTGTTATAAATGCCATGACAAAGCAAAATTCACAAAAAAGTATACCCACAAAGTGGCATTGAATTCATGCGGAAGAAGATGCCATAACCCACATGCAAGTGAGAAACCATATCTCCTTTCTCTATCTATAAATGACTACTGCGCAGTTTGTCATAAAGCTCAGGAAACAGGCAGGCATATAGTATCGCTTCCTGCAGGACATATTCATCCAATCAAGGGAGTGCCTAACCCCAAAAACCCGACGAAAGAAATGGGCTGTACAAGTTGTCATAATCCTCATAGCTCAAACTTTGCAAAACTTTTTTTGTCAGGGCAAAAATGCAAGAGATGCCACAAGTATTACTGAATAAGGTTAGACAATATAGGTTTTGAAAGTGAAACCAATAGACAACAGTTATGAAAGATTTAAGTAGTAAGATTCTTATTTTGGTTTCACCCATTTTTTTTGTATTATTGGGTTTGTTAATTTATGCAGCTGAAGTGACTATAAAAGCTGGTACACCTATCCCGGAAAATTACTTGATGATTTCTATGGGAAATTTACAATTTCTTGCACATCGTAATGCTCACTCTTTGTAGGTGCATGCCGCATCCCTGTCAGATCGTAGAGCATGCTAATTTTCTGAGGAAACAAGCGGAATAATCTGATAACGTAAAAACGTGACTTCTGTGAGACATATGGATTGTCTTAGAAAAAAATAGAAAAGATCTTGCAAGGTAACATGATGTTTCCTTTTAACCCCTATCACTTCGGTGGTAGGGGTTATCTTTTGGGTAAATGATTGTGACCAAATTGTGTCCAAATTGTGACAGAAAATATCGGAAAGCACAGAAAACAGGCAATCACACAGAAAATGCAGAATTTTGGAAAGCCATTTAAAAACAATCTGTTAAGCGTAAAACCAAGCTGGAGGCCATTTTACAAAAATTAGTCAAATATCTCTCTCAAGGCTAAAACACGGGTTCGAATCCCGTTGGGACCGCCAATAAATCCTTTCTATGAAAATGATTTACGTTAAATGCTGTGGACGAGGTATATGATCAGGAAGATCCCGATAGCAAAGAGTGATAAGGTAAGCAGGATATCGAGGATTAACGACGGCTGATATGTGTCTGCATCGATCTGACATTCGACCTTTCTGTACCGTATAAAGGCAAGGACGCCCATCACAGCGCCGAGACCGATAAGACATATTCCCAATACAGACGAGTAACCAGGGCTCGGGGGGTGACCGAATGTAATCCTCTGACCGGGCTCCTTACTTATGAAATAGGAAAACTGTTTGATAAAAATGCCAAACTTCTCAACAACAAAACCAAATGCCATGATTCCGATACTCGTCCTAATCCAGGATAGGAATGTCCTTTCATTCGCCATGTGCACCCGGCGGTTCCGGACCCTTGCTATCCTGTTGTCTTCCGAGATCTTCGGCGAACACTTTGCCAAATATTGGCTTATTGTAGAAAAGAAGCCCATATACCTACATAGCTTAGCAGTCACACTCTTGTTAATCAATCATCTCATATAACTTTTTCCGTAGCACTTGAAGATGTTCGAGTTTTCAGTCCATAATAGGTTCTATGTATAAGGAACATTTTGGTCTCAGGGAATTGCCGTTTTCGATTGCGCCGGACCCCCGGTTTCTTTATCTGGGCGATCAGCACAGGGAGGCGCTTGCGCACCTTATCTATGGGATCAACAGTGAAGGCGGTTTCGTCCTGCTTACCGGCGAGGTAGGAACAGGCAAAACAACCGTTTGCAGATGCCTTCTGGAGCAGCTGCCTGAACAAACCGACATAGCTTTTATCTATAATCCGAAACTTACTGTCGAGGAATTACTGGCCTCCATTTGTGACGAACTCCGCATCTCCTATCCCGAGGGTACAAAGAGCATTAAGGTCTTTATAGACACGATAAATTCATATCTCCTTGAGAATTTTTCAAAAGGCCGCAAGACAGTCATCATTCTTGAGGAAGCCCAGAACCTTAGTCCCGAAGTCCTTGAAGAGATAAGGCTGCTCACCAACCTTGAAACAAACCGGCAGAAGCTTCTTCAGGTTATTATGGTAGGACAGCCGGAACTGAGAGATATGCTCTTAAAGCCCGAACTCAGGCAACTGTCACAGAGGATAACCGCGCGCTACCATCTGGAGCCTTTAAAGAAAAATGAAGTCGGCCCCTATGTGAATTACCGTCTTGAAACGGCAGGCGCAAACAGCATACTTTTCCCCGGGTCCCTCATGGATCATATCTATCGCTTTAGTAAAGGAATCCCGCGGTTGATTAACCTTATATGCGACAGGTCTCTCCTCGGCGCTTATGTTCAGGGAAAAGACTGTGTTGATAAGAAAACTCTGCTAAAGGCAGTCAGGGAGGTATTCGGAGAGCACGACATACGGATACGCGACCGGAAATCATTAAAATGGGCTGCGCTCATACTCCTGTTGATAGTATGCGGAGCCGGTCTTGCAGCAGTTTATTACAACCGGGAACCTAAGCTGATAAACACTCGGCAGGCGGTTGCTTCAAAGCCTAAAGAAGCCGCTCCGGCAATCGTGCAGTTTGATACTATAGAATGGCCGTCAACCCTTCCCGTTGAAAGGAGCAAGTCTATGGCCTATGACGCCCTTTTAAAGGAATGGGGCCTCACTTCCCAAAACAAGAGCGGCGGTACTGCTTGCGAGCAGGTTGTTGCCAAAGGTCTTCGTTGCCTGGAAGGAAAAATGAGCTTCGACAAACTAATTCGCCTGAACAGACCTGCCGTGATAAAACTCGGGGATGAAAATGGAAGGGCATATTATGCCGCCCTGAAAACAATAAACGGCGCTAGCGCTCAATGCATAGTAGGCGGCGAACTAAGAAACGTTGATCTTCAGGAGATTAAAAAACGCCGGCATGATGATTATTTAATCCTGTGGCAGATACCCCCGGATTACAAAGGTATTCTGTATCCCGGTGACCGAAGCCCGGTCATTGCGTGGCTTGAAAATAAATTGGCGGCAATTCAGGGCCGAAAACCGCTTGATACTAAAAACCCGGTCTATAATGAAATACTTGTTAATCAGATAAAAAAATTCCAGCAGGATGAAGGTATTCCGTCCTTCGGTTTTGTAGGCCCAAGGACGATTATTTATTTAAACAATAAAGCGGGTAGCGACGAACCGAAGCTGATGAAAAAAAGGGAGGCTTAATAGCCATGTCTTATATCCTTGACGCCCTGAAAAAGTCGGAAAAAGAGAGACAGCGCGGCACGGCACCGGACCTCCTTACGGTGCAGGAACCCGTATTACGGGAAAAGAAGACGAGACGGGTGTGGCCTTATATTATTTTTGCCGTATTAATTTTTGGTATGGGTCTTGCTGCATACCGGCTGATACCATGGCAGTCAAAGAATGAAAAGACAGTCACAATTACCGTTGACTTGCAAAAGAGTGAACCTAAACCCGCAGAATCTTTGCAACCGGAGGTTTCACGGACTATAACTACTCAGGCTGAGATAAAGAAACGGGAAGTTCCTCCGCTGACAAATACGACTCTGGAAAAGTCACTCAAGACGCCTCTTGCTCTGACAAAGAAAGAAGAAAAGCCGGTAGTGCAAAAAGCGATTGTTCAAAGCAAAATCCAGGAACAGCCCGCAGTAAAAAAAGCGGCTCAACCTGTTCAAACATCACAACAGGCATTAAAACCTGAGATTCCGGCAAGTGCGCCTTCTACCGTCTCCCCTGATGTAAAACCCGTCCAAAATGATCCGGCGCCGGTACCGGGGAAGATTTATCATTCGGGTGATCTGCCTGCATCAGTACAGCAGAATCTGCCTGCCGTCACTATGTCTATATTCATGTATTCTGAAGATCCCGCTTCGAGGATGGTAAGGATCAACGGTCAAACGCTCCGCGAAGGCCAGTATATTTCAGAGGGCCTGAAAGTGGAAGAGATCAAGCCTGACGGCGTTATCCTGAATTATAAGAATTACCGGTTACATATCGGACAGAAACAATAAACGCAATTACTACTAATGAGTGCATAAGAAGTAAGACTACATTACACCCTCACCCTTGCCCTCTCCCCTCTCCGCACTCAGTCCCGAAAGCCTTCGGGACGGGGAGAAAAGGGAGAGGGGACTTAAGAATCGCCCCTCCCTTGAGGGGAGGGGATAAAGGGGAGGGTGTTAGAATATGTCTCCCTTTCAAACCGAGTGCTTCTTTTGCAATGGTCGGCAAATGCTGCAAAAGATAAAAAATATAAGATGATCCATTTCTTTACATCAATAAAATCAACATCGTATAATAACAAACCGGGTAGCCCGGATTATTCATAAAAAGGGCAACAGCAACCGAGGATAGAGTATTTGAGCGGTTTTTTTTGCCGATAGTCAAATACAGTATTAGAAAATAGAGAGGCAAAAGCCTCGCAGGGAGGAACGACCGAGAATGTCCGCCTCAGGCAGATTCGCCGAGGAGAAAGCGAAAATACTCTATCCTTGGTTCAATCGGGAAAATTTGAGAATAATCCGGGTTAGTTTAGACGGTTATGCAGGGATCATTCCGTTATCCTGAATTCATTTCAGGATCTCGCCGCGGGTTTTCGAGATGCTGAAACGAGTTCAGCATGACAAATTAGTTATTGGAGAGGATAGTTCATATGAAAATAGTTGTCTGCATCAAGCAGGTGCCGGATACTGCAGAGGTAAGGATTAATCCGGAGACCGGAACTCTTATCAGGGAAGGAGTGCCGAGCATTATCAACCCGTTTGACATGCATGCCATTGAAGCGGGGCTAAATATAAGGGAAAAGACGGGGGGGAAGGTTACCGTGATTACAATGGGACCTCTACAGGCAGAGTCTGCTCTAAGAGATGCAATATCAATGGGCGCCGACGATAGTTTGCTCCTCTGCGACAGGGCCTTTGCAGGTT
>Ga0265296_1001435_pt1 | contig 27502 bp, 28 predicted proteins | sample MunlanPumphouse1_FD_189073 | JGI IMG/M metagenome (GOLD analysis project Ga0265296, IMG submission 189073) | Groundwater microbial communities from a municipal landfill in Southern Ontario, Canada - Pumphouse #1 | ecosystem: Environmental > Aquatic > Deep subsurface > Groundwater | place... | reverse complement strand
CCCCATCCCCAAACCATCAACCCCAAATACCCTCCCCTTAAACTCAAACGAAATGCCCCTCTTCCACAACACCGAAGATTCCCAGGAAAGCCAGAACAGTTTCATCACCCCCATGTCCTCTGCCCGCATTCATGAGATCACGACCGGGCGGGCGCCATGATCATAAACCGGTGATGCAACCGTTTGTTGAAAATGGTCAGCGGGAATCTGCCACACACATGTAACCGGGCCGCCCCTCTGCTTTGTAGTTGGGGGGTGCCTCCCGGTCGCGGCGGGGTTATTCTGTGTGCCACCATCCCACATCCCGTCTGGCCCCAACTTTCGCCTCTGTATTAGCGCGATTTAGAGTACATTAAAAATTAAACTCCTGTAAAAAATCATATCAGGTAAATTTTTGCTTTCGTATTTCGATATTTTTCGGGCAGTTGTCCGACTTTCCAATTGTTTCCCGTCGTTTCGAGATAGTAATATTTCTTGTTATTGTAGGTGTAGGATGTTCCGGAACAATCGGAGCAAGTAATTCCTACTGCCATGTGATTTGGTGGCGAAATTAAAACGACATCGTAATTCATTTCTTTCAAGAGTGCTGCGGTGAGAATTGCGGTATCCTCGCAATCTCCCGTCCCATCGACAAGGGTCTCTATCGGATACCGAGGATATTCATCATATCCGGTCGATATATAATCTTTGGAATAGGGAAGTGACTGAACAAATGCAATAAGATTGTATGCCGCTTTTGTTTTGGAATCTGCTTTGTTTTGAAAAGTCGTGGTTATCCGATCAAGTGCTTTCCGGTCTCGTTCAGAAATTGCATATTTCGCATAATTTCTATCGTGAGATTGTTCTTTGTAATATGCGTAAAGTGAAGTCGGGACTTTAAGAGTGTACGTATATCGATAATCATCGAATGTCCACTGGTAGCTACGTGTATAGTATTGAATGGGGGCTGTTGTGGTAACGTGTTTGATTTGTGTTGATGCAGGTGCAGGTACTATTGGTATTGTCGAGACTGTCTGCGGTACTGAAGTGCTGGTTTCGCCAGTAATTATTGAACTTACGCTGTGGGGAACTTCCATTATTTTACTATCTGCCCCAAAGATTGTGGGAAAAATTATAAACAGACCAATACCAAGCACAAAAAAACAACTAAAAACCATTGGGAAAAAAGTTCTCCCGATATCGAATCTATTCATAAGATAGTCGAGAATTATTCCTATGATAAGACCCAGGAAGAATATTGTTTTCAAACTCCCAATGGGGATCTTAAAAATAAAATATGCAAAAAAAGCACAAAAAATTCCGATGAATACACAAAAAAACCCATCTTTTATCCATTGCATTAATTTTATTATAATTTTTATTTTTTTAAATACTTGTCATTTGAAATTGTAAATATTGCCTTTTGGATAGCGACTGTTCCGAAAATCGGAATAGGAACTTGAGGAGAATGACATTGAGACATTCTTCGAAGAAACAGTCCCTGTTTTTTTCCGGACGTGGGCACGTGAAATGAACCGAGATGGGGGTTTCCGGGCCACTCGATATATTACCAATCACCACTATCCTCCTATCATTCCCAAATTCGGCCCAATAAATGCCCTCATTCCGGATTTCTCTCATAGCGCTCTTACGGGGCACGATCTCATGTTTTTCCGTGCCATCGGTCATGTGAAACGAGATCGCCCGCCCAAACATGGCTACATATGACCTCATGTCTGCCGCCGTAAAAATGAGAAAAATGAGGGATTTATTCCCTCATTTACGAGCATTATTCCCTCTGGTTCCGGAAAAGTGGTACATCCGGGACCGTAGCAGGACCGGATTCGATTACGGGAATGCAGGTCTCTTGAGGAGATCATGGGATATCGGATAATGACGATCGGCGATGTAAATCCCCGTCCATGTGCTGTACCCTGTGGCAGCCACCTAACCTCAAAAGAAACAGGTTCTAAACAGGTCGGTTTTTCTCTATGGAAAATCACCCGTTTCCCTATCGGACGAAGGGTAGCCATTTTCCATGAGACTTCCCGTAAAAACCCCCGAAACCGGCCGGTCGGGTTACCCTCAAAAATGACTATCCGGGCCTTCTGCGGGCCCGGATGGGCTGGTGAGGGGGTGCACCCCTCCCCCACTCTCACACCGGTGACGGCCCCCACGTTCACCCGCGTTATGCCTGGGATGTGCCGTCTCCCGCGTAACGGCTCACGGCTGCACTGTTCTGCGCGGGATGGCCGCCCCCGGGGTTTCGGAGGGGGAGGGTGGGGGCCCAGACAGGATTCCGGCCGGCCCGCATCTTTACGGGTACCCGGCCGTACACAAACCCTATAATAATCCCCGGCCTATATCCCAGTACACGCGGGGTGAACCACATGAGCAAGGCAATCGAATGCATCTACGAGAATAATGTTCTCAAACCGGTGGGCAAGGTCCAGCTCAAGGAAGGGGAACGCATCCGGGTGACCATCGAGAAGAAACTCCCCTTTGAACCCATACAGTTAAAGAAGAAACCTGCATCGGAACGCATCAGCGCTCTCAAGGATGAGTCATGGACCTCTTCCTAGATACGTCTTTTATCATCCCGCTGATCATTGAAACCGATGCAACCAAAAGAGCCCGGGATTTTTACTCATCATTCTCCGGTACCTGTGCAGCGAGCATGTCCGTGTATGAAGAAGCATTCTTTGTCGGGATCCGTCTGATTGCGGAAGATCAATTCGGAATTACCAGCACTACCCGGCTCAAGGAGCACATCCGCAGTGAAGGCTACGGCTTTGCGGATGAATTCATCAGCCACCTGAATGAATTCTTCTCCGGCCTTGTTATCGTGCAGGACTCATCAAATCTTCCGCGTATTGAAGAGATCGCTCGGACGTACGCTCTCCTTCCCAATGACGCACTGATTGTCGCAACCTGCAGGGAACATGCAATTTCGGGACTTGCGACATTCGATCGTGATTTCTCAAAAATAAAAGATCCGGTTCGCGTGAAAATGTAATTCGTTCAGGTTTTTATGATTCAAACCCTGAAAATCTGCAATCAATTTTTTTGCATTCCATTGTCCGGACAAACCTCCGCAAACGTACAACTCATGCAATCCCGCTGTGAATGCCGGGTCGGAAAATTCCCACACTCATAGGAAGCCACAATCAATTCAGATGCTCCTCTTTATTGACTCCGAAGGCAACCAGAAAAGCCGGAACAGTTCCATCATCCCCATGGACTCTCCCCGCCTTCACGGGATCACAGTTGGGCGGGCGCCGAATATGTCCAATAAACGGCAAATTGCCGCCGGATAAAGAATGAGTTGCGAGCAGAAGATTGTTCCGAAATAGCAGTTGAAGCAATCAACCGGCACCTCACCATTTCCATCAACGGAACGCTGAAACAAAAGACGCTCATCCGGTCACTCTTCGGCATGTCAGCGAACAAACTTTCAGTGCATTTCATCAATAAAGCCGTAGAAAAAGTCCCATGTGAAACGTCGGTCAGATACCATTTGTCGAAGGTGGATTTAGATTCACTTCTGGCATTACAATCAAAGATCCTCACCTATTCAAACGATCAGATCCCCGTTCCCGGAAAATCGTATCATTTTGCCATAGATTTCACCGATGATCCCTATTACGGAGAGATTGTTGACGTAAACAAAGATTACGTCATCAAGAGTAAATGAAGGATTCCACAACGACATTTTCCTCGTATGTTTCGCTCTACATCACGACAAAAGGCCAATGGCTGACACTCGCAGTTTTCCCGGTAAAAAATGGAGTATCAAAGGTCGAGTGCATCCGGAAATTCCTGGGTTTCATAGACGATGCAAACGTGAATATCGAGGTATTCTGTCTTGATCGGGGTTTTTACTCAAACGATGTGTTCTCGTTTCTCCAGATGGAGAACATTCCACACATTGTTCCGGTGAGAAAACATGGCTAGGAACTCAAGAAGATTCTCCGGGGGAATCATTCCCGTTATGCCCAGTACACGATGAGGGGGACCGGCAAACCTCTTGATCTTTCCCTTGCAATTGACGTTCAATACCTTCAGGTCAGGAATAAGAAATTCGGGAATGTGAATCTCGGTTACGTCGTGCATGGTATTGACTGGAAGCCCCGAAGAGTCTATCAGGTCTGCAAGAACCGGTTCGCTATCGAATCGTCATACCGTATCCGGAACCTCGTGAAAGCTAATACCTCTTCCTGGAATATTGTGCTCCGGTACCTCTTGACGATAATCTCATTCCTTCTCAAGAATATCTGGGTGGCGCTTCAATGGAAGTTCTTCTCAAATGTTCAACGAGGACCAAGAACTATCGACCAAGATTTGTTCCAGTTTGATCTCTTCCAATTACTTGTTTGGGATGGACTTCGGAAAAAACTCAAATTTGTCTCGGTTGTTTCTGTTCTTCGTTGTCCCGGCTGATCGGTGGTTGGTAAGGTTGTTGACTATCCAAAGTTCATGGAGGAAAATTTAGAGAAGTACTGGGATAACCCATTATTGCGGCGAAAGAAATTCATTTTCAGCAAAGTTTATTTATTAATTCTGTTTAAATTACTTAATAAATACTGTCGATGAATTAAGGGGGCATTATAATTGAAGATCTTGTTTTATCATTGTGAATATGTTAATTTTTTAGATCTAAAACAATCAAATCGCCCACTTGGAATAATAAATGATCCCCCCGGACCCACTCAAACATCATCATCAAATTGTCTTCTTGCGTTTATCTGTGTTGAAAAATGGGATAATGAAAATATATCGGATGAATGTACTTCAATAATTATTGATCATCTAAAAATGATAAATAAGAAAAATCTAATCATTGTGCCATTTGCCCATCTTAGCCACTTTCTTGCTGATTCAGGCAAAGCAATCTCTATACTCAATCTTGTTAATGAAAAATTGGAAAATTTACATATAAATGTTGAAAGATCATCATTTGGATATCACAAATCATTAGAATGTATTTTGAGCGATTTTACTATCTACGGTCACAGAGGCAGTGTTGCATATCGCCAAATTCCAAATAACGTTGAAAAAGAATTTGTTAATCTTGTTGAAGAATTAGGTTTGGGTGCTGCCGAAGATATAATAAAAAAATTAAAAAGGAATAACGATTAACAATTAAAATATTCTATGACTTTATATCATAAATTTATTCAATTAATTTCAGAAGACTGGTGGAAAGAAAATAAGGTCTTATTAGAGATTATATTTTCTTATGCATTAATTTTAATCATAGTAATAATTATTACAATAATAGGAATAATCGACAAAACAAGATGGAAGGATTTCTTCATAGTAATGATTGGGGTACCGATCCCTTGGTTATTTGCAGAAATTTTACATAACAAAACATCTTCTTCAAGTGAACAGGGCTTTATAATTTATGGTGAAACACAACTATTGAAAAAATATTCGGAAATTAAGGATACAGCAAAAAGCGAGTGTAATTTAATTTGGTGTGCGAATTATGATGAATTATCGGATTTACAAATAAGACAATACTATGAGGATGAATTTAAAAAATTGAAAAAAAATGATATAAAAATAAAAAGATTAATTAACCCTCAAAATTTTTCTAATGTATCATATCTTGATATTCATAATGAGATACATTTTAGAAATTCAAATAAAATTAATAGCAAATCAATTTTTAGAAAATGTGAAGATTTTGTAAACATAAAAGTGTTAAAGATTCAAGAGAATCTCTCGATTGTACCCAAAATTGGCGATTTAAAAAGAGAGATTAAATCAAAATATGGGGATCCGAAAAAATATACCTGCGTCTTATGTAATATTACCGACTATGAATTGGCCTATGGAGAATATCATCCGGGGGGGCTTCATCAAGATCGAGAATATCAAGCAATATTTGTTCTTCTTGACAGTGGTTTTCATCCGAAAGTTGGCTTTTATTTTAATAGCATTTATGGAGACAAACACAAAAAAGCTATTGATTGTATTAAGGCGCTTTTTGACACGGAATGGAAAAATTTTGAAAGTAAACTGCAAAAAAACCCTGAATAAGTGTGCAATATGACTGAAACTGTTAGTTCAAAAATATTCTCAAATGAAGCAGCTGTTTGTATTATTTTTGGGTTTTCCGGATTAATTCTTGCATTGCAGGAAGAATCTACCCAAAAAGAAATTTTTATTGATTTATTCATTCTACTTTCAAGTTTTTGTATTCTCACTCTAGCCACAATCATTGTTTTTAAAAGTAAAATAAAACATCAAATGAAATGTCCAATTATTATCCATGGCGAACGAGAGCTCCTTGAAAAATATCATGAGCTGAAGTGGAGTGCCCACAATGGGTGTTCATTAATTTGGTGTGGAACGTATACTGAATACGAAAAATTCGAAGTGGAACGATATTTCAAGGATGATAAATGTTTATGCACAAATGCAAAATCTAAAATTTTTAAATTAACACGATATATTAATCCAAAAACAATTGTGCCAGAACACAAACATATCCATGATGAAACATTGAGTTCTTTATGTCTTGAGGGAAAAGGGCACTATCATTGTAAAACCTGCCATATAACCCACTACGAAATAATTCATTGTGATTATATTGAAAATAATGACCATCTTAATAGGTCGATGCTTATTTTATTGGATGGTGAGCAAAAACCTACCGTCGGCTTCTATGTTGATGACAAGGGTGGAATCCCTTGTATCGAAGCGACTAAACGCATAAAAGATCTTTTTTTGCATACTTCCGTTGAAAAATATTTATTTAATGAACCAAATATCGCCCAAAAATCTTTTCCTGAGAATAGAGTATACGAAGGGCCTCAGATTAACCCTGAATTAAATGTTGAAATTAAATCTCCCCCGCAAAAAGACACAAGTGTCTCATATCCGTTACCTATTCATTCGAATTCCCTTGGGGGTATTAACAAAGAAAATAAATATACATTAATTTTTAATCAAATGGTCCCAGATAACGATCCGATGAATGTGAGTGACCAGGATAATATTTTAACTTTTTCTCAAGAACGCTGGGATATTATTTCAGAAAAATATGATAAATGTATTTCATTAACAAATAACGAAATTGTGAAAGAATATCAGAATTTAGAAGAACTATCTCTCTTGGAATTAGTTGATAAGTATTTAGAAAATTCGGACCCGAGAGATATCTCACTAATCGAAATCGGATCGGGCACGGGAAGATTTTTACAAAAATTTCTTCTTGATCTTCAAAAGCACGAATCGAATAAAAAACTTAGAAAAATAAGAAAAATTATCGGTGTCGATTTTTCGACCAAAATGATAGAAAAATCAAAAAAGAAAATAAAAGAAAATAATTCTTTAAACAGTTTGATAAAAAATAAAGTTTTTTTTATCAATGAAGATGCGAAAAATATTGACTTTGAAAAATTTGAAAATAATAAATGCAATATTCGTTCATCACGAAATATTGTGTTCTGTATGTTGAATACCTTAGGAATTGTTCTCCCTGAAGATCGAGATGCAATTATAAAGAAGATGTTAGAGATATCAAAAAATGATGGGAGTGTTTTTATTTCTCTTTATAGTAGCGATGCGTGGATTCATGCAAGACCGATCTATTCGGCGATGACAGATATCACGGGACCAATTGATGAAAACGCATTTGATGATATTAAACATGAATTTCAAACTACACAATATTATACGAAATGGTTTTCGGATCAGGATATTACTGAAATAATAGAAAGAAATAAAAGTTCAATAACTCCGAAATTTTCTAAAGTAATAGAATTAGGTTCTATTGGACGTGTAATTCAAATATTTTCGAATAAATTAACATAGTGTTTTAGATATTAGTCGATATTAGATTTTTGATAATTATTGCGTAATGTCTTCAAGCACAAGTAACGAACAAAAATGAATGATTTGATTGGGGCCTGGTCGGGACCCCCCGGTGAACCGTAATTATTTCCCGGGCGGGTCCGGGAACGGGGACATAGCCACAAGCCCCCCGGAAATTCCGGAGCAGAACCCGCAGAAGATCCGGGAATATTTCCCGGGGTGGATCGGGACCAGGGACGCGGCCACCAGCGACCCGGGAACAATAACCCCGTGCAGTCCGGTGCAGGGATGTGACACCGGGCATGAAGCAGCCTGCCGCCCGGAAATCCCGACCGATCCTTCTGCCAGCGTACATAGCCGGCCCAACCCGCAATCCCCCGGCCCCGGGCCGGATGCTGCACGCAACCCGGCCCAACCGGTGGAGAAAAACGGGCCCGCGAAGGTACGGCCGTTCCTCCCGGCGGCTCCCGGTGACGCGACAACCCGGCACCACAATTACGGATCCCGGGACTCCCAGTATCCCATCCTGGACACTACCGGCTGCACACCAGCGGATATCGCGAGCCTGTACTCCCCGACCCCCGCCCCGGACCCCGCGAGCTCGGTTATCCTGTTCCGCTCGCTCCGGTACAGCCTCCGGGACGGCACGCTCATCGAACACGGCACGGATCTCCTCGCCACCCGGGACCCGGCGTGCTTCTGGTTCCGGCACTGGACCTGGGACGGGGGGAAATGGATAGACCGGTGCGAGTTCGCCACTCGGGACGAGGCGGTTGGATTTATCCGGGAGCAGTTCACGAAGCCCGGCCTTTTCTCCGGGTGGAACCACCGGGGGATCCGGGAGTTTTTGCCGGAGGTGTACGGGAAGTGATGGATCGAAGGGCTTGGTGTCCTGCCTGCACTCAATGAGTGTAAGGCCCCGGTTTTCTCCCGCCCCAACCTCCACAGAAAAATGGCCCCGGGGAGCCCGGCTGGCCTGGGCCTTATATGATCGGGATACCATGGTACGAAAGAGCCCCTCCCCCCGGGGGAAATAACCCCGTATCGGGCTCCGATTCCGGTTTTCCGATCCCGGCCGATTCCGGTAAACCCCGTAAAACGCTCTATTTCGGTTCCTGTGGAAAATACGCCCTATAATCGCCCCGTTTGCCGAAATTCGGCTGGAATCGACCTCGTAGAATGGCCCTTAATGGTGGTCTGACCAACCCGGTTTTTGCCCCCAACATCCCCCAACCGGCACCCGGAACTGCCAACAGAACGCGAATATGGGGGTCGGGTTTTCCGGCGGGGCCCAAAAAAACAGGGCAGAACGGCACCGGAATGAACCGATCCTTCCCGTTTCCGATTACCCTTACTGGCTCACACGCCTGGCCCCGGGACCGACTATCAACTACTGCTCGCTGCAACACAATCCTGGTAACAACCGTCCTCATAAAAGATCGATTTGCGCACACCTGGTTACCTTTTTGCATGCCGGGTCTGCCTGAAAATTTCTAAGCAAGGTCGAATTAAAAATTTCAGGCAGGGCCCTGTTTCCGGTAAAAATATTCGAGCAAGGTTTGGTTGAAAGGCCTTCAACCACGGTTTGATTAAAAAAGAGCACGGCCCGGCCGGAAAAAATATTGCGATTCTCTCCCACCACGCTCTGCGTGGAGTTGCCGGGCCGACGAGTGTTCTGCCGGGTCTACTTCACGATCACGGTAAGATTAAACCGGAGATCCCCGGCTTCCTCGGGTTTCAAGACTAATTTTCCGTCAAGTATCGATGTCCCAACGCTGACCGCCCGGTACCGAGCACGGTAATTGCCGGTATTGTTCCAGAAATCGCCACCATTGGAATATCTGCCGTCATTCAGCAGCTCAAGCCCGCACCCGGAGACCGGGACGATCCAATAAAATGGTTGTCCGGTGGCATACCCGAGGTTGATCTCAACAATTTCCCCCTTCCCGAGTACAATTGTCCTGCCTGAATCGCCCACGCCAAGGGAATACCGGATTCCGGGCATCGGGTCCTGGATCGGGATGGATGTATCAACCGGAACAGGGACCCGGAGAGCAACCTCCTGATGATTGCATACGGATTCGGTATCCTGCATAGAACCGGGTACGGATGGAGAGTCTGGTTGAACCGGTGTCGGAATAACGGGTGTTGGCTGAAGAGTACTCCCGGGATCCTGCGGTTGGTTCTGGTGAAGATCTTCTGGCGGAAGATACGCATGGTAAACAAAATAACTTCCGGCAATTACCAGGATAACCAGGCAAATGAGAATCACCGGATAATAATGGTTCATTTTTAATTTTTCCATCGAATTACAGACTCCTTCATTCCTGGGTAAAATTTCCTTTTTTCCTGCAATTTACCGGGGCAATTTTTTGTTTGTTAATTATCAAGTATAATGCTTATTACCGGGATTCGTTTCACTTCCGGATCCGGAAATCCCATCAGACGAAGTCTTTTCCCTGTTTTCAGGTTCCGGACATACGTACGCTTTGCTTCCTTAAGCGGCAGAACTGCGGCGGCCAGCTGGACCGGATGAGTGCCGGTCAGTGCTGCCCGGATCCAACGGTTCCGGCTCCAGGACGGTTTGAAGATCATTTTTCTTTCGGCCTCAGTCACGTGTCTGCCGTTCATGCAGGCATTGAGTGCGATATGCCAGCTCCCGTAGTCCATGAAGATGCCATCCATATGATCGAACGAGAACAGGGCGATATTGGGAAATTCTCCCGCTTTCCGATAACTATTCTTTCTTTTTCCATTGATGATTCTGGTACCCGTCAGGACCCGCCAGTTATCATCATACCCGGTCATCCTGATTGCAGCCTCGTCGGATCCCACGGAAAAGAAGAACGGGTAGTACCCGATCACCTCCTCAAGCCATTCATATGCCGGGCGGAAATAACGGTCCGAATAGTTCCGGTTCGGCCGGAATGTGCGATACCGGACGTTCTCTGTCGGAATACAGTGATGGAAAATGAGATGTTCCGGCAGGTTAGATGAAACGTTCACTAAAAAAATATACCGTCTTTAACCGATGACTCTTTTTTGGTCTCAACTCCGGATAGCCCGACCATTCAGATCCGCCAGAAGATCTTTTGCCGTCCCGCTCCGGCTCGTCTTTTTCTGCACGCTGGATTTTGCCTGTTTTGCCCGGCCGACAACAGCATTACGTTTTGCGTCGATGAGCCTGCGCTGGATAATCTCGTGGAGGTATTGCTGGTCTTCGATGTCAAGCGTATCGACATATTCCAGAACCGTATTGAGGGATACTGCTTCGCTTCCCATAAGATGCCCCTGTACCATAATCGCTGTTGCCCTACAAGGGCATTTTGATGGTACGGGCCGTGTCATGTCCACTATTGCCTCACCCGGGGGGACCGGTCCTGCGACCGACAGCATTGCCTGCCGCTCGCTCCGCTATTATCCCGGTGACGGCACGCTCATAAAAAACAGCACGGATCTCCTTGCCACCCGGGACCCGGCGTGCTTCTGGTTCCGGCACTGGACCTGGGACGGGGGGAAATGGATTGACCGCTCGCGAGTTCGCCACCCGGAACGAGGCGGTCGTTTTCATCCGGGAGCAGTTCACGAAGCCCGGCCTCTTCTTCGGGTGGAACCACCGGGGGATCCGGGAGTTCTTGCCGGAGGTGTACTGGAAGGAGTGATCATGGAAACCTGCTTTGGTTGGGAAAACCACGTTCCCCCACTATTTCACTACCTGACCCTCTCAAACACGGATCGCGCTGACGAGACCACAATCCGGGCGGAATCAGCATCATAAATGCACCCGTAATCGGCTCCCTCGCGAAGGTCCATGGCAAAACGGAACTGTTCGAGGACAACGGAATCAATCTCACCTTCATCAACAAGCAGCGCCTCGACAGCATACTTCAGGCAGCGATGGCTCTTCTCCCGGTAGCCTTTTCCAAATATCCGTGAACGAAGGGTATGAAAAAGAGAATAATATGCCTGGATGATCGCCCATTTTTCCTGGTGATCCAAAAGCGATCGCTCGGCAGCGGTAAGATCTGCTTCAGCTTCCCGGAGCTCCTTTGCTATCAGTGCGGGATCAGCCGGGATTTTTACAATCTTGCCCCGCTCCAGACATTCATCGAACCGGTACCTCAAAGCATCTCACCCACGAGGATTTTTCCGGACTGTATACGTTCGAAGAGTGGCCGGTCACGGGTCCGGAGCTGTACTGACTCTTCCGGTGAGACGATGATAGGAGATATATTCCGGGGTATTCCGGGCTCATACTGCGAGATCAGGTTCCGGACCATAGTCCGGTCGGTCGTTTCGATGAAGAGATCGATATCGCTTTCATCAGTATCCTCTCCGGACGCACAGCTGCCAAAAAGGATCAGCCGTACGATACTATCCCTGCTGGCGGTGATAAGTGGAGAGAGCTCCAGCAGGGATGCAAAAATTTTTACTTCCCGTACCAGTGGATCTGAAATATTGGCGCGGAACAGGAGGGTTCTTCCTTTCTGCTCGCTTTTAACAAAACCCGATTCTTCCAGAGTCCGGAGCTGGTTGCTCGCAGAGCCGGTACTGATGGAGAGCCTTTTCGCAAGTTCCCGGACATAGAAACTGTTCCGGTAGTTGCGGCCAAGAAATGTGAGGGTCTCAAAGGCGGGAGTCACGAGTATGTTCATGTTTTTGAACATATGTTCATTATATTGAACGATAATATTTAGACGTTGTGCCCGGGAGGTGAAAGTATTCCGGTTATCTAACACAATAATCCCGCACCCGTCCCCGCAAGCTGCGCCATCCTCTTTTCGCTCGCTCCGGTGCAGCATCCGTGACGGTTCGCGCATCGAAAACGGCACGGACCTCCCCGCCCGGGATCCGGTCTGCTTTCTGGTTCCGGCACCGGGTCTGGGAAGGGGGCGCCCGGGTTTTCCGGTTCCGCTCCCAGATGATCCGGTAAGTGAATTTAACCCAAGTCCCAAAAGCCCCGGCACTAACATCTCTTCGCAGTTTAAAAAAAGTTACCAGATGACCGGCCGATCGGTCACGTTCCGGTATAATGCATCCCCGGGCTTGACCTCCGGGAATGCCTCGTAGAACTCAGGAATATTGAAGACAACGCCATTCACCCGGTACCTGGTTGCGCTGTGGGGATCGGTCAAGGTCCAGAGGCGCGTTGCATCATCCCGTGCATTCTCTCTCCAGATGGTTGCCGCACTGGTGAAAAACTGCCGGTCTGATGGACTGACAGCCGCCGTTCCTGGTGACGGGTCCGTGTTGTCCTTCCAGGAATGGTATGCGAGCGTCAGGCCACCGAAGTCTGCGATATTCTCGCCGAGCGTCAGGTTTCCGTTCAGGTTGAGCCCGGGGAGAACTTCGAAGTTGTTGTACTCGGTAACGAGCATGGCCGTCCGGTTGTTGAAATTCTTCGCATCTCCTTCTGTCCACCAGTCATGTAAGGTCCCGTCCTTGTCGTACTGCCGTCCCTGGTCATCGAAACCGTGCGTCATCTCGTGGCCGATAACCCAGCCGATAGTCGCGTAGTTCTGCGAGGGATCTGCGTTCGGGTCAAAGAACGGGGGCTGTAGGATCGCAGCAGGAAATACCATCTCGTTTTTTGTCGGGTCGTAAAATGCGTTCACGACCTGCGGTGCTATAAACCAGCTGTCCGGGTTCACCGGCTGTCCGATCTTATCGAGTCCCTCCGGCCCGTGGATAAAGGTGTACGCGGACGCAGAGCGGACATTATTGACATACGAGTCCGAGAGCTCAAGACCTGAGTAATCCATCCACTGGTCGGGATACCCGATCTTCTGGCCCATGACCGCAAGTTTCTCCCGGGCCTTTGCTTTTGTCTCGCTCCCCATCCAGGTCAGGTTCTCGATCCGGCCGTCAAACGTTTTCCGAATCGAGGAGAACATCCCGGTCACCATGCCGCGTGTCCGGGGATCGACATAGGTTGCAACATATTCCCGGCCCACCAGATCGCCGAGCTGGTTGCTTTCCACCGTCACGACGCGTTTCCACCGGGGTTTCATCTCTTCGGTACCGTAGAGTGTCTTAGCGTAGAATGCAAAACTCTCGTTCTCGAACGGTGCGCTGAGATACGGGGATGAACCATCGACGAGATGGTATCGCAGGTAGACTTTCCAGTCATCGAGCGGTGCGGTCTGGAGCTGCGTGTTCAGTCCCTCGACGTACCGCGGCTGGTAGACCTCCACGACGCTGACCGGTCCCGAACCCGGGATGGTGCTTAAGGAATCCCACCCGATGGCCGGATATTTTTCCTGCAGCTCCCTGAGCGGGTAGATGTTGGAGGTCTTTTCCGGAACCCGGTTCTCTTCGGACGTGAAATGGCTCCGGGCAAGGGTCTCTTCCATAGCGTAGACCGTCTTTGCATCCGTTGCCGCCTGCTGGGCCGGCTCGCCCATCAGGACAAATACGTTGGCGATATGAGCCCTGTATGTATCCTGGAGTTCCCTGCTCTTTGTATCGTTCCTCAGGTAATAGTCCCGGTCCGGCATCCCGAGCCCGCCCTGGTAGAACCAGGGAACAATCTCGGTACTGTTCCGGGGATTCGATTCGGCGAAATAAGAATACAGAGGCCCGGATCCTTTTACCAGGAGAGTGACGGTCGTATTCGTCAGGTCTTTACGGGAACTGATGGCGTCGATCATCGCGAGATCGTTTTTGAGGGGAGCAAGCCCCGCCGTTTCGATCCCGGTGGTATCCATCCCGGACCGGTAGAACTGCCCGATGAGGGTGAGGTTCCGGTCCCCGTCCTTTGATGAAACATTCTCGGCTTTGAGGGAGAGGGCAAGGAGATCATTGTCGACCTTGTCCATCAGTTCGTAAAAGGATCCATAGGCGCTCTTGTCTGCCGGGATGGGATGGCTCCTGAGCCATGCATCGTTCACGTGCGTGTAGAAATCATCACCCGGACGGATGGACTCGTTCACGACAATTGCCTGCGTGGTCTTCGTATCCGCTGAGGTTGTACCGGTTGGGGCAGGGGTGGTACATCCGGCGAGAAGGATGCATGCGATCAAAATGAGGATGAGAACCGCTTTTTTCACAATAGGTAGTGATTCGGTTTTTGGGAGAATAAGGGTTAGGGCAATGGTGGGATGATCGGCCCTGCCTTCCGGTTACGGATGTGTTGAGCATTTTCCGGACCATTCTCTGAATCTTCGGTGCATGCCCGTTCATGTTCCGGGCAATTGCCAAATGGCATGCTATGGCCGGCTCAAGGCTGGTCCGTTACAAAGAACCGGCCACCCCCCGGGTTTTAGGTGGAGCGGGGGGTGCCCCTGAACGCAGATGTTGACTGACGGAGAAATGAAAGCATTACGTTAGATCTTCTTTCTCGCGTCGCGTCTCTTCCCGCAGGATCTTTGCAATATCTTTCTTAAATGCTGGAATCCTGTTGGAAACTATCTCCCAGATAACTTCAAAATCGATGTGAAAGTAGCCGTGGGCAATAACATCCCGCAGCCCGGCTACCTGTTTCCACGCGACAGCCGGGTAGCGGGCCTTGACATCCTCGGGCAGGTTCTTTATCGCCTCACCGATAACTTCAAAATTCCTGATCACGGCATCCTGGGTGCGGTGATCTGCAAGGAACTGTTCGTAGGACATTCCTTTTGAATAATCCAGGATCTTTCCTGCGGCTTCCTTGATATCATCGAGAAAATGGAGATGCGATCTACGCATAGACAACCTCGCCGAGGATGTAGGGTTTCAGCCGCTTCTTGATCGACCCCTTCATCACAAGGTCGACCTTGCGCCCGAAGAGATCCTCCAGGTAAAATTTGCAGCCCATATAATTATCGAATGTTTTTTCACCCGTCCGGAACGTAACCAGCACATCAACGTCGCTGTCCGGCCGCTCCTCTCCGCGAACAAATGAGCCGAAGATCCCGATCTTCGAGACACCGAACCGTTTTTTTATGACCGGTTCATGTTTTCGTAGGAGTGCGAGAGCATCCATGATCCTATGTGTGAAGTTAGCCGGGATGAATATTAATGCATTGACCTTGCCGGCCGGCACTCCGGGGACATTTCGTTTCCGGAATCCCGGTTTACTCCTGCCTTCTGCCATACCCCGGCCCATCCGGTGATCGTTGTGGCATGGGAGAAAAAAGATCAGTTGCGGCGGTTCCCGGCCAGGATCCCCATAATGGCGATACAACCGCCAACTGTCAGGAACGGAAGCAGGCCGGGCTGGGACGATGCCGGGACCGGTGTCATAGCCGGAGAAAACCCCTCTCCGGCGTGAGCCCGATCCCCAAAACAGGCCTTCCTTTCATTTTCCGCTACCCCGGCCTGGTTTCCGGACGAACGGCCATCCAAATGCTGCTAAATCCTGTCATCCATCTCCGACGTGAGAATGAGGAAAAATGGGTGAAACAGTGTCGGTTTTCCGGGAAATAGTGTTGTTTGGGTGGTGCCGGGGGGGTTCCTGGTGGAGGGCCTCCGTCGGAGAGTAGAGGTCGGGGGAGTGCAGGTCACTTAGTGAGATCTCGACACACTGGTCACCGACGGTATCCGATGGAAATACGACCTTAAGTCACTATCATCTCCAACGTAAAATCCGGAAAATGCCCTTCGGGGGTCATATCTTCATCCGGGTGGTTGCCTGCCATACCCTGCCGGAGGGGAGATTTTCCTTCCAAACTCTCCCATATTGTCCTGGTCCCGGACATGGTGTCCCTGCAACGTAAAAACCCGGATATTCACACTGTGAATCCCCGGAAACTATCCTGGTTTTTCGCGAAACTGTCATGGTTTCCTATCCAAAAGAGGCAATCCGGGCCCGTAGAGTGTGTATTTTGGAGGTAGTCTGGGAGGAGTGTGCGTTAGAGTGAGGCACGGGAGGTTAGGAGATCCCGTATCCAGGTGGCAGGAATATTTTCATCGTGATCAGAATTTTGATCGGAACTCTGATCCGGATTGATCGAACCTTGCGTGAAATTTTTTATCCGGCCGTAGATTGGATTTCTCCGGCATCTCCTTCCCGGCCCTGCCAGCAGAACCCCCGCGTGTCCCCTTTCAGCGGTTATTTCTCCTCCCCATGATAACAAATCCACGGTCATCAGTCTGAATAATCGAGGATACCACTCCATTGTTTCCAATCTTATAATTTATGTCTGCGAATTGATTCCCTTCCCGGTCTGTTCTCACGAGCCGGAGAGGTGAGTCCGAAGTGCCCTGCTGTTTAAATTCAGTAAATTCCGGGACGGCAAATCCCGAACAGGCATATCCCCCGTCATCGGTCGCGGTAATAATGCGGGAGGCATTTGCCTGCTGTTTTTTGATTATCCTGCCATCAGCAGCAAGCGAGACCCGGCTCGTGTTTGAAATCCATCTGCCGTGAATCTCGTCTCCGCGATATTCTGTCGAACCATAGATGATCTCATAGGTTCCGGCCGGTGAAATCCATAGCGTATATAGCGCAGCAGGTGAAGTACTCTCGATCGTTGTCTCGAATACTTGTTTGCTTTGATTCGTGAATCGGGCAACCCATACATTCGTACCCGAGATTCCCCCGGTAATAACTCCCCCGTCCGGCTCACCAAGAATTATGCTGGCATTCCGGTTATTGCCCATTGGTGCAATCCACAGGATTTTCCCGGTCTCATCAATCCGAACGACCTTGTTACCCCCTGCAACCGCAAATCCCCCACCGGGAATGCCGGTAACTTTCCACCAGTCCAGTCCTTCATGGAGTGGAAGAGTCCAGAGAACCGTTCCGTTATCATTCACTTTGGACAGGATCCCCGAATAACTTGCAAGGACATACCCGTTATCCGGTGTTGTAGTTATTGAACTGCCGTAATCCGGTGAAGTGCCGGTATGAATGACCGGTTTGACGCTGCCATGGCGGTCAAGCTTGAAGATAGCCGGAACCGGGCCTTTTTGCAGTACATCCGTCCCCGTCCCTGCAATAACATATCCGCCATCTGAAGTCTGGATTATGCTCTCTCCCCGGTTATTCGGATCGTCATTGATGGTTGCCATCCATTCCATAGTACCATTGGAATCGGTCTTCAGGACCCAGATATCCATCCGAAATCCCGGTTGCTCAGGGTGAATGCATCCTGTTGTCAGAAGTGTTGCCGATGTAAGTGTTAACATTAAAAACCAAAAGATCCAGGATTTTTTCTTGTTGTTCCGGCAATTCATCATAATCCTCGTCTTATTGTCCATATTCGTTGTTTAATAAAAAAGATTATTGGGGAATATATGGGACTGACATCACGATCTGTCCCATACCCGGATTGTTGTTTGTCGTACTGATATCGTGATTCCAGATATTTGCAACATACATCACCATACCCTTTGGCCTATACACATTGCCGTGATTTCCTGCCGGGTATCCATAGGTACGCGAGTCACTCCAGCTAAGGCTGTAATGGATATCAGAAGATGATACTTCGAATTGGGCATAATCCAGAAGGGTTCCGTATTGAATACGTCTGTATGCATCATATTCGACATTCAGATTCGGGTACGGATGATCTTCATCATTATAACAAAGACGGTAGGTAACCGGAGAGCTCTGCCAAGTCATTACCTGGTACAGATTATTATTTCCTTCAACTGAGTATGGCAGACCTGCATCATCTATGCCGGTCCCTCCATAAATGTCAGGAGAACTCTGGGCAAGAATAAATGTATCCGTCCGTAAAGATTCCCTCTGAATCCTGTTGATATCGTTGGTATTATTCACGATACCCAGGATGGTTGGTTTGAGAATGATTGCATCCTCGATTTTCAGACCTCGTTTTTCTAATACCATATCATTGGATACTCGTTTGAAATGCTCAGTAATGATCACCCTTTTTAACAAAGATCTGTTTGTATTATCAAGGTAAACATTGGTGTTCTTATCCAGAAGTTCAATGATGTTCTCTAAATTTTTATCATATTTCGAGAGAATCTTCGATACAGAATTCGATGGTTTTTCCGAACCTGTTAGGTTGGACACGAGGGATTCTTCTGATATTATCAGATGGATTTCTTTATCAATTGGTTTAAAGAGTTCCCGAATTTTCATTTCATCAGCAGTATGGACCTGACTTTTTTCATCGGCACTAACGAGCGGTACCGTCGCCATCGCTGCCAGCAGTAATGCCAGCAGGACGACACCAATCTTGCGTAGTTGCATTTTTTCATCTCCTTTCATTCGCTACGCTCGCCGGCACGGGAAAATCTTAATATTATCAGAAGACAATCTTCTCGTGCCTACGGGCAGGACAGGGTTCAGCCGCATTTGACCTGGGGCGACCCCGTCCACTTCTTTTGGGACAACCACCGGTTATTCCCACTGATCGATTTATAATACTCATATTTTAAAGTTATGTGCCGAAATCCTAACAGTTGCAATTTCAGAAAAAACGTGTAGATGATCGGACTAGAAAACATAAATAGGGGAACTTTATAATAACAAAAATATACCGTTTCAGGAGTAATAATAATCTGCGCGTTTCTACTACTGCTATTTTGTATTTTGCTTGCGACATGGATCCAATATAGTCCACAGTTGCGTAACATTCCGGTTGAACATAATTCCAGCTTGGTGGTTCCCCCTCACGACCCCCGCCCCGGACCCCGCGAGCTCGGTCATCCTCTTCCGCTCGCTCCGGTACAGCATCCGGGACGGCTCGCTCATAAAAAAACGGCACGGACCTCCTCGCTACCTGGGACCCGGAGTGCTTCTGGTTCCGGCACTGGACCTGGGACGGGGGGAGATGGGTTGACCGCTTGCGGGTTTGCCACCCGGGACGAGGCGGTCGGATTCATTCGGGAGCAGTTCACGAAGCCCGGCCTTTTCTCCGGGTGGAACCACCGGGGGATCCGGGAGTTTTTGCCGGAGGTGTACGGGTAGGAATAAAGGGTCGGGGCCTGTAATCCTCTCACGATTGCAAAGGGCGAGTCCCCTCACGTTATCGTTATCATCCAATTTCTGCTTCCGTTACCTGGGTTCTTCGGGATGACTCCGGCAGGTGTCCCCATACCTCCAAAAATAAATTTATAATGGATCCAGAAACCGATATTGTTATTGAACCCTGGATTAAACAATTTCCCGGGATTTTTCTTATGCAGCCACGCCAGGTAGTCCGTGCCTTTGTTGAAGCATTCAACCGGGCCGATGTCGATGCCCTTTCCCGTCTGTACGCGGAAGATGCGATCAATCACCAGGTAGCCGAGTCGCCGGTTGAAGGCCGCGAGGCCATCCGCCGCATGTTTGCAGAATCGTTTGCATCGGTAAAAATGATCTGTATCGTTGAGAACCTGTTCGAAGACGGCGAATGGGCAATCCTTGAATGGCGTGACCCGCTCGGGCTCCGGGGCTGCGGCTTCTTCCATATCATTGACGACCGGATCGTCTTTCAGCGTGGTTACTGGGATAAGCTCTCCTTCCTTCGCGCCCAGGGTCTTCCCCTGCCAAAGGATCTGTGAGACCTCCCGGACCCCAATAATGTTTTTGGAATTATTTCCGGTGGATAACGTAAAAGCCATCCGAGATGTCCGCTGGAGGGCAACCGGTTTTACCGGGCAGGTCCCGGGGAAACCTGTGAATTATCTTCCCCCACCTCAAATACGGGAACGGTACGGAACCGGTAAAAAAGATCAGGAGCCGGCCGGGTCTGCCACCCGACCAATGAAGAGGATCGTTCCGGTCTCCTTATCCTGGATCAGGAACACGAACGGGTGGTCGGCCCGGAAGACCGGCAGACTTCCGCCCGGGGCAATGGCTCTCTCGGTCATGACAACCCCCGTTGCAGCGGCAGCCTCGGTACCTTCCTCGTTCACATCGATAAACGCCTTGTGGATGACCTCGCTGATGAAAAGGTTCTTTGTCCCGTCCATGCCGGAGAAATCCGCAGCTCCCGGAGTAAATGCCGTGGGCATCCCCAGAGCACTCAGGGTATCGGGCAGCTCGTACCTGGTTTCCATCCGGAATTTCGGGAGGTAGAGCTTCACGCGCCGGGAACTGGCAGAGTCCTGCAGTGCTGACAGGTTGCTTTCATTAAGAACCGCCTCGGCGGGTTTGAGGTCATCGCCTTTGGGGAGAATAACTGCCATCGATAAGGCTTTTCCGGTTTTATGGGCATAGGGCAGCTCGATATACTGGACGCTGTCGGTTTCTGCGTAACGGTATCGTGCATCTTCACCGGTGTCCTGCATCATCCGGACGTTCACTGTTTTTCCGGTCCCGGTCCGGAAATCAGCATCCATGGTCTTGTTCGCATCGAACTGCCGGACCCAGGTCCCCTTGAAGTAGACTGCGTTGGTGATGACGAGCCGGGTCAGGGGATCGATGCTTCCCGGTGGCAGGAGATCGCGGATCTTGTTCTCGGTCTTCTGTTCAACCCACTCATTGATCGTTGCCCGGGAATCCTCCGGGGTATTTTTGAAGTCTAGGCTGGTCACATTGGCGGAATAGTACTTCCGGGCAATCCCGGTAAATGCCGGGAGGAAGGGATAACTCTTCTCCGCCCAGAGCGCGTTTGCGGTCCGGAGGGTGTATCCTGCATTTCCGAAATTAATCCCCTCGTTGATCCGGGCAAAGCCCTCCTCGCGCACCGTATCGTTTTTCGGCAGGTAGAAGACCATGAAGATCTCGTCAGCCGTTTTTCCCTTCGCCCCTTCCCCGGTTATGGCAAGGGCGGATGAGATGGAGAACGGGGAGTAAAAGAGGTCCTGACCGACGTTTGCCGGGTTTTTGGCAAGGGCTGCGTACAGGTCAAAGGCAAACCGGTTGTTTGCCGCTGGCACGGACTGTGCTGCCGGTGCATTCCCGGAATGTATTGTTGCAGTTACCACAGGCATCTGTGTTGTGTCCTGCGGGGTACCGGACGGGGAAGTGTTCACGACAGATTTTTCCGACGGGCCGGTGCAGCCGGGGATCAGGACAAAGGCAATGACTATGGATGCCAGGATCCACAGGCCGGCAGGGTTTCGTTTCATAGTCACTCGTTTATCAACCGGGGAAATATACGTGGCGATGACTGCGACTTTTTTTGCAGTTACCGCCGGGCTTTTTTGTGTTCGTGTTCCCGTTCGGCCGCTGTTGCAAAAATCCCTGCCCTAATACCTTGCGAACATCTCTGCAATCCTGTCCCGGTCGCTCGTCTTTGTCAGGGCCAGCATCAGGAGGATCCGGGCTTTCTGGGGCGTCAGGGTATCGGCCGGGATGAACAGCGGGTTATGGGCAGTGGTTATCCCCGAACCGGCCCGGGAGGAGATGACGACCGGGATACCCTTTTGTGCAGCCGACTCCAGGGCCGGGGAGATGGTTTTTGGGTACTCCCCGTTTCCCATGGCATCGATGACAATGCCCTGCGTGCCGCTCTGGACGAATGCCTTGATGGCGGTCGCATCCATGCCCGGGTAGGTCATCACGATATCCACCCGGGGCAGCGTGGTCTGCCCGGATACATCGAACTCGGAGAAGGTTGTATGGTTCCGGGCGGATATCCGGTACAGTACCGGACGGCCGTCCTCCATGTACCCCAGGCGCCCGAAATCCGGCGAACGGAACGTATCCACCGACTGGGTGTGTGTCTTGGTGGTATCGCGTGCCCCGTTGATCTCCCCGTTGAGGACCACGAGCACACCCTTTCCCCGGGCCATCGGGCTGCCGGCCAGCTGTACGGCATTGAGCAGGTTCAGCGGGCCGTCAGCGGAGATCGCGGTTGCCGGGCGCATTGAGCCGGTGATCACCACGGGCTTGTCGCTGGTTGTTACGAGATTGAGGAAATATGCCGTCTCTTCCAGCGTGTCGGTCCCGTGGGTGATCACGATCCCGTCCACCTCCGGGGCCGCAAGCAGGGTATTGACCCGGCGGGACAGGTTCAGCCAGATTGCCGGGGTTATGTCGTCGCTGTTGATATTGCAGACCTGTTCCCCGGTAACGCGGGAGAAATCCCGGATCTCCGGTACCGCTGAGATGAGTGTCTCCACACCCAGATTCCCCGGTGTATACCTGAGCAGATCGGTTGAATCCTGTGCCGTTCCCGCAATGGTCCCTCCGGTTGCAAGGATATGGATAGCCGGAAGCGGAGTTTCAGAAGCACCGGGAGATGCAGCTGCCGGCAGGACTGTAATTGCCAGAAGAATGAGGCAGGCAATCACTGCCCGGAAACAGCACTGTGCAGTCCCGCCCGATCTTTTCGGTTCATGTGTCTTTGTCACGAGTACCTGCTTCCCGTTTCCTCCTCACGGGCAACCGGAGAGGGCCGGCTGCACCGGGCAGAACGATCCGGCTGGTGGGCCGGGATCGAATGCAGGGAAAAACAATACACTATCCGCGCCGGTCTCCAAAAAGGAATCCGTGAATGAAATTTTTTTTTCACTCATCGCCGTACTTATCCAGACTCATGTGGAGATTATATTTTCACATGAACTTATGCGGGAAGGACGCTGCCCCCGTTCCGGATTACGGGGATCAGGTCATAAAAAAAGTCATAGTCCGCCTGTTTCCCCTGATTCTCATCCTGTATGTTGTCAACTATATCGACCGGGTGAACCTGGGATTTGCGGCGCTGACCATGAACCCCGACCTTGGAATCACACCGGTGATATTCGGCCTGGTGTCGGGAATTTTTTTTATCGGGTATGTTATCTTCGAATACCCGAGCAACCGGATGATGGAGCGGTACGGGGCAAAGATCTGGTTGTCCCGCATCATCCTGACCTGGGGGATCATTGTTGTCCTCCTCTCGTTTGCGAGGAGCGCTTTCGATGTCGGGGTACTGAGGCTTCTCCTGGGAATTGCCGAAGCCGGTTTTTACCCGGGCATTGTCTTTTACCTCTCGCTCTGGCTCAGGGGCCGTGACCTGGCCCGGTGCATGAGTTATCTCTATGCAGCCCAGATCCTCGCCATTATCATCGGGGCTCCCCTCTCCACGCTGATCCTTGATAATGTCACCTGGATGGATATTGCCAGCTGGCGCTGGCTCTTCATCCTCGAAGGCATCCCGGCAATCGTCCTGTGCGTGTTCTCGTACAAGTTCCTGACAAACCGGCCAGAAGAGGCAAAGTGGTTAAAAGCCGACGAACGCGAATGGCTGGTAACCACGGTGAAGTCGGAGCGGGAGTCCCACGGCATCCCAGAGAAAAGGACTCCCGGGCACTTCTTTTCCCTGCCCACGTTCAACCGGCTCTGGCTAGCGTTTTTCTGCGAGATGGCCTGCGGGTACGCGATCGTATTCTGGCTGCCGCAGATCATTCATTCCTTCAGCTTCAATGCAAGTCATACCCAGGTCGGTTTCCTTACCACGGTACCGTACCTCTGTGCCCTTGCCTGCATGCTCCTCTGGGCCCATCATTCCGATGCAACCGGCGAACGGAAGTATCACATAATTCTCCCCTGGGCCGCCGCGGCTGCCGGCTTTTTCATAAACGCGCTCTCAACAGACCCGTTCGTATCGCTTGCGTCTCTGACGGTTGCTGCGGCCGGGATGTATTCGGGGGTCCCGATCTTCTGGGCAATCGTGACAGAACGGATGCGGAAGATCGATGGTTCGGGCGGGATCGCTCTTGTGAATGCCCTGGGGACGCTCGGGGGATTTTTCGGCCCTGTTATCATGGGAATCTGCATAGCCGGGAATGACCGGGTGATGGCAGGCCCGGCCATGGTGGTCTTTGGCGGGTTCATGATCGCCGCAGTCCTTCTCCTGGAATGGGATTTCCGGGAGCGGGGTCGCGTGGAAAATGCCTGAACGGGGCGGTCTTTTTGGGGGATTTTCGTTTCCCCTAATCATTTTGTTACCATCTCCTGGTACATCCCTGTCAGTTCTGCCGCCGTCATTCTTCCGCTTGCGGATTATCCTTTGCGAGAACGACAAAAAACCACGTGCAATTATTTCTCAATTAACCATGTGCACCTCTTCCCCGGCACCAAAAACCAGCGGCCTCCCGAAATATTCCACAACGGAGGCCAGATAAAAATGGCCCCGGGTAGCCCGGCTGGCCTGGGCCTTATACGACCAGGATACCATGGTACGAAAGAGCCTTTTCCCCCGGGGAAAATAACCTCGTATCGGGCTCCGATCCCGGTTTTCCGATCCCGGTCGATACCGGAAAACCCCGTATAATGCTCGTTTTCAGTTCTTGTGGAAAATAAGCCTGAAAATAGCCCCGTTTGGCGAAATTGGGCTGGAATCGACCCCGCAGAATGGCCCTTGATTGTGTTACAATCAAGCCGGTTTTTGCCTCATATTTCACCCCAACCGGCACCCGGAAATGCCAACAGAACACGAATATGAGGGTCGGGTTTTCCAGAGAGGCACGAAAAAACAGGGCAGAACGGCACCGGAATGAACCGTTCCTTAAGCTCGTGCCTCATGCCCCGCAGCAGGTCCAGTGTTTCAGGTGTATCCTTCATGGTCCTGATGGAATATTCGCACACCCTCTATACGAGTGATATGGAGGAGAGAAACCGGATTCCCCCACAAATACTGGTACACAAAAAAAATGGTAACTATTCAGCCGGTTCTCGCATCGCTTGTCGGCGCGTTCCAGGAAAATCCATTTACTCCTCCTTGCGCTCACCGAACCGGCTGAATAGTTACAAAAAAAAATGTTAGAAATTCACCGTGCTGGACTTAGTTGGATTATACCTCTCTCTTTGCACGGGTGTCTGGACCGGGGCGGGCGCAAGTGTTGATGTCGGGGCGGGGACTTGTGTGACAACGGGTGCAACATCCTGTCCCGGCAGGTGGCTGTGCGTGTCGCTGCCCGGGAGGTTGATCCGGGCCGGTTCGGGAGCCCAGCATTTGGGATTATAATTCGTTGTCACATTGCAGTACATGCGGGCAAGTGCTGTCATATCATCGTTCGAATGCCACCCGTCCTTGTCCCGGACCCTGGCCGGGTCGAAATGATCTTCCCCAAGATATTTGTCAAACGTGATGGCGTCTTCCACGCTGATGGACGGGAACGCTGTTGAGAGATACCCGATCGAGACGCCGCCGGTCCGGTCCATCCCATGGTGGCAGTGGTAGTAAATCAGCAGCTTTTTGTCTCCCTTTGTTTTCATCAGGGTGTTCATTTCACTGATAAGATTGGCATAGCTGCAGGTGGTTGCAGAGTCCTGTTTCATCTGTTGCAGGATGCATGCATCCTGGCCGGGTGCACAGCTGGCGACCGGCGACTGGATGAGACCTGCGGGCTGCCCGTTGAGAGATCCCTCCGGGATATTCATCGAACACCAGGCCGGCTTGCCACCAAATGACCGGTTCTCGGCTTCAAACAAATTGATATTTCCGTCAGTATTCAGGAGGCTGATATCAATGACTTTGTAATCCTTAAGATCAAAATTCTGGAGCTGTGCAGTCAGTTTGGATCCCTTGCTGCTTCCCTTCAGGTAATCCGGGACAAAGGCCTTGTCGTGCTTTAACATCTCATTGATACCATCGTAAGCAAACACCCATTTCGATTGGTCCCTGCAACCGCCCGAATTGCCGATGTTGTCCCGGACAATCAGGGGTAGCGGCCCCCTCACCAGGATGTTGCCGGTCTCTTCGTTGATGTCGACAATACTGGGTCCTGGTATCTGCAGGCGGTTTGCTTCCTGGAGATTGTACATGGAACTGCAACGGTCAGAAGAGACCATGCCACTTTCTGATGCAGCAGTCTCTTGTGCGGTTACAAGCCCTGCCAGGAACAACAGGCAGATGAGAATGATGAACATATTCTGGAACTTCACAAAAATTCTCCCTTGGAAAAGTAAAAGCGGTTACTCCGATGCGTTCCGGTATTTTTCTGTTAGGCTGTGAGAATTAAAAAGGATGTGTATCTGGAATTTTATCGTATGTTTTTTTCCAAAGAGCAGGGGAAAGCCACCCTTCGATAAGTTTGTCGATGGACCGTCCTCTTACCCCTCGCGTTCAGCGGTTCCCGAAAAGCGATCCCTTATTGAAATTGGTGTGCTCCGGAATCCCTGGCTCCGGGGCTTCGCGGTCGGGCGGGGCTGGTGCTGCGATATCATCCCCATGGGTGCGGAGAAAAAGTAAAACGGGATCATTCCCCGGTAAAATCCGACAGGTTAATGTCGTCACAACCTAACCGAAAAAATCAGATATCTATGACAACCGCTGGGAAAATTACGGATTTGGCAATTTATTTGCGGATATTTTTTTTGATTGCCGGTCTCGTACTGGTTGCCGGGTGCATCCAGAACAATCCTGAGCCCGGCCCGGTTTCACCGGGGGCTGGTGTTGTAATAACCGATGCCGGCTCGCTCCAGGGAACAACGGAGAATGGCATTACGGTCTACCGGGGCATTCCCTATGCAGCGGCCCCGGTTGGGGACCTCCGGTGGAAACCCCCGGCAGCGGTGCAGCCATGGCCCGGTGTGCGGAACGCGACTGCGTATGGTGCCGTATGTCCCCAGCCGAAATCCGGCGAATTCGATGTGATGCCGGTCATGAGCGAGGACTGCCTGTCCTTAAATGTCTGGTCACCGGCAAAGAACCAAAACGAAAAACTACCCGTCATGGTCTTTATCCACGGTGGTGCGTGGAAGACCGGGGCGGGATCCCAGGCGCTCTTTGACGGGAGCTCCCTTGCAAACAAAGGGGTTGTTGTCGTCACGCTCAATTACCGGCTCGGGGCACTCGGGTGGATGGCACACCCGGAGCTGACGGCTGAGTCACCCCATAACAGTTCGGGCAATTACGGGATCCTCGACCAGCAGGCTGCCCTGAAG
>Ga0265296_1001434_pt1 | contig 27518 bp, 26 predicted proteins | sample MunlanPumphouse1_FD_189073 | JGI IMG/M metagenome (GOLD analysis project Ga0265296, IMG submission 189073) | Groundwater microbial communities from a municipal landfill in Southern Ontario, Canada - Pumphouse #1 | ecosystem: Environmental > Aquatic > Deep subsurface > Groundwater | place... | reverse complement strand
GATTATTTGAAAAAATTGGGCAATAACTTGAATACGACCGTCAATTCCTATACGGCCGCTTCCAAAGAGTTTAAGAAAATAGATAAGGACGTGGTAAAAATTACGGGCGAGGAAAGTGAAATTGAGGTTTTGGAAATTAATGGTCCGGGAGTGAATAAATAATTTTTAAAATGAATCCAGAAAATCAAAACAATAGAATAGAAATAAGAGATGCTCGGGATTTTGAAATAATGAAAACTCCCGAAATTATCATTCAGGAAGAGCGTGGGGCGCAATTGCTTTCACTATTGTTAAAAGCGGAAAATCCGGAATGGGGCGAAACAGAAACACCAATAGCACAAGAAACCGAAAAATATTTTAGAGAGAATCCTTTAGATGCCGAGACGTTAAAAACTATTCAGGAATTTCAAGACGCCGGCGTGGACGAAGAGACTCTCTATAATTTAGCTTTAACATATCAACATCCAGAGAGAGTGGAACCGGTTTTCGCAATGATGGCAAAACATAAGGCTCATGTTGAAAATCCGCAAGAGGTTTACAAAAAAGTAATATCTACTTTAGAATCATTTGATATCCATTTTTCATCATCCGAATTGGCGACTAGAATTAACGAGGAGATTGAATTAGATAAGAAAAAAAGAATGGAAGGATTGAGTGAAACTAAACAAAGAATAGAAGCTTTGATAGATTTTTTTAGGCCAAGTGCCGAAGCTACAAATATTAAGCGATTGTGTTTTATTCCTACTGACCCACTTTATAAGAAAAATTCAGGAACGGCCTTCTTGGCATTTCCGGGAGAACAAATAATTCAATCGCACATTGATAATACTTTAAATCAGGATCATGAATTTTTACATGGGATTATCAATCCAGTTGTCAGTAAACTAGAGATACAACTAGATGATCAGCAAAAATTAAGAATATCTTCTTTGGCAAGTGAAAAACTCAAGAGAGACTACGGAGATAATTATTATAGTTTGTTGTGTGAAGAATTTATTCGGGTTTATGGTCAAATTTTTTCCAGGGGAGAAAGACCTGAAACATACGACACTTTTGCCAAAAAAATCGAGACTATTGACGAAGGTCAATTTCAGAAATTTTTATTAGAAAGTGATGAGTTGCGATTAAGGTGTCAAGAATTGGGAATTAATTCGATTGAGGATCTTCGGGAAAAGTCTAAGGAATATTATGATAAATTCGAAGCTGATCAATTACGAGATTTAATTTTTGATCTTTATGAAGAATATGTAAATCGTCCCGATCGGGATGGTATAAATTTTGAAAGTTTTGTTTTAGAAAATTTTGGCAGGAGGATTTAAGTTATAATTATAATTTTATGAAAATCGGAATTATCGGAGGGAGCGGATTAGATGATCCGCAAATTTTACAAGGAGCGACAGTAAAAGAAGTCGAAACAAAATATGGCAAGCCGTCATCGGCGCTTACGATTGGCAAAATTAATGGTGTTGAAGTGGTAATTCTGGCGCGCCATGGCAAAGACCACAGCGTCATGCCGACCAAGATTAATTTTTTAGCCAATATCGTGGCTTTAAAAAATGAGAGCTGCACGCATATTTTGGCAACGACCGCGGCCGGCTCGCTAAGAGAAGAAATTAGACCGGGCAATTTGGTTTTTCCGGACCAGTTTATTGATTTTACCAGGCACAGAAACATGACTTATTTTACCGACAAAGTAGTGCATACGCCCATGTCAAAGCCGTATAATGAGAAGTTAAGGAATTTATTATGCGAGACCTGTGACGAGCTTGGCTTTGAATATAATCGTGACGTGACCGTCATTACCATTGAGGGGCCGCGCTTTTCCACTAAGGCCGAAAGCTTGATGTTTCGGGCCTGGGGCGCCGATATTATTAATATGTCCACCTGTCCGGAAATAATTTTAGCTAATGAATTGAAAATTCCCTATCAAACCATCGCCATGTCCACGGATTATGATTGCTGGAAAGAAAATGAAGAGGCGGTAACTTTTGAAATGGTGATGGCCAGGATGAAAGACAATGCCCAAAAGGTTAAAACTTTACTGATAAAAACAATTTCAAAATTGGGAGTTGAAGACAATCCAATCAAAGCAAAAATACGTACAGTGGCAAATTGGCCAAAGGACGGCATAATGTTTAGAGATATTACGACTTTGTTAAAAGACCCCGAGGGCTTGAAGCATTGCGTGGAAGATTTTAGAGATAGATATAAAAATAAAAATATTGACGTGATTGCGGGCATTGATTCGCGCGGCTTTATTTTGGGCGGCGTCCTCTCCTATGAATTAAATAAGGGATTTGTGCCCATCAGAAAAAAAGGCAAGCTTCCGGCTGAAACCGAAAAAGAGGAATACGCTTTAGAATACGGAACGGATTGCCTTGAAATACACAAGGACGCGATTTTACCGGGGCAGAATGTTTTGATTATTGATGATTTAATCGCCACGGGCGGTACCGCCTTGGCGGCTGCCAGATTGGTGGAAAAATTAGGCGGGAAAGTGGTTGAGTTGGCTTTTATTGTGGATTTGCCAGACCTGGGCGGCAGAAAAAAACTGGAAGCGGCCGGCCATAGTGTTTATGCGCAAACCGCCTTCACGGGGGAATAATAATATTAATCGGATAAATCTGCCCGCATGCCAAAAAGACGGCGGGTTTTTATTTTGAAGTTTTTTTGCTAAAATTAATACATGAAAATTCGCTTCAATAATATCTATTGCCTGATCGTTGCCAACCTGATTATTATCGCGGCTTTGATTTTTATCTTAAAGCCAAGCTGGCAAATCGGCGGCGACGGCTATGGCTATTATATTTATTTAAGGTCTTTGGTTTTTGACCGCAATTTTGATTTTACCAACGAATATCAGCAATTTGACAAGCTGTACGGCGCCAATATGTCGGCTAACATCACTTCGGCCGGCAAGGCGGCCAATTTATTTTCTGTCGGCCCCAGTATTTTATGGTCGCCGTTTTTTGCCGTGGCCTACGCCGTGGAAAAAAATTGGCGTTTGGCGGACCGGCGGCATGAACTTGAGGGTTTCGGCCCGCCCTATCAGATCGCGATATTTTTTGCCGCCTTGTTTTATTTTATTTGGGGCTTGGCGCTTACCTATTTATCGCTCAAGGATTTATTCAACAAAAGAATCGCGGTGGCCGCTTCGTCAATTATCTGGCTGATTTCGCCCCTGATTTTTTATTTAATTTATGAGCCGTCCATGTCGCATGTCTTCTCCTTTTTCGCCTTAAGCGGCTTGTTTTATTTTTGTCTGAAGTACAAAAATAATCTCAATCCGAAAGAATATCTGGTTTTGGGTTTTTGGCTGGGGCTGGCCATGCTGATAAGATGGCAAAATATTATGGTCATTATTTTTCCTCTCTATATCTTATTTTCCAATCGGCTGATGTTTTTTGGCAACAAAATAAAATCATTTTTATATTTTATTTTAACCGGCTTGATTATATTTTTGCCGCAATTATTAATGTGGCGGTATTTATTCGGCAGATTTGTTTTAATGCCGCAAGGCCATGATTTTTTTAATTGGTCAAATCCGCAATTTTTTAATTTTTTATTTTCCGGCTACCATGGCCTGTTGAGCTGGCAGCCGTTGTTGGCGCTGTGCCTCTTGGGACTGATTTTATATTTCCGGCGGCAGAAATCATTGGTCTTTGTTTTATTATTGATTCTTTTGGGCCAGATTTATATCAATTCGGCCACGGTTGATTGGATGGGCGGGCGGTCTTTCGGCGCCAGGCGGATGAGTGATTATATTTTTATATTTGCCATTGGTTTGGCTTTTATACTTGATTATTTAAAGCATAAGAAAAAAAGATTTTTAAATCGGTTCGTATATTTGATTTTAATTTTGGGCATTGGCTGGAATTTGCTCTTAATGGTATCATCAGCCAGGGGATTATTGCCGCTTGATAAACCAATTACTATAAACCAAATGCTTAACGCCCAAAAGGAAACCGTGCTGTCTTTGATGAATATTAAAAATTAAAAATTGTAATAATATGTCAAACAAAAAAGTTCGCAAAGTGGTGATACCAGTCGGCGGTTTGGGCACGCGTTTTTTGCCGGCTACCAAAGCCCAGCCTAAAGAAATGATGCCGATTTTAGACAAGCCAACCATTCAATATATTGTGGAGGAGGCGGTCAGGGCCGGAATCAGAGATGTGATATTGGTTACCGGCCAATCAAAAAGAGCCATAGAGGACCACTTTGACCGCAATATTTATCTGGAAGAGCTTTGTTTAAAGGCGGGAAAAAAAGAAGTGTGCCAAAAAATTAAAGAAGTTGCCGAATTGGCAAATTTTATTTATATCCGGCAAAAAGGCAGATACGGTAGCGGTACGTCCGTGCTTAATGCGCGTGATTTAATCGGCGACGAGCCATTTGCCGTTGTTTATGGCGATGACATCTGGCGTTGTTCGAAAAAACCGCACTTAAAACAATTAATGGAGGTCTTTGAAAAATATGGGGATCCGGTTATTACCGCCTATCAGACCGATAGCGAGGGTACAAAAAAATACGGCATAATTGAGGGCATTGAAGTGGAGAAAGGAGTGTATCAAGTAAAAAAGCTTATGGAAAAGCCCGGACCGGAAAAAACCAAAAGCCGCCTCGCTTCTATTTCCGGCTATATTTTAACGCCCGATATTTTTGATGAGCTGGCAATAATGTCAAAGCAAAAAGGAGGAGAATTTTATTTAACCAATGCCATTGCTCGCCTAATGAAGAAACGGCCCATATATGCTAAAGTAGTTGAAGGCAAATATCATGATATCGGTTCAAAATTAACTTGGCTCAAGGCCAATATTGTTTTTGGGCTTGAAGATGTAGAGATTGGAAAGGATTTAAAAAAGTATTTAAAAAATATTATTAATGATTGAAGCTTTGTTCTATATTTTTTTGTTTTCATGTTTTAATGTTATAATATAGCCATGGATAAAAAGGAATTAGAAAATTTTTTGCTTCAATTATCCGACCGATTTTTTTTATTCGCGCCGCAAAGAGAGGATGATATTTTAAAAATTAAAGAAGTGGAAAACATTGAAGATATCGCTTGGTCAACCGAAATGCCAATAAACAGCTGGAAAGATATTTTTTTGCCGCCCGAGGAGCGGCTTTTTGAAAATGTAAAAAATAATTTAATTGAATCAAAAACCGATTATCCGCCCATAGCTTGCGTGGGTGTCCATATTTTGGACTTGAAAGCGCTAACCTTATTTGACCAGGTTTTCGGGCCAGATTCTTATTATCAAAAGCGCCGGAAAAGGACAATTTTAATCGGTTATAGCACCGACCTTTCCGCTGATTATAAAAAGCATAAGGTCTTCAGCCACAATTTTGAAGAAGATATTTTGGAACATTTGGCGTTTGATGTTTTCATTCTCAAATTAAAAAATGGCCCGCTTAAAATTTATTCCGGGTCGGAGAAAGGACAAAATATTTTGGAAAAATTCAGTGTAAGCAGTTACCAGAATATTGAATTTGCCGGCCCAATTGCCGAAAAAGGGCCGGACAAAAGAATGTTGTTGCTTAAAGATAAAGTAGATAAGTCATTCAATAAGAAAATTTGGGACGAATTGGATAAAATATGCCTGGCTTGCGGCAAGTGCGCCATTGTCTGCCCGACCTGTTTTTGTTTTGACTTTAACGATAGTGCCAATCCGGAAAGCGCTTCCCGTTGCCGCCAGTGGGGCAATTGTTTTTATAATGATTTTTCAAAGGTCGCCGGGGGGCACAAAGAATTGGATACGGTAAAGCAGAAGATTTATTTTTGGTACGTCCATAAATTTGTCCGTATTCCGCATGAATATAATTTGCCCGGATGCGTAAGTTGTAACCGTTGCAGTCAGGTGTGTCCCGTGGGCATAAAAATAAGCGAAGTAATAAAATCAATATTAAATTAATGCTTAATATTTATCAGCCGCAAAAAGCAAAAATAATCGCGGTCAATCAAGAATCAATTGACACGAAATTATTTCGCCTGCGATTTTTAGATAAAAAAACGCAGCGTGATTTTGATTTTATTCCCGGCCAATTCGCGCAAATCGGCTTGCCCGGCTGGGGCGAGTGCCCGATCAGTTTTTGCTCATCGCCTTATGACGCAAAAAAGTTTTTTGAGCTGGCGATAAGAAAAGTTGGCAACTTAACCTCCAAAATTCACACCTTAAAAGTCGGGGATATGATTGATATTCGCGGCCCCTTTGGCAACGGTTTTGATCTGGATAAGTTTAAAAATAAGCCGTTGATTTTAGTGGGCGGCGGCTGCGGCTTTGTGCCCTTGAGGTCATTAATAATAGATTATCTTAACGGCCGGATAGAAAATACGGTTTTGCAGATATTTTATGGCTGTCTCAATGAGGACACTTTGTTGTTTAAAAAAGAATATGGCGCCTGGAACCGCCAGGCCGAGTTAAGCATTATTTTGGAAAAGCCGTCCAAGAAATGGGGCGGGGAAAGGGGGCGGGTGACGGATTTATTTAAATTCAGTAAAATCACGAATAATTCCGTGGCGGTTTTGGTCGGACCGCTTATGATGTATAAATTTGTCATTGCTGAATTGAAAAAAAGAAAAATTAGCGAGGAAAATATTTATTTATCACTGGAAAGAAAAATGTATTGCGGTAATGGCGTGTGCCAGCATTGCGCCATTGGGCCGTATTATGTCTGCCAAGACGGACCCGTGTTTTCTTGGAGCGAGATAAAAGAGATTCCGGGAGTAATATAAAATTTTATGATTATTTTTTATGTAATAATTTTTTTGGTTTTCTTGACTGCCGCGTTTGGCGCCATTTCCGCCGCGCCTTGGCTACCAACCAGAAAAAGAGATGTGGCCAGAATGATTGAATTGGCTCAAGTGAGAGAAGGCGATGTGGTATATGATTTGGGCTGTGGCGACGGCCGACTGGTTTTCGCCGCCGCAAAAAAGGGCGCCAAAGCGACGGGCGTGGAAATTTTTGTCTTGCCCTATCTGTTTGCCAAAATAAAAAGTTTTTTTGTTCCGGGCTCAAAAATTCTATACGGCGATTTTTTTGGCAGAAATATTTCTAACGCGGATGTGATTTTTGTCTTTCTATTGAGCATGAGCTACGGCCGATTATTGAAAAAATTCAATCAAGAATTAAAACCGGCTACCAGAGTGGTGGTGAGCTGTTGGCCTATTAATGAATGGCAGCCGGAGCGAGTTGATAAACCTAACAAGAATCAATTAACAATTTACTTGTATAAATTTAGAAGATAATTTTGTCGTATGTGTTTAACTAAACCGGTTCAAATTAAAAAAATTAATGGCCGGAAGGCGGAATTGTCCGATGGCCGCCAGGTTAATATTGCCCTAATTGGCAAGGTGAAGACGGGTGATTGGGTGCTGGCTAACGCTGATTTGGCCGTTAAAAAAATAACCGCCAAAGAAGCGGCAGAAATTAATAATTATTTAAAATAAAAATATGAAAAAGGGGATCTATTTAGTCATTATAACGGCTATAATTTCCGGACTAGCCAATTTTTTCAATAAATTCGGCTTACAATCATTAGGGAAAAACGCTTTTCAGTACACGACTTTAAAAAATGTCGTGGTGGCTTTGATATTGTCTTTAATAATTTTAACGCCAGTCATTTGGCCGAAATTAAGGCGGCTGGCAAAAAAAGACTGGCTGATGCTGTTTTTAATCGCGGCAATCGGCGGCAGTTTTGCCTTTCTTTTGTTTTTTCAAGGATTAAGTTTAACCTCGGCGGTCAACGCTTCTTTTATCCACAAGACCTTGTTTATTTGGGTGGCGATTCTGGCTTGGCCGATTTTGAAAGAAAAGATTTCTAGACTGCAGTTTTTGGCGCTCGGGATTTTAATCTTGGGCAATTTTATTTTTGACGGTTTCAAATTTTTTCGTTTTGGCTACGCGGAATTATTGATTTTTCTGGCGACATTAATGTGGGCGGGGGAAAGTATCGTCGCCAAAATCGCCTTAAGAAATATTGACGCCTTGGTAGTGGCCTGGGGTCGGATGTTTTTCGGCTCAATAATTTTGATTGGATTTTTGGCGGTAACTAAAAACACAGCAGGTTTATTGAATCTAAATTTTTTCCAGTTGGGCTGGTTGCTGTTGGTCTCGGTATTTTTAACTGGCTATGTCATCACTTGGTACAGCGCTTTAAAAAGATTGCCGATAACCGTGGTTGCCTGTTTTTTGGTTTTGGCTTCGCCGATTACCGCCTTTTTAAACGCCGCCTTTGTGACGCATAAAATTTCAACTCAAAATATCGTTGGAATGGTTTTGATATTATTGGGAGTTTTGTTATTTTGGCAATTGCAAGAAAAATTTAAAATACAAAATGTAAAAATAAGAATGACAATTTACCCCATTAAATAATTTTGCTTTGCAAAATTAAAATCTGAAAGATTTTATTTAACGGGGTGAAGAATTAAAAATTTTAACATTTTACATTGTCATTTTATATTTTGATTTTTGAATTTTTAATTATGTTAGATAATAATATACAATTAGACGGCGCTCTCTTGGCCGCCCGTTACGCTTTTATGCCCAATAAACTGCGCTATTGCGGCGGCGACAAAAATCGCGAGCTTTTTGAGTATGTAGTTAACAATCAAAATGACGCGGGTTTGGAAATGATGCTTAAAGAATTTGAAACAATGTATCCTTATTTGAAATTAATCGCCGAAGCCAATCAGATTTTAGACCCGTTTAATTACCGGGTGGTTGAGGCGTATTGGCTCGGCAATGAGCTTTTGGAAAATATTTCCCTGAAAAATTTTTACCGCTATCTGATTGATGAACAAAAATTAAAAAAGCGTTTTAAGCCGAAGATTTTGGAAAAAGTTTTTGGCAAAATTCCTTTGGGCGCCAAACCCCACCATTCCTGGCACGTCTTTAATATCCCCAAGCGTACTGGACATTATCCAGTGGAACATAGTTTAGAGACAATGGACGAATGTCGGATCGGTTGGGGGCAAATCACAAAAACACAAAAACACCCTAGTAGCACAGCAAAGCTGGCTACGGGGCGAGGCAAAAACACAAAAAGTCCAATTATTAATACAATATTTATAGATTCTAAACCACTTATTTTAGATAATAACAGATTAAAATTGGGCGAGGCGGTTGAACGGGAGGTTTGGTATGAAAGCAATGAAAAGGCGTTTATCAAACAGCCAAAAATGGGGGATTGGGTGTCAATCCACTGGGGTTGGGTGTGTGATTTCTTGACGGAAAATCAGGTGAAAAATTTGGAAAAATGGACGAAATATAATTTAGCTTTAGCAAGTTTATGAAAAAGAAAAATAAAAAACCAAAAATTGCCATTATCGGCCTGACTTCCTGCGAGGGCTGCCAATTCGTGATGCTGGATCAGGGCAATCGGTTTTTAAGTTTGCTCAAAAATTTTGAAGTTGAGGATTTTCGGCTTATAAAAGAAGATTCGGAATTTGCCGAACGTTATGATATTTGTTTGGTGGAGGGCAATCCCGTAACCGAAGGAAATATAAATTTATTGAAAGAAATCAGAAAACGTTCGGATTTATTAATTGTGGTGGGCAATTGCGCGGCTTTGGGCGGCGTTTGGGAAATAAAAAATTATCGCCAAAAAAGCAAAACCATCAAACATGTTTATAAAAGTTTAAAGGTGGCCAATCCCGATATTAAAGAAGTGGATAATTTTGTTAAGGTTGATTTTACCATTCCTGGCTGTCCCATTGACGGCGATGAGTTTATGGAATTGGTTTATCAGATATTAGACAAAAAAATTCCTTATATTCCTCAAAACCCGGTTTGCTCCGAATGCCAAATACGCGGTTATGAATGTTTATTGCAGAAAGGAGAAATTTGTTTAGGCCCGATTACTTTGGGCGGCTGTAAAGCCATTTGCTTAAAAAGCCGGCAGGCCTGCTGGGGTTGCCGCGGCTTATTTGAGGGAGCGAAAGTTAAAAATTTAATGGCTTATTTATTGAAAAATTTTTCTCAAGAGCAGGTTTATCGGGTGATGGAAATTTTCGGCGCCCGAGATTCAATTTTAAAAGAATTAGGCAAGGAAATAAATAATAAATAAAAAATAAATTTATGAGCCATCAAATGACGCCGGAGGCCGAACACATAAACATTGGTTTTGAGGGGGAAATTATTAAAAAATTGTTTGGCAATGACGAGCAAAAGATTCAACAATGGATTGAAGAAAATAATTTTGAGAATTCTGCTATTATTCGGGAAGCAATAAATAGTGATGAGGTCTATGATTTACTCAATTCCGGAAGCGAGGAAGATTATGAGCGGGCCATTGATTTGGCTATTCTAAAGTTTAATAATTTAAAAGAAGAGAGACACCAAATTTCAGAGGCGGCTTAAATTAAAATTATGAAAATCCAAATAAATCATATCGGAAAAATGGAGGGCAAGGCCGATTTTGTGGCGGAGATTTTAAAGGGCGACGTTAAATCAGCCAAAATTATCACAACCGAGGGCGCTCGGCTGATTGAGGGAATTTTGGTCGGTCGGCATTTTTCTGAAGCGCCAATCATTACTTCCAGAATTTGCGGCATCTGTCCGGTAGTCCATAAATTATCGTCCATAAAAGCGATTGAGAATGCTTTCAAAATTATGCCCACCCCGCAGACAATTAGATTGCGTCAGGTTTTAGAATTGGCTCAAATAATTCACAGCCATGCCCTGCACCTATTCTTTCTTTCATTGCCGGATTTTTTTGGCCTAGAAAATGATTTGGATTTTGTTAAAAAATACAGCCAAGAAACCCAATGCGCGATTAAAGTCAGGGCGTGGGCCTTGAAAATCATAGAAACAATCGGCGGCCGGGCCGTGCACCCCATTAATTGCGAAGTGGGCGGCTTTAAGGTTTTGCCCTCAAAAAATGAATTGAAAAATTTACAAGGCCAATATGAGGCGGTTTTGAAAAATGCTCTGTGTTTAGTCAATTTGGTAATTAAGATAAAATATCCTAAATTAAAACGCGAAACAAAATTTATCTGTCTGACCAATAAGGATGAATACGCGATTTATGACGGTGATATCAAAATTTCCGGCCAGGGCGCGGATAAGGAAAAGGTCATCAGCGCTAAAAATTTTACAAAAAATGTCAAGGAAATAGAGGAGCCGTATCGCGCCGCCAAATCGGCCACTTTGGGCGGCAAACCATTTATGGTTGGCGCTTTAGCGCGTTTAAACAACAACCACCAACAGCTTAACCCGCTGGCCAAGGGCATACTCAAAGGCCTGCGCTGGAAATTCCCGCAATACAATAGTTTTGAAAATATTACGGCTCAAGCCGTTGAGATCGTGCATTCTATTGAAGAAATAAATAAGATTTTGAGGGATTTGGACCAAAATTTAAAATCAGAAAAAAATCCAGCGGAAAAATTAAAAATTATTGGCGCCGCCAATCCCTTGGGCCATGATGTCGTTGGCATTGACGCCATAGAAGCGCCTCGGGGCACGCTTTACCATCATTATATTATAGACAAGAACGGCTATATTAAATCATGTAATATCATCACGCCCACGGTTTCATATTTAAAAAATTTAGAAGAAGATATAAAAGAATATTTGCCGAATATAATAAAGTTAAGCGAAAAGAAGCGGTCTCTAAAAATCAGGGCGCTTATCCGCGCCTATGATCCTTGCATTGCCTGCGCTACACACTAATTTAAATATTATGCATGATTTCCATTTGGCGGATCAAATTTATCACCTGATTATTGATTACGCCCAAAAAAATAATTTAAAAAAAGTAACTAAAGCCGTGATTGAACTCGGCTCTATGGTTGAGCATGGTGAAGAAATTTTGGCTGAAAATTTAGTATTTAATATAAAAATGCTGGCGCAAGGAGGAAAGGCCGATGGTTTGCGAGTAACTGTTAATAAAACAAAAGGTGATGGTTGGATATTAAAAGAGATAGAAGGGGAATAATTTTGAATTTGAGATTTTTGTCGAAAAACGGCTTTTGTGATAAAATACTAAAACAATGGATAGATTAGGGACAATAAATTCTATTAAAAATTTTAAGGATTTAAAAGGAAAACGCGTGCTACTGCGCGTTGATTTTAACGTGCCCTTGACCAAGGACTTGAGGGTTGGCAAAAGCGAAGATTATCGGATGGTAAAAACCTTGCCGACCATTAGATATCTAATGAAAAAGGGAGCCAGGGTTGTTATTATGGCTCATCTCGGGCGGCCGAACGGTAAAATAGTGAATAACTTAAGATTGGACCCCGTGGCCAAAAGATTATCGCAGCTATTGGCGCAGAAGGTAATTAAAATTGATAATATTCTTGGTCCAAAAGTAAAAAAAATAATTAGCGGAATGAAAGACGGCGAGGTGATGATGCTGGAAAATGTCAGGTTTGATAAAAGAGAAGATGTAGGCGACCTGCCTTCGCCAGGGCTTCGGCAGGCAAGTAAAAATTTTGCTCGGCAATTGGCGGACCTGGGTGATATATATGTTAATGACGCTTTTGCGGTTGACCATCGCGAGCAGGCCTCGGTTTCCACTATCCAAAATTATTTGCCAAGTTATGCCGGTTTTTTACTTGAAGAAGAAGTAAAAAATTTAACCAAGGTTTTAAAAAAGCCAAAACAGCCGTTGGTCGTCATCATCGGCGGAGTAAAAATTTCTACCAAAATAAAATTGATTAAAAATTTTTTGCCCGTTGCTAAGAACATACTATTAGGCGGAGCTTTGGCCAATACGGTTTTAAAAGCCATGGGCATAGCCGTCGGTCAATCAATCATTGAGTCGGAAATGTTTTCGGAAATAAAGAAAATAAAATTGACGGATAATAAAGTTATGGTGCCGGTTGACGGGGTGATGGCCAGGGGTCTGGATAGCAAAAAGGGGCGGCTTGACGCCTTGGCCGATATTAAAAAGGATGAGTTTATTCTGGACATCGGGCCGGATACTTTAAAATTATATGCCAGCATTATTAAAAGAGCGAGGATGATTGTTTGGAACGGCCCGATGGGATTAATTGAAGCGCCATTTTTCGCCAAGGGCACCAGAGAGTTGATTAAGATTTTGGCCAAGAGCCGGGCGGAAAAAATTGTGGGTGGCGGGGAAACCGTGCAGATGATACGAAAAATGGGTTTAGAAAAAAAATTTAATTTTATTTCCACGGGCGGGGGAGCCATGCTGGAATTTTTGGAAGGCAAAAAATTGCCGGGTTTAAAAAAATTAATAATTAATAAATAATATAAAAATTTATGCTAAATGGAGAAAATTATTATCCGCCAAAAATGAGGCTGGTTGTGGCCCCGCTTGTGGGCGTCGTTTTAATTATTTTGGCCGTATTTCTGGTGGGTCTAACCAGAAATGCCTGGAAAACCTATGGCTATATCGGCCAGTCGCCGGAATTTAAAGACCGGGTTACGGTTGACGGTATGGGCAAAGTTACCGCCGTTCCGGATATTGCGGTCATTAATATTGGCGTTACGACCGAAAAAGCCACTGTGGTTGCCGCCCAAAAAGAAAATACCGACAAAATAAATGCCATTGTTAAATCCTTGCGCGATGAATTTAAAATTGATGAGAAAGATATGAAAACAAACCAGTATAATATTAATCCAAAATATGATTGGACCGGCTCAAGTCAGCGGATAATCGGCTATACCATTAATCAATCAACCCAGATTAAAATTAGAAATTTTGATAAAATCGGCGATATTTTAGCCAAGGCCACGACTTTGGGCGCTAATAATGTTTATGGCCCTCAATTTACCATTGACGACCCGGAAAAATTCAAAGAAGAAGCGCGTAAAAAAGCCATTGACCAAGCCAAAGAAAAAGCCAAGGTTTTGTCTCAACAGGTTGGGATAAAATTGGGCAAGATTGTGAATTTTAGCGAGGGCGGTCAGGGTATGCCAATAATGTATGACAGCTATGCTTTGGGTCTGGGCGGGTCGGCAACAATGGAAAAAGCCGCGCCAGCTCCGGACATTCAAGCCGGCAGTCAGGATATAGTCGTTAATGTTAGTATAAGTTACGAAGTAAAATAATATGGACTTAAAACAATATCAAGAGTTTTGTAAATCAACAGCTAAAAAATTTGATAACCCCGAGTTGGAAATTGCTACTTGGGGTTTGGGCCTGGCCGGTGAAGCCGGCGATGTGGCCAGTTGCATTAAAAAAACTTTTGCCCATAAGAATGATATAACGGGCGGTATTAAAGAAAATATCGGCGATACCCTTTGGTACGCGGCCATGATTTGCAATTTTTTCGGCTGGAGTTTGGAAGAAATTTTTCAGGATAATGTAAATAAATTGAAAGAAAGATATCCCGAGGGCTTTACCATTGAAAATGCTTATCACGAAAAAATTGATTGGAATAAATAAAAATATAATAAATAATAATTTCAAAATCGGTTATGTCAAAAATCAAGAAAATCACGGCTCGCGAAATTTTGGATTCTCGCGGCAATCCGACCATTGAAGTTGAGGTGGTTTTAGATAACAAAATCAAGGCCTGGGCCGCCGTGCCCAGCGGCGCCTCCACCGGTTCTTATGAAGCGCTTGAACTTCGGGATGGTGATAAAAAGAGATATGGCGGCAAGGGCGTATTAAAAGCGGTTGATAATGTCAATAAAAAAATTGCGCCAAAATTAATTAGCCTGAATCCAAGGGAGCAGCAGAAAATTGATAAACTGATGCTGGAATTAGACGGCACGAAAAATAAATCAAAATTAGGCGCCAATGCCATCTTGGGCGTTTCCTTGGCCGTGGCCAGGGTCGCGGCCATTGATTCTAAAAAACCTTTATATGCTTATTTGAAAGATAAATATTGGCCAGGGGGCAAGAAGTGGTCGTTTCCAATGCCGATGATGAATATTTTAAATGGCGGAGCGCATGCTGGCTGGTCCATTGATATTCAGGAATTTATGATTATGCCCCAGCAAAAAAATATTAAGGAGGCGATAAGGTGCGGGGCGGAAATTTTTCAGGCCTTAAAAACCATTTTGAAAGATATGAATTATCCGGTAACCGTGGGTGATGAGGGGGGCTATGCGCCAAAGTTGCCGGGCAACAAGAAGGCCATGGAAGTAATGACTCAAGCCGTAGAAACCGCCGGTTATGAATTAGGCAAAGAAGTAAAATTCGCCATTGATGCGGCGGCTTCGGAATTTTATCAGGGCGGTTTATATAATATGAAAGCCGATAAAGCCAATCGGAATTCCAATCAGATGGTCGCAATGTATAAGGACTGGGTCAATGAATATCCGATTCAATTGCTTGAAGACGGCTTAGCCGAAGATGATTGGGACGGCTGGGAAAAATTGACAAAAGAATTAGGAAAGAAAATTTTTTTAGTGGGCGATGATTTGTTTGTGACCAACGTGGAACGACTGGAAGAGGGGATTGCCAAGGGGGTGGCTAATGCAATTTTAATCAAGCTAAACCAAATCGGTTCGCTCACGGAAACGGTTGATTGCATTAAATTAGCCCAGAATAATAAATATAAAATCGCGATTTCCCATAGAAGCGGTGAGACGGCGGATGATTTTATTGCTGATTTGGCCGTGGCTTCTGGTGCGGAATTCATCAAGACCGGCTCGCTTTGCCGAATGGAAAGAGTGGCCAAGTATAATCGCTTGATGGAAATTTGGGACGAGGTGAAATAAATTACAAATTACAAATTAAAAATTAAAAATTACGAATTAAAATTTTTTTTCAATAATTCGTAATTTGAAATTCGTAATTCGTAATTTAATTTTCTGCGATGAATAAATTAATGAAAAATAAACCCACTAAAACCTCCAAGAAGGTTATCCTGCTGATATTAGACGGTTGGGGTTTGGGCAAAGATGACGCGTCAAATGCCATTTATTTAGCCAAGACCCCGACCATTGATTCGCTGTATAAAAAATATTCCTGGACTAAGCTTTGCGCGTCCGGAAAATGCGTCGGACTGCCGCCCGAGCAGGTTGGCAATTCAGAAGCCGGACATTTGAATTTGGGCGCCGGCCGAATCATTGAACAAGATGTGGTGAAAATTTCCAAGCAAATTAATACGGGCGAGTTTTTTAAGAACCCGGCTTTTTTAGCGGCCATCCATCACGCGAAAAAGCATAAATCAAATATCCATTTAATGGGATTATTGTCTAATGGCCAAAGTCCGCACAGCGACCCCGACCATCTTTTGGCGCTTTTGACTCTTTTAAGGAATAAGAAAGTAAAAAATATTTATTTGCATTTATTTACCGACGGCCGCGATTCACCGCCCCGGTCGGCTTTAAAATCGGTTGAGGCCTTGGAGAGATTTTTAAGGCCCAATGAAATCATTTCCACGATCATCGGCCGTTTTTACGCCATGGACCGGAAAAAGGCCTGGGCAAGGACAATTATGGCTTATGACGCCATGATTTCAGGAACGGGTCATAAGACGAAAAGCCCTCAGGAGGGGATTACTCGCGCCTATAATGCGGGCATCACCGATGAATTTATTGAGCCGATTGTTATGTATCGTCGGGGCAAGATGACCCCGAGAATCAAAGACGATGATTCAATAATTTTTTTTAACCTAAGATCCGACCGGGCGCGCCAAATGGCCAAGCCATTTGTCCAAAATGACTTTGAGGAAATGAATCCGAACTCGCCTCGATTCGGCGAAGCGGGCGCGCCAAGACGGAAAGCTGTTTTACCTCGCCTTACTTTCGTGGCCATGACTGATTTCGGGCCCGATTTGGACAATATCCTTACCGCCTACCCTTCCGAAGACGTCAAAGAGACCTTGCCCGTATTGTTAAAAGATAAAAAACAAATTTATATCGCCGAGAGCGAGAAGTATGCTCATGTCACCTTCTTTTTTAACGGTGGCTACGCTAATCCCGTGGCTAATGAAAAGAGGATCAATATTCCCTCGCCCAATGTTAGGTCATACGCGGAAACCCCGGCCATGTCCACGGCTAAAATCACGCAAAAAATAATCAGTTGTCTGAATAAATTTGATTTCATCTGCGCTAATTTCGCCTGTCCCGATATGATTGGCCACACGGGCGATTTGAAAGCCGGTATTAAGGCGGCCGAAGCCGTTGATAAATATGTAAAAAAAGTGGTTCAAGCCGCCGCCAAAAAAGAGGCCACATTGATTATTACCGCCGATCATGGTAATTTAGAATACATGCTTAATCTAGAGACCCGCGAAATTATTACCGAACATACGACTAATCCGGTGCCGTTTATTTTAATTCATAAAGGACTAAGGCATAAGAGATTGAAAGGCGATGGATCGCTGGGAAATGTCGCGCCCACGATTTTAAAATTATTTGGCCTTAAAAAAAGCGGGTTGATGAGCAAAGATAGTTTGATATAAAATTACAAATAAGCACCAAATTTATTTTTTATGACTTCAAATAAAAAATTTACTCGTCCCAAGCCCGTCGTCTTAATCATCCTTGACGGCTGGGGCATTGCCCCGCCTTCCCGAGGCAATGCGATTTCTTTAGCCAAGACACCTAATATCAATAATTTAATCAAGACCTACCCTTCAATGACCCTTCAGGCCTCGGGCGAAGCCGTCGGCTTGTCTTGGGGTGAGATTGGCAATTCGGAAGTCGGCCATCTTAATCTGGGTTCGGGTAAGTTAATCTATCAAAATTTGCCCCGCATCACTAAATCAATTACTGACGGCTCATTTTTTGCCAATGAAAAATTTCTGGCAGCCATTAAACACGCCAAGAAAAACAAATCGTCTCTGCATCTGATGGGCTTAATCTCTTTGGGCGGCGTTCATGGCTCTATGGATCATTTATACGCTCTTTTGGAATTGGCCGCCAAGGAAAAATTCAAGCCGGTTTTTATCCACGCTTTTCTTGATGGCCGCGATATGCCGTATAATTCCGGGTTGGATTTGATTAAAAAATTGCAAGAGAAAATTAAAAATTATAAAATCGGCCAAATCGCGACCATTTCCGGACGATTTTATGCCCTGGATCGGGATAACCACTGGGAAAGGATTGTCTTGGCCTATAAGGCGATGGTAAGAGGCGAATCAGAAGAAAAATTTTCTGACCCAGTTGAGGCCATTCAGGCATCTTATGATAAAAAAATATACGACGAGGAATTCGTGCCAACCGCGATTTTCAATGGCAATAATGAGCCCGTAGCCACTGTGAAAGCGGGTGATTCGGTGATTTTTTTTAATTTTCGATCCGATCGGGCCCGTGAATTGACCAAGGCGTTTGTTTTGCCCGGTTTTGAAAAATTTCCGTGCGGTTATTTAAAGGATTTATATTTTGTGACCATGACCGAATACGAAAAGGATTTACCGGTTGAAGTTGCTTATCCGACCGAATTAATTAATGAACCGATCGCCAAAGTAATTTCAGAAAATAAGTTAAAACAACTTCATATTGCGGAAACCGAAAAATATGCCCATGTCACTTTCTTTTTTAACGGCGGGAGAGAAGAGCAGTTTAAGGGTGAGGACAGGATTTTAGCGCCTTCGCCCAGAGTAAAATCATATGTCGAAAAACCGGAAATGTCGGCCAAGGAAATAACCAAAAAAGCGATTGATGCCATAATGGATGATAAATATGATTTCATTGTTTTAAATTTCGCCAATGGCGATATGTTAAGCCACACCGGCGAATTAAAACCGACCATTAAGGCGTGCGAGATTATTGATGATTGCGTCAAGCAATTGGTTGAGGTGATATTGGCAAAAAATGGCGTGGCGTTTATTACCGCGGATCATGGCAATGCCGAAGAGCTGGTGAATTTGCAATCAGGCAAAATAGATAAAGAGCACAGCACTTATCCCGTGCCCTTTATTATTGTCGGTAAAGAGTGGGAGGGAAAAACGGCCGGTTATGCCGATAGTCCGAATTCTGATTTAAGCTTGGTTCAGCCATCCGGTCTATTATCCGATGTCGCCCCCACTATTTTAAAAGTTATGGGCTTAAAACAGCCCAAGGAAATGACAGGAAAAAGTTTGATTTAAATTTTTTTTTAAAAACACCGATATTTGTCTGGTGTTTTTTTGCGTCTTGATTTTATATTAAAAAAATGCTAATTTTAATCCATAATGAGTGATAAATCTTATTCAAGAATAGCGGAAATATTCCCAGCCGCCCTGGTCTGGCTGACTTTTATTGTTTTAATATCGCTATCATTTATCCGCCCTCTCTGGGCGATATATTTTATTATTGTTTTTGTGGTCTATTGGATTGTCCGTCTTTTTTATATGATGGTTTGGCTTTTTATTTCCTGGCTTAGATTTCGCCGGGACACAAAAATCAATTGGCTCGGCCGGCTGAAAGAAATAGCCGAGAAGAGCGGCAAAAATTATTTGGATTATTATCATATCATCACCTATCCAACTTATAAAGAACCCTATGAAGTCATTGAAAGATCTTTTCAAAAATTAGGCGAGGTGGATTATCCCAAAGACAGAATTATCGTGGTTTTGGGCGGGGAAGGAAGAGACCGGGAAAATTTTGAAAAAATTGCCCGGCAAATCAAAGAAAAATTCGGCGATAAATTTTTTAAACTGCTTATCACGGTTCATCCGCCCGCCGAGGATGAATTGCCCGGCAAGGGCTCCAATGTTCATTATATGGAATTAGAAGTAAAGAAATTAGTTGATGGACTTAAAATTGACTATGAAAAAATTATTGTTTCCTGTTTTGATATTGAAACCCTGCCGCATGAGCAATATTTTTCCTGCTTGACTTATAAATTTATAACTCATCCTCGGCCCACGCATGCCAGTTATCAGCCACTCATTCTTTATAACAATAATATTTGGGAATCAAATCCCATTATTCGCGTCGTGGCCAGCGCGACCACTTTTTGGCTTTTGACCGATATGTCGCGCGCCGAGAGATTGCTGACTTTTTCTTCGCACAGCATGAGTTTCAAAATGTTAGTTGATGTCGGTTTTCATGATAAAACAATTGTCACCGAGGATTCGCGTATTTGCCTTCAGGGTCTGGTCAAATATGATGGTGATTATGAAGTGGTGCCCATGTTTGTCACGCTTTCCATGGATACGGTTCAAATCGGCTCGCTGGGGAAAAGTTTAATCAATCAATATAAGCAAATGAGGCGTTGGGCGTGGGGCGTAGAGCACCTTCCTTGGCTTTGGGATAATTTTTTTGGCAAACACGCCAATCGGAAAATACCCCTAAAAAAACGCCTTCACTATTTATGGAATCAGGTTGAAGGCATGTATTCGTGGGCCACGGCGCCTTTAATTATCCTGATTGTCGGCCGGGTGCCGCTTTGGCTGGCCTCGCCCGAAGCCAAGGCCACGGTCCTTTTTCAGAACGCGCCCTATACCCTGCAAAATTTAATGATGATCGGCATGGTCGGCCTGATTTTTAACGCGATTATGTATACGATAGTTTTGCCCCCCCGGCCGCGGGGTTATGGTTTCTGGAATTATATCATTATGATTGCCCAGTGGGCGGTATTTCCCATCACCATGGTGGTGTTTGGTTCTATACCGGCCATTGAGGCCCAAACGCGGCTGATGCTTGGCGGCAAATGGCGGCTTGGATTTTGGGTGACGGAGAAAAAGGTCTAATTTAATATTTATACTATAAAATGAATTTTCCCCGCGTCACAATTCAAATCGTTATCTGGAATAGCTTGAAGTTTTTGCCCGATTGCTTAACTTCTATTTTTAGCCAGACCTATCGGGACTTTCAAGTTTTAGTCATAGATAATGAGTCCCAAGACGGCGCGGTGAAATTTTTAAAAGCCAATTATCCGGAGGTAACGGTTTTTCAAAATAATAAAAATTTGGGTTTTGCCAAGGCGCACAATCAAGGTATAAAATTATTAAATTCGCCATATATTTTAGTTTGTAATCCGGATATTATACTTGAATCGGATTGGCTGGAAATCATTATGAATAAAGCCGATGCGCCCGCTTCGACTCAGCCCCGCTTCGCCGCGAGGCGAGGAGGCGAGCCCGTTAATGAACAATTTGGCGCGCTTGGCGGCAAGGTTTTAAAAATGAAGATTATTAATAAAGAAATCAATGATATTGAAAAATTAAATATTATTGATTCCTGCGGCTTGAAAATATTTAAAAGCCATCGGGTGGTGGAATTGGGAGCGGGGAAGGCATCGGATAAATTTATCAATGAGCAAGAGGTCTTCGGCCATTCCGGGGCGCTTGTTCTTTATAATCGGCGGGCGCTTGAAGATTGTTTGGTTAAGACCCAAGACCATCCGCAAGGAGAATATTTTGATGAGGATTTTTTCTGCTACAAAGAGGATGTTGATTTGGCGTGGCGTCTGCAACTCAATGGCTGGAAATCACTGCTGATTCCCGAGGCCACGGCTTATCATATTAGAACCATGAGCGGTTCGGAACGAAAAGGAATACGGAAAATAATGGAAAATAAAAAAAATCAATCTAATTTCGCCAAATACTATTCTTATCGCAATCATTTTTTTGTGATTTTAAAAAATGAATTCAGCGCTAATTTAATAAAATATCTGCCGCAAATATTATGGTATGAATTGAAGAAATTTATCTACATTCTAATTTTTGAATGGTCAAATTTGCGCGCTGTTGGCAGTTTATTTCATTTAATGCCGAAAATGCTTAGAAAAAGAAAATTGATTTTGAACCGAGCGAAGGTGAATTTTAACTACATAAGAAAATGGATTAATTAACCACTATCAGGTGCGGTTGATAGTTTGACTATAATTATAAAATGTGATAAATTAAAGCATTGTAATTTTAAATAATGGAGATTTCAATAATCATAAATAATTATAAAACCCGCGGCCTTCTCAAGCAGTGTTTGGGGGGCATTTTTATGTATCCACCAGCCGTGGACTATGAAGTGATTGTGGTGGATAACAATTCGCAAGATGGTTCAGTGGAGTTAGTGAAGGAAAAATTTCCTAATGTAAAGCTAATTGCATCTAATGAGAATCTTGGTTTTCATAAAGGCAATAATTTAGGGATTAGGAATTCCACGGGCAAATATATTTTGATTTCCAACACCGATATCGCGGTTAAAGACGATTCTATTGATAAAATTTACCGATTTATGGAGGAACATCCGGAAGCGGCCTTGGTGGGGCCAAAATTAAAAAATCCCGATGGCTCAATTCAAATGTCCTGCCTGCGGTTTCCGGGACCGATGGTGCCCATATACCGCCGCACCATTTTAGGAAAATTGCCTTTTGCCAAAAAAGAAATTGATAATTATTTAATGACTGATTTTGACCATCAAATCACCAGAGAAGTGGACTGGATTTTGGGCGCTTTTATGATGATTAGAAGGTCGGCCATAGAAAAAGTCGGATTAATGGATGAGAGCTTATTTTTATACTTTGGCGATGTGGCTTGGTGCCAGAAATTTAAAGCCGTAAATTATAAAGTTTATTATTATGCCGAGACCGACATTGTCCATTATCATAAAAGGGAGTCGGCTCAAAGTGGCGTTTTCTCAAAAATTTTTTGGATTCATATTATGGACTGGTTTAGGTATTTAAAAAAATATTCTCTCTGAAATGTTTAATCACCGCCCATTAAAAAAACCGAAGTTTAATTGGTACGGGTTGGCGGTGGTTTTTTTAGTTATATTTTTAATATTATTCTGGGTCGTGGCTTTGCCGCTAATCATTTACGGGCCGATTTTGGCCCAGCAAATATCGGCTTTAGAAAAAAACGTCAGTCAGGCCAAGGATTTTTTAGTCGATAATAATTGGGACAAATTAAACGAGTCGCTCATAAAAATTGATAATGATATTAAAAATATCAGGGCCGATTTAAAAAAATTGGGTCTGATATTATATTGGCCGTCTATCGGCCGAACCGCCGATTCCGCCGATAAGCTGTTGTCCGCGACTTCCGACTTACTATCCGGTTATGGCAAGATTTTTGGTTTGCTGGGGGGTATCGCTCAAAATTTTAAAGGCAAGAATTCAGGTTTGGGTTTTAGCGAGCCCGAACAAAAAAAAGAATTATTAAAATCAATAAGTGAAAATCGGCAAATATTTTTTGCGGTAGAAAATTCAGTTGAAGCGGCCAAACAGCGGCTTAGAGAAACCAATACGAATAATTTGTGGCGCCCCCTAAAAGAAAAGATATTATCTTTTGACCAATTATTAAGACAGGCGGTTGATAACACAGAAACCGTTTTGCCCATCGCCAGCAATTTGCCCGAACTTTTGGGCTATGAGCGGGAAAAAACCTATCTTTTTATTTTTCAAAATAATATGGAAATAAGGCCGACCGGCGGTTTTATCGGCAGTTATGGCTTAATCACGGCCAAAGACGGCGAGATTAAAAATATTTTTACGGATGATATTTACAATTTGGATAAATTTTCTGAAGGCAAACTTGAGGCGCCGGCGCCGCTGCCCATGCTCATATACAACAAACAGAAGAATTGGTTTATGAGAGACGCTAATTGGTCGCCGGATTGGCCGACTGCCGCCAAAAATATTTTATGGTTTTTTAATGAAGAGAGAAAAAATGCTCGCCTCGCTGAAGCTCCGGCGAAGCGGGCCGGTTTGCCGCCCCAGCGCGTAGATGGCGTGATCGCTATTACGCCGGATTTTATCGCTAACTTATTGGCCGTGATGGGGCCGGTTATGGCCGATGGCGTTAATTTTGCCCACCAGGACTTTGCCAATGTTTTGGAAAATTTTGTGGAGCAGGATTATAAGAAACGCGGCATCAGCGAAACCAGCCGAAAAGCGATTATCGGGTCTTTAACCAAAATTCTAATTGATAATATCCATAATTTGCCGCTCGAGGATTTGGCTAAACTGTGGCTGGCATTTAAGAAAAATATTGACCAAAAAAATATTTTGGTCTATCTTACAAATCCGGATTTGCAGAAATATTTCACGGAAAAGAATTGGTCAGGCGAGGTTAAATCAACTAAAGGCGACTATTTGATGGTGGTTGACAGTAATTTTGCCGCCCTTAAGACCGATTCTGTTATGGAGAAGTTGATTGCCTACGAAGTAAATGAAAATAATAATGGTGATTTGATTGGGCGCGTGATCATAAATTATAATCATCAAGGCAAGCATACACCTGGCCTCATTACTAATTATCGGACTTATGTGAGGGTTTACGCGCCGGCCGGGACTTGGTTTTTAAGGGGATATATTCAAGACAAAGATCAGATTACAAATTTGGACTTAGCAAAAAATTTAGAGGCGCGCGCCGAATTGGGCAAGAAGTATTTTGCCACTTTTTTAACCGTTGACCCGGGCGACAACAAGACCTTGGTGTTAGAATATAGGTTGCCGGATAATATTAAGAAAGAGTATCAGCGGGGGCTGTATACATTTATTGTTCAGAAGCAGCCGGGAACCATTGGACATAATTTGAAAATTAATTTAAACTTCAATAAGTATATTTCCGCTTATAATACGGAAAATTCGCCGACAAAATTTGCGGGCAAGTCGGTTGAATGGGATACGGATTTGTCGGTTGATAGGGGAATAGTATTAAAATTTTAACTATTCTGAAATATGTTTCTAAAAAAAATCGGCATTGATTTGGGCACAACCAATATTTTAGTGTATGTGCCTAAAAAAGGCGTGGTCATAAACGAGCCATCGGTGGTGGCGATTTCTACTATTGATAGAAAAATCATTGCCGTCGGCGCCGAAGCCAAAGAAATGCTGGGCCGGACGCCGGATACGATTATTGCCCTGAGGCCATTGAAAGACGGGGTTATTGCCGATTATAAGACGACGGAAGCCATGTTGAGATATTTTATCAATAAAGCGCTGGGCGGGGTGCGGTTGTTTAGGCCCGAGGTTATGGTCGCGGTGCCGGCGGGAATTACTTCCACCGAAAGGCGCGCCGTGGTTGATGCCACGATCGCGGCCGGCGCCAAGGCCGCCTATATCATCAAGGAGCCGATTGTGGCGGCCATTGGCGCCAATATACCCATTGGCTCGGCATCCGGCCATATGATCATTGATATTGGCGGCGGCACCACGGAAATAGCGGTGATCTCATTGGGCGGCATCGTCGCGGCCAATTCCGTCAGAATTGGCGGCAATAAATTTGACGTGGCGATTACCGAGTATATTAGAAGAAAATATAATTTAGCCATCGGTGAGAGGACGGCCGAGGATATTAAAATCAATATCGGTTCGGCCTTATTTATGGATGAAAAATTATTTATGGATGTGCGCGGCCGGGATATGATTACGGGCCTGCCCAAAACCATCACCGTGTCTTCTGATGATGTTACGGACGCCATTCAGACGGAATTGGACGGCATTGTTCAGGCCATTAAAAATGTGTTGCATAAAACGCCGCCGGAATTATCCGCGGATGTGATTGATAAGGGGGTGGTTATGGCGGGCGGTTCAAGCTTGTTAAGGAATATAGACAGATTGGTTAATCGGGCGACCGGCTTATCGGCTTATGTGGCCGATGACGCTTTGTTTTGCGTGGCCAAAGGCACGGGTATCGCTTTGGAGAACTTAGAGAGTTATAAGAGAAGTATTTTGGCGACCAAATAAAATGGTCGCTAAATAAATTTTCAATTATCAATTCTCAATTTACAATGAATTTTCAATTTTCAATGATTCAAACTTTTATTTTCTTGAAAATTGATTCATTGGGTCATTTATTGAAAATTGTAAATTAAAAATTATGGTTATCGGCATAGACGCTTCCCGCGCCAACAAACAAAATCGCACCGGTGTAGAATGGTATTCTTATCATGTGATTCAGGAATTAAAAAAAATGACATCTCCTGGTGTCATCCCGACCAATTTTGTTTTGTATACAAATGAAAAATTACGTGACGGCTTAGAAGTTGTGCCGGATAACTGGCGAGAAAAATCTTTAAATTGGCTGCCAAAATATTTATGGACCCAGATACGGCTTTGGTGGGAATTAATCACTAATCCGCCCGATGTTTTATATGTCTCGGCGCACACCATTCCTTTTCTGCCCATACCGAAAAAAATCAAAGTCGTTATTACAGTTCATGATGTCGGCTTTAAGCGGTTTCCCGCCCTGTATAAAAAAATTCAATTCTGGTACCATGATTTGACCATGAGGAAAATAAAACGGCGAGCCGATATTATTATTACGGTTTCTGAATTTTCAAAAAAGGAAATCATTGAATTATATGGCGTTGATGCTGATAAAATTAAAGTTACTTATTTGGGCTATGACAAAAATAAATATAAAAGAATTAATCAGCCGGACGAAAGCGTTTTAGAAAAATACAAAATCAAAAAGCCGTATTTGCTTTTTATCGGCCGATTGGAACGCAAAAAAAATATCATTAATATTATCAAATCATTTATTTTGGCCGCCGCTAAATATCCGGAATTAAATTTGGTTTTAATCGGCAATGCCGGCAATGAATCTGAAGCCATAAAACAATTAATCAGCGATTCGGGGCTGGGCGAAAAAATTATCCGGCCCGGCTATGTGCCGGAAGAGGATGTGCCGACTATTATCAATTTAGCCGAAGTGTTTTTATTTCCGACTTTGTATGAGGGTTTTGGTTTGCCGATTGTCCAAGCCCTGGCTTGCGGTACGCCGGTTATCGCCTCTGATTTAGAACCGCACCGAGAAGTGGCCGGCGAGGCGGCGGTGTTTGTTGACCCGCGCCAGCCAGCCGAGATTGCCGATAAAATAGGTTTTATTTTAAGCAATGAGGAATACAGAAAATTATTAAAGGAAAAGGGATTGAAGCGGGCGGAAATATTTTCTTGGACAGAAACCGCCAGAGAGACCATGAGATGGTTGCAAAACCCTTTTCGTAGCGAAATCTCTGATTTTTGAACGAGACAAGGAAGATGAGTAAAATGCCCGGAACCGTAGCCGCAGCTACGGTGAGGACATTTTATGAAATCTGACGCCGTCGCAGTCAAAAATCAGAGATTGCAGCAGAAATAGGGTTTTGCAACCATCTCCATGTCCCTACTTGATTGCGGCCGTGATAAATGGTAAAATCTAATTCAGATGAAAGAGCAAGAAAAGCAATTTAACTGGCCTATTTGCGGGCAGGAAAAAATCACTGATTTTTTACAATCCGCTATTTTAAATGACCGCGTTGCCCATGGTTATTTATTTGTCGGACCGGCCAATTTGGGCAAGTACGCCGTCGCCAAGGAATTTATTGGTTCCATTCTTTGCCAAGGACAGCAAGGCCCAATGCCCTGCGGCGAATGTTTTCATTGCCAGCAATTTAAAAACGGCCTTCATCCTGATGTTTATATCGTGGAAAGAATTATAGACGATAAGACCGGTAAATTAAAAAAAGACATTGCCATTGACCAGATTCGTGATTTAAAGAGCCGCCTGCAACAGGCCACGTTTTTAAATAGTTATAAAATCGCCATCATTCCCGAAGCCCAATATTTCAATAAGCATACCGCCAACGCCCTTTTGAAAATTTTAGAAGAACCAACCGATAAAACCGTGATTATTTTAATCGCCGACGAGGCCGATAAGTTGCCCCAGACCATTGTTTCCCGCTGTCAGGTCTTGAAATTTTTACCGGTGGCCGTAAAAAAGATAAGCGATTATCTGACT
>Ga0265296_1001433_pt1 | contig 27526 bp, 27 predicted proteins | sample MunlanPumphouse1_FD_189073 | JGI IMG/M metagenome (GOLD analysis project Ga0265296, IMG submission 189073) | Groundwater microbial communities from a municipal landfill in Southern Ontario, Canada - Pumphouse #1 | ecosystem: Environmental > Aquatic > Deep subsurface > Groundwater | place... | reverse complement strand
CATCTCCAGCCCGCCGGCGAACGGCTCGGCGATGGGATATTTAAGATGTGCGATGACGCCGATGCGCATCAAGTTCCGGCCCTGCCCCAACCCGAGCCATATTGGGCTCGTTCAACGTCTTACACGTGACGACGTAAGACCAACCGTGGCCGATCGGTTCCTCTGTGCGGTTTCGCTCTCCGCCATGTCGCGTTTGACCGGATGACTGGCAGTAGGTTGCAGTCGATATCTTGGCTCAGGACCGACGAATACGCAGGTGCTTCTTGCCGCGCGGCGAAGACTTTCAACTTTCTTGGACCCTGAGACGCGGACGCGCGTTCCCGGCTTTGAGCCACCCGAGAGGAAACCTATGACCGCACCGATCACATCAACCTTCGCAACGCGTCGAGACGCCGAGATGGTGGTCGAACGCCTTGTTCAGACCCATGGGGTCTCCCGGGACGCCATCCGGGTCGCTCCCGATGGACAAGAGAATACGGTGGGCGACAGGGCTTCCGGCGGCGACCTGGAAGCCGCAGATCCCAGTGTCGAGGCGAGATCGGACGCGCCGGTGGAAGGGCGGATCGCGGTCTCGGTCACGCCAGGCTCAGCGGACGACGCCGAAATCTTCCGGGCCGCGTTCCGAGAGTTCAACGGCGAGGCTGAGCCGAATGCTTCCGCGTCCGTCTAGACCCGCGACGAGGCTTTCGCGCACCGCATCCGCCGACAGACCCAGGGGCGAGCGCCCGCCTCGCCCGCCATGCCGACCCGTTCCTGTCCCGGGCAGCTGAGCCCGACCGTTCAACGAAAAGGAGGCCCTCGACCATGTCCGACCCCCTCTCAACCGACGCCGACGTCCAGTCGCCGGCCTTCAACGACAAGGATGAAGTGGAGGGCGCCTATGACGCCACCAGCATCCGCGCCGTCATGATCAACCGGCCGCGTCAGGCGCTGTATGACTATTGGCGCGACTTCCGGAACCTGCCCAGCTTCATGGAGAATGTGAAGTCGGTCGATATGCTGGACGACGCCAGGTCCAGTTGGACCGTCGCCGGTCCGGCGGGCGCGGAAATCGAACTGGTCAGCGAGATCACCGACGACCGTCCCGGCGAGTATATCGCCTGGCGGTCCACCGAGGACAGCGACGTCGATCACGAGGGCTGGATCGCGTTTCGCGACAACGCCTTCGGCCGAGGCACCGAGGTTCGCGTTCTGATCAGCTACGACCCGCCTGCGGGCGCCGTCGGCAAACTGGTCGCGAAGGTGATGCAGCGAGAGCCCCGGGTTCAGGCCCGGCGCGAACTGCGGCGCTTCAAGCAACTGATGGAAACGGGCGAGGTCCCGACGTCCAAGGCCCCCGATGCGGCGCCGCGCGCCGATCGTCATTTCTGATCCCGGAAGGAAGTCCCATGCGCGCCCTGACCTGGCACGGCAAACATAATGTTCAGGTGGATACGGTCCCCGATCCTCAGATCATCAACCCCCGCGATGCGATCATCAAGATCACGGCCACGGCCATCTGCGGCTCGGACCTGCACCTCTACGACAGCGTCATCCCCGGCATGTCCAACGGCGACATCCTCGGCCACGAGTTCATGGGCGAGGTCGTCGAGATCGGCCGGGGCAACACCAGCCTCCAAGTCGGTCAGAAGGTGGTCGTGCCCTTCGTGATCGCCTGCGGCTCCTGCTTCCATTGCGGCAAACAGCAGTTTTCGGCCTGCGACAACTCCAATCCGGCCGACAAGTCCGACGCGTCCGAGATCGCCTACGGCTATCCGGCCGCCGGCCTGTTCGGCTATTCCCACCTGACGGGCGGCTATGCGGGCGGCCAGGCGGAATATGTCCGCGTCCCCTATTCCGACATCGGCCCGATCGTCGTGCCCGACGGGATCGAGGACGAGCGGGTGCTGTTCCTGTCCGACATCTTCCCCACCGGCTGGATGGCGGCCGAGAACGCCGGGATCGAGCCGGGCGACACGGTGGCGATCTGGGGCTGCGGTCCAGTCGGCCTGTTCGCGATCAAGAGCGCGAAATTGATGGGCGCCGGACGCATCATCGCCATCGACCATCACCCCCGCCGGCTTGAGCTGGCCAAGGCCAACGGGGCGGAGGTCCTCAACTATCACGAGGTCAAGATCCGCGAGGCCCTGATGGAGATGACCGCCGGCATCGGTCCGGACGCCTGTATCGACGCCGTCGGCATGGAGGCGCACGGCTTTTCACCCGACAACGTCATCGACGCCGTCAAGCAGGAGACCAGGCTTGGCACCGACCGTCCGCATGTGCTGCGAGAAACCCTCATGGCCTGCCGGAAAGGCGGTCGGATCTCCATACCGGGCGTCTATGGCGGACTTGGCGACAAGCTGCCGATCGGCGCCCTCATGCAAAAGGGCCTGACCATCAAGACCGGCCAGACGCATGTGCAGAAATATCTGCCCCAACTGCTGGACCTTGTCCTGGACGGCAAGATCGACACCACGGACCTCATCAGCCACCGCCTGCCGCTGGAGCAGGCCCCCGAGGCCTACAAAAACTTCCACGACAATCCGAACGAGTGGACGAAGGTCGTGCTCAAACCCCACTGATCGCGCCCGGCAGGCGGCCCCACTGGCCGAGGGGCGGCCTGCCGACGACGCCCTTCGGGCGTCCGTCCCCGGTTCGGAGCGACCGGAGCCCGGAACAACCGCCCCGACCGGGAGGTTTCATCCCCAAGGGCCCGTCACAAGGCGGGCGTCACAGCAAGGATCTTTTCATGACCGAGCGTCTCTACACCTTGAGAATAGGCCAGACCGACGGCCGCGAGCGCAGCGTCCAGGTCCGGTCGGAAACGGATGTGCAGGCGGCCGACGCCGCCGCCCCGCTCCTCTCGGAGGGCGAGACCATCCTGTCGATTTCGGAGATCTCGGATGACGGCGCGGTCGTCGCCGACGCGCCCGCGCCCCAGTCACAGGCCGCCGAGCTCGCTCCCGTGACGCCGGGCGTCGCGGCCGCGCCACAAGACATCCGCTAGCCTGGGGTCGCCGACGAGGCCGTGGAGGTCACGTCCGACCGGGACCGTGCGGCTGCGAAAAAATATAGACGCCCGCCGCGACAAGGCGCTCGTGCAGGCCCGGATCGATCCCGTCAAAATCCTCGGTCGCCGGCGGCTCACATTCGACGACCAGACGACCGTCGCGCCAGACGGCGACCGGCGCCTTCAACACAAAGGCCCGGCGCCGGGCCTGGCGAAGGGCGTCCGCGACATCGCTGGCGATGAGGGTCTCCGGCTCGCCCCCCTGCCGGAAACGCAATTGATAGCCCAGCATGGGCGTCCTCGGTCTCATGACGCCCCCTCCCGGCCAGGCCGGGCCGCACCCTGCGAAGTCACGTCGCGGCTGGTCATCGCCGCCTCACGGCCGCGACAGGACAGCGCGCTCAGCGCCGTGCTCCGCGCGCAGACGAACAGGTCGGCCTTCCAGCCAAAGGCGCTCCACGGTTATCGCTTTCCATCCCTCAGGGAGGACCACGGGCCGGGCCGGCCAGTCGGCGGGCGCTCCGCGCGCTTCCAGTCCGGTCAGTCCGTAGACAAGGCCGAGCAGCAGCCCCCCGAGGTTGGCGAAGAAGGGTCCCGCCGCGGTCTCGCTGTCCGGGTGGTCGGCGCGATACTCCAGACACTGGTGGAACCGTCCGGCGTCGTAGGCTGCGTATCCCTCCTCGAACAGCTTAAGCGCCAAGGTGCGATCGCCGGCGAGCGCCGCCCAGGCGGCATACAGGGCCGGAAACATCGGTGAACCCACATAGGCCTTCCAGTGCGCCAGATAGAAGTCGAGCGTGGCCTTCGCCACATCGGGTCCGGCCGGATATCCGCCCGGAAACAGGCCGGCCAGGGGTGATGGCGTGGCCCCCTTGGGCTCATCGATCCGGAAGCCGTCATGGGCGGCGATCACCCCATCCGCCCGGAGGGGCAGGTAGAGCTGGTCGCAGACCTGACGCCAGGCCTCCGGCGAAGGCCTGCCCAGGGCCTCTGCGGCGGCCGTGGCGCGCGTCAAGACATCCCGGGCGAACATCAGGGTGAAGGCGTCGTTGTCCGGCGGAACCGGCACCTCGGCCGGACCGGTGGCCCGGATCAACTCAAAGCCGCGATCGGTTCGGGTCATCCGGCTGACGATCCAGTCCGCCACCCCGCTGAGGACGGGCCACGCGTCCTCGCGCAGGAAGGCCGCGTCGCCCGTCGCATCGGCATAGAGACTGAAGGCGCGTGCGACATGCAGCGATCCGTGGTCCTCGTGCGCCGCGCCCGATCCGCCGCCAGGCGTCGCCTCCTGCCCGGTCGAGGGCGCCGCCTCCCAGGGGAACTGCAGTCCCTGACGGCCCGACAGGCGTGCGTTGGCGCCCGCAGCGGCCAGGCCGCGACTGCGGAAGTCCAGCAGGGCGCGCGCGGCGTCGGGTTGGCTGAGGATCAGGGGTGGGACGCAGAAGGCGTCGATGTCCCACATCACATGGCCATAGTAGTAGGAATAGTCATGCCAGGTCGCCAGCCCGAAGATCGAGGTCGCGGCCGGCGAGGCGGCGTGGACGGAACTGTTGAGATAGAAGAAGGCCGCGTCGATCAGGGCCTGATGCTCGGGTCGGGCGCCCTCGACCACGATCCGGCCCCGCCAGAGGGCGCGCCAGGCCTCGCGGTTTCGGGTGCGCAAGGTCTCGAATCCGGTCTCGGCCGCACGCGCGACGCGGCGCACCGCCTCCTCATCCGGCCGGGCATGCACCAGCGAGGGGACCAGGGCCGCCATCTGTCGCAGGCGCGCGCCCCGTTTGCCGACGCGCCCGAGGTCGTAGGCGGTCTGGAGCGGCCCGGACACATCCCACGTGGCGACGCTCCGACCCGCAGCCGGTCGGGTCTCGGTCCAGAGGGCGAGCCCGCAGGTCGAGAGGTCGCCCTCGGTCGTCCAGAGCAGAGATCCGTCGCAGGCGGGCTCGGCTTCGCCCGGCGTGTCGGTGTTCCGTCGCGTCACCCGCCCCCGCAGACCGGCGGTCGCCACGACGGCGCGAATCTGGAGCGCGCACGCCCTGTCGGGTCGCACAAAGACCTCTTGCAGCACCACGGTCGGCGCCGTGCGGCTTGCAAAGGTGACCACCTCGAACTGAGCTGTCACCTCCCCGAGGCGGGCGACCCACCGACTGGTCAGTTCCCCGGTGGAGAAGTCGTAGTCCTGAATCAGGTCGGTGACGCACCAGGGCTGGTCCGACAGCCAGACGCCTTCGATGCAGACGTCGGCCGCCAAAGGATAGGGCACGGGCGCGGCCGCCTCGATCCGTCGTTCCGGATGTTCGCCGGCGACGCCGTTCACGAGGGTCATGCCGGGGGCGAGCGCCATCTCGCGGACGCGCAGACCGATCAGGCCGTTTGACACATAGGCCGGCAGGGCGCCGTTGCGCGCGCCATGCGCCTGCGGCGGGCTGATTGGGCGCCAGGCGTTTCCCTCACCGCCAGCCATCGAGCACCTCGGCGCATTCGGCGGTTTCGACCTGCTGGGCGAACCGGTCATGATAGAGGGCCAGCAGATGGTCGTGAGGGTCATCGGCGGAGCTGCAGACCGCGTCGGTGACGACTACGACCCGGTATCCCAGATCGATGGCGCCCAGAACAGCCGCCAGAACGCAGACGTCGGTTTCCGCGCCGGTGACCACCAGGGTGTCCACACCGCGGGCGCGCAGTTCAGCGTCCAGGCCCGTGCCCAGCCACGGCGAATAGACCCTCTTGTCGATCAAGCGGCCGGGCGGCGTGAACCTCTGCAGCGGACCGGCGAGATCGACCATTGAAGGGCCCATCGCCTCCAGGGTCATCGAGGACCAGCGGCGCCAGTAGTCGCGCCACGTCCCGCGCCCTTCCCCCACGCGCGCCGCCGGAATGAAACGGGTGAAGATCGTCCGGTCGGCCTTGGCCTCGCAGACCTTGACGAGGACGGGCATGACCCGCTCGGCCCACGGCGCGCGCCATTGGGTGTCCTCGACGAACATCCGCTGCATGTCGACGCACAGGTGAACGGTCGTGGTCGGCAGGGGCGCATGCAGACCGGCCACGGTCAGATCTCCTCTGGCTTGCGGGCTTCGAGACGCGCGTGGGTCGCCGTCTCGCCGGTATGATGTTCGATGCGCCCGCTTTCGACCTCCGCCCGGGAAAAGACTTCCTCTTGGCCCGAGTCCAACAGTTCAGTCCCGGCTCCGCCCAGGCCGCCCTGGGCCAGGCCGGAGCGGGCGTCAGCGGCCTGCTTCCGGTTCGGCGACCGCCGAGGATCACCCTCTTCCGCACCCACGGTCATCGTGCTCTCCCTGTCCATGTCAATCGCATAGGCCGGGGCGTTCGTTCCCTCCCGCCGGGCCAAACCCTCCCTGTGTCCATGATCGGCCGCGACTGCGCCGGGTTCGTCCCCGACGACCTTGGCGTCCGACTTCGGATCGCCGTCGCGAAAGCGCCACTTCATGACCAGCACCCCTGAGGCCATGATCAACGCGCAGCTGTTGGCGACGGTGACGGGCCAGGCCTGGGTCATGACGCCATAGACCACCCAGAGGATGAAGCAGGACACCGTGAGCGAATAGGTTTTGAGACTGACGGCGGAGGCGTCCCGCTCTTTCCAGATCTTGATCCCCTGGGGCGCGAAACTGGTCACGGAGCAGATGGCTGCGGCCGATCCCACGAGATTGGCGAAGGTCTCATTCATAAGCCTGCAACGTGGGCCTGCGCCCCTCTGTTCCTATGCGCGAAAGCGCTCAGTCGTCTGCCGGGCCGCCCTGAGCTGGCACGGACTTCTAGGGAACCCGAAGCGGCTCGGCTCAGCTTGGCCGCAGCCGCAACCCGTCTTCGTCCGGGCCGCGCCCGTCCTGATCCTTCACAGCACATCCGGCCCCTTCTGGGCCTTTTCCACCAGGTCCGCCGTCAGGCGGTCGGGACCCAGAGCCCATCGGGCGAGCGCGGCGTCAAAGGCGCCAGGCTCGGGCGAGACCTGGGCGAACAGGGTCATGGAGGACCGGAACTTCAGATCGTCCGGCGATCCGAACAGGCGATGCAGCGAGGCGGCCGGCGCCGTCGTGGCGGCCTCCGCAGCGCGGGCAAGCCGGTCGCCCAGGATCGGGTGCGCCAGATAGGTTCGGGTCTCGGCTACGGACGCGATCCCGTAGAAGAGGGCCGTGGGCGACCGGCCCAGCGATCGGGCCTGGGGAAAGACGAACCACATCCAATGGCTCGTCTTGCGGCCGGCGGCGAGCTCGGCCATCGCCGTGTCGAACACCCCGTCCTGCGCGGTCACGAACCGGTCCAGGTCGGCGGTCATGCGTCGCCCCCGTCCAGCGCGGCGAACCAGTCCGCATAGAGGGTGTTGCGCGCCATGCGCCGGTTGAGGTCCGGCGCCCCGTCCTCCCACCAGACCGGACCGCGCTCGCCCAGGGCGATCTTGGCCGTATCGACGGCGCGACGCGCGGCGGCCAGGGCGTCCTCATCCGCTGCGGCCAGGGCCGAACGGACGGATCGACGCGCCGACATCAGCGCCTGCACAAGCCGCTCCCGCGTCTCTGCGGACAGCGTGGGATCGGCGCAGCGCCACAGGCGGCCGCGCACCACGAAATAGCGGCCATCGGGCGTGGTCGGGTGAGGCGAAGGCGCAGGCATGGACGCACAACGCCCGACCCGCGAGATGGCGCCGCCCACAGACCGCTCCACAGGTCCACATCCTCGCGCCTTGACTCTCGCGGCGATCGATAAGAACAAATGCGGAACATTGAACGGTTCGCCCAGTTCAGGAGATCATGTCCGTCGCCCCGTCCCCGTTTCAGGCCCTATGTTCCGAGATCGCCCGCATCGAGGCGTTCCGGCGCACGCCCCGCGGCGTCCTGCCGTTCGGCCTGGACGCCCTCGACCGTCGGCTGCCCGCCGGCGGCCTGGCGCTGGGCGCGCTGCACGAGGTGGCCGGCGGCGGAGACGGCGCCGTGGACGGGGCGGTCGCCGCCATCTTCGCTGCGGGCGTCGCCGCCCGCACCCAGGGTCCGGTGCTCTGGTGCGTGACCCGGCCGGATCTGTTCGCACCGGCCCTGGAACAGGCCGGCCTCTCCTCCAACCGGGTGATCTATGTGGAGGCCGGCGACGAGGCCGGCGTGCTGGCGGCCTTCGAGGACGGCCTGCGCCACGGCGGCTTCGGCGCGGTCGTCGGCGAGGTGGCCCGCCTGTCCATGACGGCGTCCAGGCGGCTGCAGCTGGTCGCCGAGGACAGCGGATCCCTCGGCCTGGCGGTGCGACGATGGCGTCGCCAGGCCGAAGCGGCGGACTTCGGCCAGCCCACGGCCGCCGCCACCCGATGGCGGGTCACCGCCCTGCCCTCCGCCCCCCTGCCCGTCGCCGGCGTCGGACGTCCGCGCTGGTTCGTCGAACTGATCCGCTGCCGCGCCGGAGCCTACGCGGATTTCGAACTGGAAGCCTGCGATGAGACGGGTCGTCTCGCTCTACCTGCCCACCTGGCCGACCGACCGATTGCGGCGCCGGCTTGGATCGGACGCGCCGTCGCCTGAGACGCCCCTGGTCCTGGTCGGACGCCAGGGCCGCAAACGCCTGGTCCTGGCCGCCGACCCCGCCGCGCTCGCCCATCGTCTGCATCCCGGCATGGCCGCGACCCAGGCCCGCGCGCTCGTGGGCGATCTGGTGGTCCATCCCTTTGACCCCGCAGGGGACGCGGCCGCCCTGGACCAACTCGCCCTGTGGGCGCTGCGCCGCTACGCGCCCATCGTCGCCGCTGACCCGCCGGACGGACTGGTGCTGGACGTCACCGGCGCCGGCCACCGATACGGCGGCGACCAGGGCCTGCTCGACGATCTGATCGCCCAGACCGCCAGCGTCGGCCTCGACGCCCGCGCCGCCCTCGCCGACACCTGGGGCGCCGCCCACGCCCTCGCACGCCAGGTCGCGCGACCAACGATCGCGGTCGAACGCGGCGGCCCCGCGATCCGCCATCTTTCGGTCCACGCCCTGCGCCTTCCCGCCGACATGGTCGACGGCCTGGGCCGTCTGGGGATCGACACCATCGGCGAGCTGGAAGCCAAGCCGCGAGCGCCCCTGGCCCTGCGGTTCGGACCCGAGCTGACGCGACGGCTGGACCAGGCCTATGGGCGCGCCCCCGAGCCGATCACCCCCATTGACGCCCCGGAGCTGATCCAGGTCCGACGCCTGTTCGCCGAACCGATCGGCGCGCCCGAAACCCTGGCTCGCTATACGCTCAAACTGGTCGAGGCCCTGAGCGCGACGCTGGAAAGCCAAGGCCTTGGCGCGACACGGCTGGATCTGCGCTTCGAACGGATCGACAACCGGACCGAGGCTATCCGCGTGGGCCTCGCCCGCCCCGTCCGCGACGTCGGACGACTCGCGCGCCTGCTCTGCGACCGGATCGAGACCGTCGATCCCGGCCTAGGCGTCGAAGCCATGGTCTTGGCCGCCCCGGTCGTCCTGCCGCTGGACTGGTCGCCGACCTCCGGGGACCTGACCGGTCCGGCAACGCCCGACATCGGCGACCTCGTCGATCTCCTGGCCAATCGTCTCGGCCCGCAAAAACTGTATCGCCTCGCGCCCGCCCAGAGCGACGTGCCTGAACGCGCGGTGCGCCGGTTAGCCCCGACCGCGCCGCCGGTGACGGAGACCTGGACCAAGCGCTGGCGGCGCCCCTCGCGGCTTCTCGCTCGCCCCGAGGCGATCGAGGCCATCGCCCTCCTGCCGGATCAGCCGCCGGTGGCCTTCAGCTGGCGCGGCGTCCGCCACCGGGTCAAAAGAGCTGACGGCCCTGAGCGGATCTTCGGCGAATGGTGGCGGCGCGACGGCGAACGCGACGCCGTGCGCGACTATTTCCAGCTGGAGGACGAGGCCGGGGCCCGCTTCTGGGTCTACAGGCGGGGCGACGGCGAACAGGCGCACACGGGCGATCTGAGCTGGTGGCTCCACGGCCTGTTTGGCTGACGCTGGAGAGACGCAGGGAACGCGAGGCGATGGCCGCGCCTTATGCCTGGACATGACACCGCCATGCTCATCTCTTGCGGAATTGCCCGGGCCATCCGTGGCCAGCACTCGATCAGACTCATCCTTTCATTACCGGGCCTGCCATGCCCAGCGGTGAACGCATCGTCACCCTTATGGGCGACTCGCTGACGGCCGGCTATGGCCTGAGGCCGGCCGAGAGTCTGCCGCGGCAGTTGGCCCAAAGGCTGGAAGGCGGCGCGCCACCCATCCGGATCGTCGGCGCCGGCGTCTCCGGCGACACGACCGCCGACGGTCTGCGGCGGGTCGAAAGGGACGTGCCCGTCCAGACCGACCTCTGCGTCCTGGCCTTGGGTGCCAACGACATGATGCAGCTTGTCCCCGCCGACCGGGTCCGGGCCAATCTCCTGGCCATCATCGACCGGCTGCAACGGCGCGGCGTCTCCGTCCTCCTCTGCGGCATGCGCGCCCCGCCCTGGTTCGGTGCCTATGCCGGGGCCTTCGACGCCGTCTATCCCGAGGTCGCCCAGGCGGCCGGCGCGCCGCTTATGCCTTTCCTGATGGAGGGAGTGGCGCTGCATCCCGCCTATGTCCTGCCGGACCGGATCCATCCCAACGCCGTCGGCGTGGGCCGCATGGCCGACGCCCTCGCGCCTCATGTGCTGGCCGCCCTCGAAGCCCTGGCGGCTTCAGGGCAGCGCTGACCGACATGCGGATCGCCACCTTCAACATCAATGGCGTCAATACTCGTCTACCCAACATCCTCGCCTGGCTCGAAAAGGCCCAGCCCGACGTGGTCTGCCTGCAGGAACTCAAGGCGACCGACAGCCAGTTCCCCACCGCCGAGATCGAGGCGGCCGGCTACGCGGCGGTCTGGGCCGGCGAACACCGCTGGAACGGGGTCGCCATCCTGAGCCGGATCGGCGAGCCGGTCGTGACCCGACGCCGGCTGCCGGGCGACGCCGACGACCGCCAGGCCCGCTATATCGAGGCGGCGGTGAACGGCGTGCTGATCGGCTGCCTCTATCTGCCCAACGGTAACCCAAGGCCGGGGCCCAAGTTCGACTACAAGCTCGCCTGGGCCGACCGGCTCATCGCCCATGCGGCGTCGCTTTATTCCACGGCGGCTCCGGTCGTCCTGGCCGGCGACTACAATGTCGTGCCGACCGACGCCGACATCTACAACACCCGCTCGTGGAAGACCGACGCCCTGCTCCAGCCGGAGAGCCGCGCGGCCTTCCAGCGCCTGCTCGACCAGGGCTGGACTGACGCCCTGCGCGAGCGCTTCCCGCACGATCCGCCGCCCTGGACCTTCTGGTCATATTTCCGTGAGGCCTTGCCCCGCGACGCGGGCCTGCGGATCGACCATCTGCTGCTCAACGGGCTTGCCGCCGAACGCCTGACCGACGCCGGCGTCGACCGCGCAGTCCGCGATGCCGAGGGCGCCAGCGACCATGCGCCGGCCTGGATCGACCTCGCCTGACCCGCGCGATCCGGGCCGTTCCACGTCAGCCGACCGCCCCATCCATCGCTAGACAGCCAGGGTCCGGAAGGTGACGGAATAGCGCAAGGCCGTCATCGGCGTGATCGAATGCTCCCAGACCGCGCGCGCCTCCCCCGACAATCGATAGGCCGAGCCGCACGCCAGCGGCGCATTGCGCCGCAGAAAGCCCGCCCCCTCGCGACGGCGCAACCGCATCACGCAGGGCGCCAGCAGGGACAGGCCCATGATCTCGCCATAGACGGGGCGGTCGCGATGCCAGCCGATGCCGGCGCCCGGCGCATATTCATTGATCAGAACCTGGACGAAGGCCGCGCCGTCCAGATCGAGACGATCCGCCAAGCGCGCCACCAAGGTCGAAAGAAACGCCGGCCATCCCGCGCCGTCGCCCTCGCGGTCGAAGGCGGCGATCCGGCGATGGCCGAGGTAGCCCAGATGCTCATAGGGCTTGAAGGCGAGGGTCTGGAGCGCAGCGACAAGCGCGGTCTGTTCGGGCGCCGACAGGACGTTGGCCCAATAGTCGAACCCCGCCACTACCGGCGCAAGGGAAGGCGCCTCTCCGAACAGGTCGATCTGCGCGGGTCGGATCACGACAGGGCCAGTTGTTTCGCCGCCGCGCCGGTCGTCGCCAGATTGGACAGGCTGACCCCGACCAGTCGCACGCCCCGGGTGGGCGGATAAAGGGACCGGACCAGCAGCCGACTGACCTCGCGCAAGGCCTCGCGGGAGGCGACGGGCTCAGACAGCGACCGGCTGCGGGTCGACTGCTGGAAGTCGGCCCATTTGACCTTGACGGTGACGGTCCGCCCCCGGCTCCCCGCCGTCTCGCACCAGGCCCAGACCTCGTCCGCCATCGCCACCACCCCGGCCTCGATCGCCTCGGGCTCGGTGAGGTCGGAGGCGAAGGTGGTTTCCGAACCGCTCGACTTGCGGGTCCGATCCGGATTGACCGGCCGATCGTCCTCGCCGCGGGCGATGGCGTAATACCAGGGCCCGGACTTGCCGAAATGGTGCTGGAGAAAGGCCAGGGACTGGCGGCGCAGATCCGCGCCGGTGCGGATGCCCAGACGCTCCATCTTGGCGGCGGTCACCGGCCCTACGCCATGAAACCGCTGGACCGGCAGGGCCTCGACGAAGGCCTCGCCGCGCCCCGGCGCCACCACGAACTGACCGTTCGGCTTTCTCTGGTCCGACGCCAGCTTGGCCAGAAACTTGTTGTAGGAAATCCCGGCTGAAGCTGTCAGGCCCGTCTCCTCCAGGATCCGCCGCCGGATCGCTTCCGCCGTCGCCGAAGCGGTGCCCAGGCCACGCCGGTCGGCGGTCACATCGAGATAGGCCTCGTCCAGGGACAGGGGTTCGATCAGGTCGGTGTAGTCGGCGAAGATCGCGTGGATCTGCGCCGAGACCGCGCGATAGACCTCGAAGCGCGGCGGGGCGAAGACGAGGTCCGGGCATTTGCGCAGGGCGGTCGTGGAAGGCATGGCCGAGCGCACCCCGAACCGCCGCGCCTCGTAGCTGGCGGCGGCGACCACGCCGCGCGCCGCCGCATGGCCCACCGCGACCGGCCGCCCGCGCAGGGACGCATCGTCCCTCTGTTCGACGGAGGCGAAGAAGGCGTCCATGTCCGCATGGACGATCTTGCGGATGGCCGATCCCTGCATGACGCCCTGCATATCAAGACGAGAACAAAAAGGAAACATTTCTCCAAGGCGACGCTTGCCTTCCGCGGTCCAACGGCGCTTCGAGGACGCCAAAACCCGGCGAACCCCCATGTCCTACGTCGAGCTTCAAGCCACCTCGCACTTCTCCTTTCTGCGCGGCGCCAGCAGTTGCGAGCTGCTGTTCGAACAGGCGCGGCTGTGCGGGCTGGAGGCCCTGGCCATCGTCGATCGCAACTCCCTGGCCGGGATCGTCCGCGCCCATGAGGCGGCCAAGGCCTCGGGCGTGCGCCTGATCGTCGGCTGCCGCCTCGACCTGGTCGATGGGACCGGCCTGCTCGTCTATCCGACCGACCGCCCCGCCTATTCTCGCCTGACCCGGCTGCTGTCCCTGGGCAAGCGCCGCGCCGGCAAGGCCAAATGCCATCTCGACTGGTCGGACCTCAAGGATTGGGCGCAAGGCCTGATCGCCGTTCTCGTCCCCGAGGAGGCCGACGACGCCTGCGCCGCCCGGCTGCGAAGGCTCAAGGCGGCCTTCCCGGCCGGCGCCTATCTGGCCCTGACCCTTCGGCGACGCCCCGGCGATGCGCTGCGACTGCACGACCTGTCCACCCTGGCGGCCCAGGCCGGCGTGCCGACCGTCGTGACCAATGACATCCTCTTTCATCATCCGGACCAACGCCTGCTTCAGGACGTCGTCACCTGCGTGCGTCACGGCTGCACCATCGACGAACTGGGGTTTCGGCGCGAACGCCATGCGGACCGCTATCTGAAGCCCCCCGCCGAGATGCACCGCCTGTTCAACGCCTATCCCGAGGCCCTGGCCCGCTCGGTCGAGATCGCCGACCGCTGCCGATTCTCCCTCGACGAACTGGCCTATCAATATCCCGACGAGGTCTCGACGCCGGGCATGACGCCGCAGCAGACCCTCGAACAGCTGACCTGGGCCGGCGCTGCCGACCGCTATCCGGAAGGCCTGCCGGACAGCGTGCGCCGGACCCTGCATCACGAGCTCGATCTGATCGGCAAGCTGGACTATGCCCCCTATTTCCTGACGGTCCATTCGATCGTCCGCTTCGCCCGCAGCCGCGACATCCTGTGCCAGGGGCGCGGCTCGGCCGCCAACTCCGCCGTCTGCTATGTCCTGGGCATCACCTCCATCGACCCCGGCCGCAACGACCTCCTGTTCGAGCGCTTCGTCAGCCAGGAGCGCAAGGAGCCGCCGGACATCGATGTCGATTTCGAGCATGAGCGGCGCGAGATCGTCATGCAGTGGATTTTCGAGACCTACGGCCGCAACCACGCCGCCCTCTGCGCGGTCGTCACCCGCTATCGGTCGCGGGGCGCCCTGCGCGACGTCGGCAAGGCGCTCGGCCTCAGCGAGGACCTGATCAAGACCCTGTCGTCCCAGGTCTGGAGCTATTCCAGCGAAGGGGTCGAGGACAAACACGTCGAGGGGCTGAACCTCAATCTGGAGGACCGCCGGCTTCGGCTGGCGCTTGACCTGTCACGTCAGTTGATCGGCGCCCCGCGCCACCTCAGCCAGCATCCCGGCGGCTTCGTCCTGACCCGGGACCGTCTGGACGATCTGGTTCCGATCGAGCCGGCGGCGATGAAGGACCGCCAGGTCATCGAATGGGACAAGGACGACATCGACGTCCTGAAGTTCATGAAGGTCGATGTCCTGGCGCTCGGCATGCTCAGCTGCATGAAGCGCGGCTTCGACCTGCTGGCCGAGCACAAGGGGATCGCGCTCGACCTGGCCACCATTCCGGCCGAGGACCCCAGGACCTATGCGATGATCCGCAAGGCCGACACCCTGGGCGTCTTCCAGATCGAGAGCCGGGCGCAGATGGCCATGCTGCCCCGGATCAAGCCCCGCACCTTCTATGATCTGGTCATCGAGGTCGCCATCGTCCGCCCCGGCCCGATCCAGGGCGACATGGTCCACCCCTATCTGCGACGCCGCGAGGGCAAGGAGGCCGTCGTCTATCCCAAGCCGGAGCTGGAGAAGGTGCTCGGCAAGACCCTGGGCGTGCCCCTGTTCCAGGAACAGGCCATGCGGGTCGCTATCGAATGCGCCGGCTTCACGCCCTCGGAGGCCGACCAGCTCCGTCGCGCCATGGCCACGTTCAAATTCACCGGCGGGGTCAGTCACTTCAAGGACAAGTTGATCAACGGCATGGTCGAGCGCGGCTATGACCCCGCGTTCGCCGAGAAGACCTTCAGCCAGCTCGAAGGCTTCGGCTCCTACGGCTTTCCCGAAAGCCACGCCGCCTCCTTCGCCCTGATCGCCTACGCCTCCTCCTGGCTCAAATGCCACCACCCGGACGTCTTCTGCGCCGCCCTGCTCAACGCCCAGCCGATGGGCTTCTACGCCCCGGCCCAGATCGTCCGCGACGCCCAGCAGCATCAGGTCGAGATCCGCCCGGTCTGCGTCAACGCCAGCCGTTGGGACTGCACCCTGGAACCCTCCGGTCCAGACGGCCGTCTGGCCGTCCGCCTGGGGTTTCGGATGGTGCGGGGACTGGCGAACGCCGACGCCGCCCGTATCCTGGCGGCCCGAACGGACGGCGCCTTCCGTTCGGTCGACGACCTGTGGCGACGCGCCGGCGCCCAGGTCGCAAGCTTGGTTCGACTGGCCGAAGCCGACGCCTTCCGCCCGGCCCTGTCCCTCGACCGCCGCGACGCGCTGTGGGCCATCAAGGGCCTGCGCGACGAACCCCTCCCCCTGTTCGCCGCCGCCGACGCCCGCGACCCGCAACCCGAGATCCTGGAGCCCGACGCCGACCTCAAACCCATGACGCCGGGCCGCGAGGTGGTCGAGGACTACAGCCACATCGGCCTGACCCTGCGCGACCATCCGCTGAGCTTCCTGCGCGAGGAGCTCCAGACCCGCCACGTCATGACCTGCGCCGATGCGACAGGGATGCGCGACGGACGCCTGACCCGGGTCGCGGGCCTGGTGCTGGTCCGCCAGAAGCCCGGCAGCGCCAAGGGGGTGATGTTCATCACCATCGAGGACGAAACGGGCGTCGCCAATCTGGTGATCTGGCCCAGCCTCTACGACCAGCAACGCCGCATCGTCCTGTCAGCGCCCCTGCTGGCGGTCGACGGCAAGGTGCAGCGCGAAGGCGAGGTCGTCCATATCGTCCCGACCAAACTTCACGACGCGTCCGGCCTGCTCGCCTCGGTCGGCGACAGAAGCGGAGCCTTCCCCCTGCCCCACGGTCGTGGCGACGAATTCCATCGCGGCGGATCGCCCGACGCCCGCGACGCCCCTCCCCGGACCGTCAGGGCGAGAGACATCTACATCCCCGATCTGCACCTCGACACCATCCGGCCCAGGACACGGGATTTTCGGTAGCGAAGGCGAACCCTCCATCGTCAGCGCGGGACTGGCGATACGCCGTACAGCACAGGTTCCGACGCCAAAAAATATCAAGATTATCAACCTTGGCCGTCGGAACGAACGCAGGCGGCGGTCCCTTTTGGTGGCTCACTCTGAAAGGAAAACCCCATGTTGAAAGCCGTCCTCGCCGTCTCGGCGACCGCCGTCCTGCTGACGGCCTGCGGAAATAACGAACCGAGCGAAGCGCCTGTGGAAGGCCCTGCCGTCTCCTCCGCCGAAGCGCCGATGAACCCGGCCGTCGACACCCAGGAGACGTCCGAACAGGCGGCCCTCACGCCCGGCGCCAACTCCTTCACCGAAGGTCAGGCCAAGGCTGCTATCGAGAAGCAAGGCTATGTCGTCTCCGGCCCGCTCACCCAGGACGAACAAGGCATCTGGAAGGGCCAGGCCACCCGTGCGGGCGGCGACCCGACGACCGTGGCGGTCGATTACAAGGGCGTCGTGACGCCCCAATAGTCGCAGCCTGATTTCTGAAACTCTCACTATCTAAGGAGCCCATCATGGCTACCGTCACTCGACTGTTCGACACCCACACCGAAGCCCTGGACGCCGTTTCGAAGCTCGAATCCTCCGGCGTTCACCACGACAAGATCAGCATCGTTTCGAACAACGCCGACAACTGGCACTCCGGATCCCCCGATCACAAGGCCGGCCCTCTCGGCGACCGTAACGGCGACGGCGAAAACGACGTCGCCGACGGCGCCGGCAAGGGCGCGACGACGGGCGGTCTGCTCGGCGCCGGCGCGGGCGTCCTTGCGGGCCTCGGCATGCTGGCCATTCCGGGTCTCGGCCCGGTCGTCGCCGCCGGCTGGCTCGCCTCGACGGCGGTCGGCGCAGCGGTCGGCGCCGCCGCCGGCGGCGCGACAGGCGGCCTGCTCGGCGCCCTGAAGGAATCCGGTCACAGCGACGAAGAAGCAAACGTCTATTCGGAAGGCGTCCGTCGTGGCGGCACCCTCGTCAGCGTCAAGGCCGACGGCGATGAGGCGCAGCGGATTCAAGCGATCCTGGACAATAGCCGCGGTTATGACGCCGCCGCGCGCGGCGAAGCCTACCGCCAATCGGGCTGGTCCGGTTTCGACGCCGAAGCCAAGCCCTACACCTCGGATCAGATTCTCGAGGAACGCGCCCGCTATCGATAAGGCGACCGCCTATCTCTGACTTCAGCGGCCCGGCGTCATCGACGTCGGGCCGTTTGACGTCTGGCGTCCACGCTCGCCCGTAGCCTTAGCTGCCTCTGCGACACAGACGATTTCCGCTGCATCTATAGATTAGTCCCGGATCAAGGTGGGCAGTGCCGGATGCCGCTTAGCGCCAGAGGCGGACATTGACCCTCTCCCCGGAAGTAGACATTCGGGCCGCCATCGCAGCGCCCGCAGACACGGGCGCCAGTGTGAACTTTAGCCGCGCCAACGACTACGGGTGAGGCGGACAAGCCTCACAACAGTTTGATCCCTATGTCCGATTGGAAAAGCGGTCGTTTGGCGCCTGCCCCGGCAAGTGACGTCGCCCGCTCTTGGGCGTAACACGAACACTGCATGTGATCGTTCGAGATATTCACTATCTGTTATGGTGCCGAAACGTCATATGTCTGAGGCGTCAAGCTTTGCTGTCCTTCACCTAAGGGCTTGATTTATATCGTTCACTGCCTCATGCACGGCTGATGCGGGCGGGTCAGTTGTGGAGTATGGGATGGCGCGCATCCTGATTGCTGACGATGATCCGCTATTGCGGGCGCTGCTTGAGCATAAGCTGGCGGCGGAGGACCATCACGTGCTTTCCGCCGAGCATGGCGGCCAAGTGGCGGACGTGGTTCGAGAACATTCGCCGGATTTGATCGTGTTGGACGCCATGATGCCCGTGATGGACGGCTTCGAGGTTCTGCGCCGGCTCAAGGCGGACGCGGACACCCGCGATATTCCTGTGATCATGCTGACAGCCCTTAAGCGCGAGCAGGATATTGTGGGTGGCCTTCAGTTGGGTGCCGCAGACTACCTGGCGAAGCCTTTTATTCCTGACGAACTGGTGCAGCGCATTCGGCGGGTCCTGAACGCCTCTGGTACGGAGATTGGTGATGATCGTCCAAGACGTCCCAGCTGAGGTCCGCCCGGATCCCGCAGCTCTGTACGAAGCGGCGGTGGCTGATCGGCGCGGGGGGCGACATGATGCGGCGCTGAACAAGCTCAACGCGGTTCTGCAGGCACGTCCCGGCGACTTGGACGCCCGTTTAAATCGGGGTCTATCACTGCTGGCGCTCAACAGGCTGGATGAGGCAGAGGCGGATTTCGACGCCGTGCTGAGGGCCTCGCCGGATTATGTGGACGCATGGCTGGGGCTGGCACGGGTGGCCCAGCGACGCGGTGACCTAGAGCGAGCCCGAACGGCGATCGCGAGAGCCGCCGCGGTCGGGGGCGACCGGGCGGACGTCGCGGCCCTGGGCCGCGCCTTGCGACCGCCTCCCATTTGGCGGATCGATCTTGACGTTTCGCAGAGCCGTCTCGGCGCGGACCTTCCCGATTGGAGGGAGATCCGACTCGGCGCCGTCCGTGCGCTGGATGCCCGATCGACCATTGGTGGCTCGGCAGAGTGGACCGAGCGTTTCAACAAGGAAGACCTTTTCCTCGAGGCGCGCTTTGATCGCGGTTTCGCCTGGGGCGCAACCTATGCCGCCTTGGGCGGGGAATTGGAGGCGGAATATCGGCCGAAAGCCTCCCTGCAGGCCGGCGCCGAAATCCGCCTCTCGCCGAGGTTCGGCGGAACGCTCGACGCCTCCGTCGCCCGTTTCGCGAGCGGCGACGTGACCAGTCTCCAACCGGGCTTGGCGACCGATCTCGTCCAAGGGCGGGTGCGAGCGGCGGTGCGCTGGATCAACATCTGGGACGAAGCGGACCAGCACCGGACCGGCTACGCCGTAAACGCCCAATGGACGGCGACCGACCGGCTACGCCTGCGCCTGGATCACGCCAATGCACCGGAAACCAGCGAAGGCGTGACCGTGGATGTACGAGCCTACAGCCTGGGCGCTGAAATTGATCTGACCGATCAAGTCAGCTTGCGGCTGGCCGCCCTGCACGAGGATCGCAGCGCCTATGACCGGGATGCGGTCACGGCGGGCCTTGGCTGGCGGTTCTGGTGAGCATGCTGGCGCTCCTGTGGTGGAGTTCGCTTGTCTTCGCAGCGGCGGCGCTGGTCTGGATGAGCGGGCTGATCATGGCGCGTCTTTTGCGCGAGCGGGCGGATCGGAAGCGGGCTTCGGATCAGGCAAGCGTCCGAATCCTGTTTCTGGAGGTCATGGGTGGAGACGCCGAGTCCGAGCTGCGGTTAAAGCCCTTTTGCCGCCGCGCCCGGCTAATGGCGGAAGCGCTTCTGGAAATGCTAGGTCTTGTGCGGGGCGCAGAGCGCCAGCGGCTCATTGAATGCCTCCTTCGTCTCGCCGTGGCCGACCGTCTGCGGCTCCGGCTGAACCGAGGGAGCAAGGCTGGCCGGATCGCGGCGGCCGAGGCGCTGGCGGCGTTCCCTGACAGGAAGACCGTGGATGGGCTTCGCTCGGCGCTGACCCAATCGCGCGACGGCGACTTTCGCGTCGCTGTTATGAACTCTCTTCTGGATATGGACGCTTCGCCGCCCTTTCAAGACATCCTCAGGGAAGTCGCGCACCGGGGGCTGCGGGATTCTTTGCTGTACGAGCCCGTCGTCCGTCGAGCGGCGGCGGCCTCACCGCTGGAAGCGCTAGACGCCTTCATTGCGTCGAAAGCGCCGGCCGCCACCCGGGCGGTGTTGGCGGACGCCCTGGGCGCTTCCGGCGATTATCGTGCTGTCGAGCCCTTGTCAGAGACCGCCACCGCACCTGAGCTGGAAGTGCGCATCGCGTCCGTGCGCGCCTTGGGTCTGCTGAGCCATCCGGCCGGAGGGACGGCCGTGATGAAGGCCTTTTCCGATCCGGCATGGGAAGTGCGCTCCGCCGCCTGCGAGGCGGCCGGCCGCATCGGACTGGTTCAGGCCGCGCCCTCCCTGGTCGATGCGCTGGCGGACCCGGCGTGGTGGGTGCGGTTCCGCGCGGGCGAAGCGCTCGCCGCCCTGGGCGACAAGGGGATCGCCGGCCTACGCATGGCGGTGGGGATCGATCAGGACGTGGTGCGCCGTGCCGCTTCGCTCGCGCTGGCCGAACGCGGCCTCGCCGAGACGGCCTTATGACCCAGGATATCGCCGTCGTTATGGTGGGGTTCGCCCAGTCCATCGCCCTGTTCGTCATCGGCATGGGCCTTGCCCAAAACCTCATCTATCTGATCCAACTGCTGCTGGCCGCCGGCGCCCTTTCGACGCGTCCGTCGATCCCGCAGTCCGGCGTACTGTGGCGTCGCTATGCCGAAGCGTCGCCGCCCATCGCCCTGCTGGCCCCGGCCTACAACGAAGCCCTCACAATCGTTCAGAGCGTTCGGTCCCTACTGTCACTGCGCTATCCAAGCTTTGAAGTCATCGTCATCAACGACGGCTCGAGCGACGCCACGCTGCAGGTGCTGATCGACACATATGACCTGGAGCCGGTGCAGCGACATTACGATCAGGCGCTGGACCATCAGCTCATCCGCGGGGTCTACGCCGCCACGCACCAGCCGCGCCTGATCGTCGTGGACAAGGAGAACGGCGGCAAGGCGGACGCCCTCAACGCGGGAATCAACGTGTCCCGGGCGCCGATCTTCTGTTCCATGGACGCCGACTCCCTTTTGGAGCCCGACGCCCTGCTTCGGGCCGTCAGGCCTTTCGTCGAGGATCCGGAGCGCACCGTGGCGGTCGGCGGCACGGTGCGCATCGCCAACGGCTGCCTCATCCGCGACGGCCAGGTGCTGGAGGTCCGTCCGCCGCGCAATCTTTTGGCCCTGCTTCAGACTGTGGAATATCTACGCGCCTTTCTGATGGCGCGCCTCGCATGGAGCCGAATCAACACCCTGACTATAATTTCTGGCGCCTTCGGTCTCTTCCGGCGGGCCCGTGTAATCGAGGCCGGTGGCTACACGCGCGGCACCGTAGGCGAGGATATGGAGTTGGTGGTCAAGCTGCACCGGCTTATGCGCGATCAGGGCCGTCCCTATCGCATCGGCTTCGTGCCAGAGCCGGTCTGCTGGACCGAGGCGCCGGAGGACTTGCAGGTCTTGGGGCGCCAGAGAGCGCGCTGGCACCGGGGGGCGATGGAGACCTTCGAGCGCCACTGGCACGTGATGTTTCGTCGTCGCTATGGGCGGCTCGGGCCCATCGGCTTCGGCTACATCTTCGTGGTGGATGTATTGGGACCCGTCGTGGAACTTCTGGGCTATCTACTCATACCAGCCTTCTGGGCGCTAGGACTGCTTTCGTTTGACTATCTGCTCGCGTTTCTAGCGGTCAGCTTCACTTTCGGGGTAGTGATCTCCGTCGGGGCGCTGGCGCTCGAGGAATCTGAACTACGGCGCTTTCCGCACGCTCGTCATCTAATACTGCTGACCGCCGTGGCGGTGTTGGAGAACTTCGGTTATCGCCAGCTCAACAATCTGTGGCGCCTTCGCGGCCTATGGCAATACCTGCGTCGCAGCCAGTCTTGGGGAACCATGACTCGGAAGGGCTTTAGCCCGTCCGCCTAGCAAGCGCGTCTTTCATCGTCGCAACCAATCGCGCGACAGCGACGCGATCAGGCGCTCCGCCCTGGGCGAAGGCGTCGTCGCAGTCTCCGGCCGCTGCGCTGATCTCGGGAAAACCGAAAGTCCCGGCGGCGCCCGCAAGTCTGTGGGCCAATCCCTGCAGCTCATCGGCATTCAGTACGCCACGCCCTAGCAGATGTTCGATCCGCTCCAGGTCGCCGACGCAACGGTTCAGGAAGCGCGCCTTCAACTCGGCCAGCACATCGCTCATCGCCGCGCCGCGAGAATTGCCCGGACGTCCTGCGCCAGGGTCATGGGGTCGAACGGCTTGGTGATCACGTCCAGCGCTCCCAGCGCGCGATAGTGATCCACTTCGCCGGACTGGGCCCGCGCGGTCATGAAGATCACCGGCGTGGACAGATGTTCCGGCCGTTCCCGGATGCGGACCAGGGCGCCAGGCCCGTCTAGATGAGGCATCATCACATCTAGCAGGATGACGTCGGGACACAGTCCCCCGTCAAGAGCCGCCAGAGCCGCCATACCTGACGCGGCTGAGGTCAAGACGATGTCTAGGTCGAGCTCCAGCGCGAAGGACGCCACCTCTCGGATGTCGTCCTCGTCGTCCACGTGCAGAATCCTCAATGCGCTCATCAAAGTCCTCCGGGGCTCAGGGTGAGGCGACGAACCGTGCGCGCCAGCTGGGTGAGAGACATGCGCGACTTGGTCAGCACCGCGCGCACCGCCGGCGCGGCTGCACGGTCCATATCTTGTGCCGAGTAGATCACGACAGGAATAGTGCCGCCATCCTCGTCCGTCAGTTCCGGCAGGAGATCCAGACCGTTCCCATCCGGAAGGCCCAGGTCCAGGATCACCAAATCCGGACGGCGCGCCGCCAACGCCACCCGCGCCTCGGCCAGACTCTCGGCGCTGACAACCTCGACCGTACCCAAGGCTTGCCGCGTGACTTCCAGAATGTCGCGATCATCGTCCACGTGCAGCACCAACGGCTTTCCATTCCCGTGGAACAGAGACTGCACGGCCAGACGCAGGCGAGCCTGATCTACCGGCTTCTCCATCCAGTCAGCCACCTCCAAGGATCGTCCGCGAACCCGTCCCCGCGCCACGTCGCCGGAGACCACAATCACCGGCATCGCACGGGTTTCGTCGCTCGCCTTAAGCGCCCGAATCAGGCTGACGCCGTCGGCGTCGGGCAATCGCAGATCGACCAGCGCCGCCGCGTACGAACCGGTCCTCGCGCTGGACAGGGCTTCCCGCGCCGTGCCCACCACATCAGCCTGATAGCCTTCGTGGGACAGCATCTCGGCCAGCACTCTCGCGGCGTCGGGGTCGTCCTCGCAAATGAGCAAACGTCCGGTTTCGCGCCCTGTCGCCTCCTCCTTGTGGTCTAGCGGCAGATCAAGGTGGAAAGTCGCCCCCTCGCCCTCGGCCGACTCAAACCACAATCGTCCACCATGACGCTCGGCGATCTCTCGCGCGATGGCCAGGCCCAGGCCTGTTCCGCCTTTGGCCCGCGTGTCGGTCGAGTCCGCCTGGGCGAACTTGCCAAAGATGCGCGCACGGAATTCCTCAGATATGCCAGGCCCGTGATCCGAGACGCTAAGCCGGGCGATCCGCGCTTCCGGATTGACGGTCACGGTCACTTCGCCGCCCGAGGGCGAGAATTTGGCTGCGTTGGACAGCAGATTGGTCACCACCTGGATCAACCGGTCTGCGTCGCCACGCACCGGCGCCGGTTCGCCGTCACTCAGAGCTAGGGTCACGCCCATCTGCTCGGCATAGCCGCGCACCCCGTCGATTGATCGTGCCGCGATGTCACGCAGGTCCAGAGGCGACATGGCCAGGACCAGACTTCCGGACTCGAGCTTCTCGACATCCAGAATATCGTTGATCAACCGCACCAGCCGCTGGCTGTTGGAATGGGCGATGCCGATCAGCCGCGCCGCCCTGTCCGGCAGTTCCCCACCGGCCCCGCCTGCAAGCAGGCCGAGCGATCCCGCTATGGAGGTCAGCGGGGTGCGCAATTCGTGGCTGACGGTGGATACGAAGGCGTCTTTCATCTCCGCGATCCGCCGACGTTCAGTGGCGTCGCGGATCACAGCCACCACATGACGCCCCGTTGGCAGGTCCATGGCGCCCAGGGCAACATCCGCAGAAAAGGTCTCTCCGTCCCGCCGCTTCCCGACCAACTCCCGCAGCAAACCAGCGTCCAGCGCGCCCTGACTGGCGCCCAGCCGCTCCAGAAAAGATCCTTCGCCGTTCTGCGCCAGATCAACCAGCAGACCCACATCTCGTCGCCCGATCTCATCGGCGCGCCAGCCGAACATGCGCTCGGCAGCCGGGTTCATGGTCTCGATGCTGCCGCTGGGATTCAGGGTGACAATGGCGTCAAAGGCGCTGTCCAGCGTCGCGCTGTGCCTTGCCGCAGCCGCTTCCAGCCTTACCAGTAGGGCGTCCCGCGTGGCCAGATATCGCCACACGAGAAAGGCCGTTCCCGCCGCGATGACGACGAGCACAGCGAACAGAAGCACCACCATGATCTCTGTTCTTGCGGTGCGAGCCGCTGCTACAGCAGATAGGGCGGCCAGGTGGCGGGCCTCGCGAGCCGTCATTCGGTCCACCACACGCCTGATCTCGTCCATGGTCGCTTTGCCCTGGCCAGTGGACACCGCTGCAACGGCAGCCTCCGTGCGCCCCTCTTCCCGAAGATCGATGGTCTGCTCCATAGTCAGACGTTTGCGTGAGATCCGCTCGGCCAGGCTTAGATAATCCACGGCCTGCGCCTTTTCATCGCTAAACAAGACACCCAAAGCCATCACCTGGGCGTCCAGCCGTCTCAGCGCCTCATCGTAGGGCTCTAGAAACCGCTCATCTCCCGTGATGATGTAGCCGCGCTGTCCTGTTTCCGCGTCCTGCAGCAGGGAAAATACGGACTGAATTTGCAACCGGGTGTCATACGACCGATCAACGGCTGCTCTCAGCGCGGCGGCGCTGAGGAATTCGCGACGGAGCTCCAGTCCCGCGACTGCCAGAAGAACCGCTAGAATCGCGGACGACAGCGCCACGACCAGACGGAAACGTCGCTTGCCGGGTTGACGGACTTCGGGGGTCATCGGCTAGACCTTAATGCTGGATGCATCCGGAGGTTGGGAATGAAAGTCTGTGTCATCGAGGACGACCCCCTGATGCTGCGTCATCTGGAGGATATGCTGACCCGCATGGGTTACCAGGTCATGACCGCCGAAACGGTCGATGACGGTCTTCGCATAGTCCGGGACTGGACGCCCGACATCGTCGTGGTGGACATCCTAATGCCGGACCGCGACGGCCTTAACTTCATCATGGAAACACGGGACCTCCGCGACCACATGCGTGTTGTTGCTATAACCGGCGGCGGCCGACTGGGCCCAGGGCCGATCCTGAAGATGGCGTCGGGCCTTGGGGCGCACGCCACCCTGATCAAACCGATCACCGATGATGCCTTGAAGGCGGCCCTGTCGGAGGCATGACTAAAAACACTACGTCAAGCTTTCGAGTCCCCCCTCCGAAACGCCGCTTTGATTCAGAAGTGAGCGTTCAGGCGCTGATCGACCTCCGACCTCAAAGCAGACGCCCCTAAACTCCGCCTTGAGTCAGGCACGGTCATTTGCTGATGTCGCAGATGCGCCAGAGGCAGACATTGAAGCAGGGACCAAGACCGGACATTGAGCTTGGGAAGCCGGCAGCTGTTTCCGCCTGTTGCGGACGTTCGGCGCTTCCTTTGGCCAGCGAGGCCGAGAAACATCAAGTTCTCATCAGCCGACTGAGACGACCGTAACTCAACAGGAGGACGCTCTGGCTTGTCAGTATGAACCGCAGAGCTCCATAAGAGTTTGGAAAACGTCACAGTACCAACTTGCGCCAGTGAAGTCCGAATGAGCCCACCCTCCGCAGACGGGTCGCCGAAAGCCGAACGGGATGCGGAACGCATCGCCAGTGAAGTCCTCGGACTGGAGAGCTCAAACGACCCATTCGTGGCCGCGGTACGGGCGACCCGGATGCCGATGATCATCACTGATCCGCGGCAGAACGATAACCCGGTCGTCTTCGCCAATGACTCCTTCTGTCGACTCACCGGCTACGCGCGATCTGAGATCCTGGGCCGCAATTGCCGTTTCCTCCAAGGGCCTGAGACAGACCCCGAAACGATCAGGAGAATCCACGACGCGGTTGCGTCGGTAGAGCCGATCGAAATCGATATCCGCAATCACCGCAAGGACGGTCAGCCGTTCTGGAACCGCTTGCTTCTTGCGCCCGTGTTCGACGCGGACGGCAAGCTGGCCTACTTCTTCGCGAGCCAGGTCGACGTTACGCTTGAGCGAGAACAGCTTGAAGACTTGCAGTCAGACAACGCGGCGCTGACCGCGGAGCTCACGGCCCGTCTCCATGTGGATCGCGAGCGCGAGCGGGAGCTAGACCTGGCGATGAGGGCGGGTGGACTAGGCGCATGGAGTGTGGATGTCCGCTCCCGAACGCTCGTTGCATCCGACGCCTACAAGACCCTGATGAGTTGGCCTGCCAACAAGGTCTTTACCTATGAAGACCGGCAGAGCCTCATTCACCCCGATGACCGCGACGCGGTCCGCGCGCAAAGTGACGCGACGATAGGCCGGGGCGCCGACTACCATATCAATCACCGCGTCATCACGCCGACCGGATCGACCCGCTGGATGGAAGCCCGCGGGATCCTCATCCATGACGCCGCCGGAAATCCGCTCCGGATTGCGGGGGTGACAACGGACATAACCGAGCGCGTGCGCGCCGAGCGTCTGCGTTCGGCAGTGATGGAGCTGGCAGACGCGCTCCGCGACACCGCCGATCCGGACGAACTGACCCATGCGGCCTGTGAAATCTCCGGGCGGACCCTTGAGGTCGACCGTGTCGGTTTCGGCGTCGTCGACCGGCCTACGGAAACCATCACAATCCAGCGAGACTGGAACGCCCCGGGGATCCAGAGTCTGGCAGGCACTCTTAATTTCCGGGATTACGGCAGTTACATTGAAGATCTGAAGCGCGGCGAAACTGTCGTGTTCGATAACGCGCGTCTAGACCCGCGGACGAGGGACACCGCCGGAGCGCTGGAGGCGATTTCAGCGCTCGCAGTGGTCAACATGCCCCTGCGCGACCAGGGAGAAACCGTCGCCCTCTTCTATGCGAACAACGCTACGCCGCGCGTTTGGCTGGACGATGAGCTCCAGTTCATGCGGGATGTAGGCGAGCGTACCCTTGCCGCTCGCGAAAGACGTAGGGCGGAACGCCACCTCGCAAAGCTCGCGACATCGCTCGAGCGCACGGTCGAACAGAGGACGGCCGAACTTATGG
>Ga0265296_1001432_pt1 | contig 27557 bp, 31 predicted proteins | sample MunlanPumphouse1_FD_189073 | JGI IMG/M metagenome (GOLD analysis project Ga0265296, IMG submission 189073) | Groundwater microbial communities from a municipal landfill in Southern Ontario, Canada - Pumphouse #1 | ecosystem: Environmental > Aquatic > Deep subsurface > Groundwater | place... | reverse complement strand
AAAAAGGGTATTTAGAAAAGGGTTGTTGGACGAGATGGTTGATCTGGTAAACGCGTGCGGGTACCCGAACGATGCAATCAACAGAGTGCACCAGACAGCCGTTGAGTCGCTTGCAGGTGAATATAACGTGGTCGGGGACGGTACACGGTTTAATGACCGCGTCCCGATGCTCACCCGCGCAGCAGTCCAGAGTCTTGGCAACCGGACAGGGTGTTCGTACGTGCGGCCCCTTCTCGGGTATGTCAAGCCCGAAGTCGACCGTCTGGTGGACCGGTTTCTTGTCGTGAAATACGGCGAGACCGGGACCATCCGGAACGGCGATTACGAAGCAGAGATCAGGGAGGCAGTCCGGGCCCGCGGGTTCGACGTGGCCTCCCTGTTCCCGGCACATCACGACCAGTCGCTGGTCGTGGGCAGGAAAAGTTAATTTAATCAGGAGAAGGAACATGAGCAAATTAAGCAAAGGCAGGAAAATCCGGCTGGCAAAGGCATGCGACCAGAACCGGCGCGTGCCCCAGTGGGTAATGGTCAGGACCAAGCGCTCCGTGGTTGCGCACCCGAGACGACGTAACTGGCGCAAGAGCACGCTGAAGGTGTAAGCAATGGCAGAAACTATGCAGGAGCACGTATATGTCATCCCCCTGAGGGATGCCCGGCGGATGCCCCGCTGGAAGCGGAGCAACGGCGCTATCAAGGATATCAGAAAATACCTTGCAAAGCACATGAAGAGCGAGGACGTCAAACTCGACCAGGCTATCAACGAGAAGGTCTGGTCCCGGGGCAGCTCAAAGCCGCCATCAAAAATCCGGGTTCGCGCCATTAAGATGGAGGACGGGCAGGTTCAGGCAGAACTTGCACCGGAATCGTAAGATGCAACGCACGATCACGTTCGCAGGCGATCCGAACATCGGGGTTTTTGCCCGGGTGGTCGGGGATATCGCCATTATCCCCCCGGAGTCTCCGGAGGAGTTCAAGGCCGCAGTACAGGAAGCTCTCAAGGTCAAGCTGGTGGAAACCACCATCCAGGGAAGCTCCATCATCGGATCGCTAGTCGCCGGTAACAGCCGGGGCGTTGTCGTGTCCGGGCTTGCCACGGAAGAAGAGATCGCCGTGCTTTCAGAGCACCGCGAGATCTTTCTCCTCCACGAGCACATGAACGCGGCAGGCAACGTGATCATGGCAAACGATACTTTTGTTGCAGTTCACCCGGATATGCCTGCCGATATGGGCAAGGCAATTGCGGAGTTCCTCGGCGTTGAGCTGGTATTCCTGACCCTTGGCGGCGTCAAGACCGTCGGGATGGCGGGAGTTGCCACCAACAAGGGCGTCATTGTTCACCCGAGAGCTTCCGATTCGGAGATTACACGCCTCGAAGCGGTTGCCAAGGTGCCGGTCGGTACCGGCACGATCAACATGGGCAGCAATCTTGTCGGTACAGGACTTCTCGTGAACGAGAGCGGGTACCTGGCCGGCAATGCTACGAGCGGGTTTGAACTGGGCAGAGTAGAAGACGTATTTGGATTTCTGGAGTGAAGTTATGACAGAGCTGAAGTTTGAAGTGAAAGGCACATTTCTGATGGGCGAGGACTGGATGCCGTACACGAAAGTGATTGCGGCACCCAACGAGAGACAGGCTGAAGAGCGCACGTTTGCCGTTATCGGCAGCAAGCACAACCTGAAGCGCCGCTACATCAAGGTCGATGCAGTCAAGGCTGTATAAGACCTGAGCACATTTTTCTTTATCTCTCTTTTCGCTGGTTTTTTGTTGTCGGCATTGGCACGCGAACCCGGTATTTTTTCTTCTTGAACGCCGGATAATGCATCATGAAGGAAGAGACTCGCTGGAAAGTGATCGTTGGTATCGGGCTCATCACCCTGACCCTTCTCCTGATGACGATCCATTTCATGATCTTTCGGGATTCCGAACACCTGTTTATCTATTTCCTTGGGGATCTCGCTTTCCTCCCGGTGGAAGTCCTCTGCGTGACCCTGATCATTGGAGAGATGCTGGAGTCCCGGGATCGGCAGCAGCGGATGGAGAAGCTCAATATGGTGATCGGGATCTTCTTTTCCCGGGCCGGCACGCCGCTTCTCGCCCGGCTCGCAAAGGCCGACCCGTGTTCCGGGCCCCTGCAATCGCTGGCAGCAAATGGCGCCGGCTGGAATCCACAGCAATTCCGGGAAGTGCTTGCCGGTATCGGCATGCAGCAGTGCGCCATCGATCCGGCCCTCATCGATCTTCCGGCCCTGCGGGAATTCCTTCTTAAAAACGAGGACTTCATCCTCAGGATCGTCGAGAACCCGATGGTCTTCGAGCACGAGTCTTTTACCGACCTGATCCTCGCGGCCACGCATCTCTCGGAGGAACTGAAGGCCCGGGGCGATCTCTCCCGGCTCCCGCCAACCGATATCGCGCACCTGAAAGGCGACATGGAACGGGTGTATTCCCGGCTGGTGCCCGAGTGGGTGAAATACATGGAGTACCTGCAACGCTCGTACCCGTACCTGTTCAGCCTTGCGATGCGGACGAACCCGTTCGATGCGAAGGCGAAGGTTGAGGTTAATGGGTGAGCATCTCTTCATCCCCGAAAAAATTTCAGCAGATCGACCGGGATGTATCCTCCTCCCCCTCATCCAGCCCCGCTCCATCCTGTCTCTCTTCCGTAGTAATGCTAACTCACTAACCCCCGCCCGGTCATTGTCTGACCAGGGGGTACCCCCTGGTCACTTGGATCAGGGTGGGGGGGTCACTCCCCATGTCCGGTTTTTTTTGGTAGGGGGTGGGGGGGTCGGGCTCCCCTTATATAATCCGGTTCGGAGCCAGTTCGCTGCTGATGGAGACCCGGGCCTTGTGTGCAATAATGCGGTTCCTGGCAATCGTGTAATAATAACGTTTAACGTGCTCCGGCCGGTAAGATAGATCCTATGAGCGGCCGGGGTTCATGGTTTATCTGCATAGTTCTCTTAATCGCGTTTGTCCTTGGCGCCGGGTGTTCGACCTCCACTGCGCCAGAGGATACTCCTGGGCTTACCCAACCGGCGACACCCCCGGGGACCCCTGTCGCAAGTGCCCCGGCTGCATTACCCGCAACACCTTTTGTCACGGTACCGGCCGATACGACTGCCGAAGCCGTCCGGCTGCCTGATACCCCTCCCGCTCCCGTGAAGATTACCTGGACACCGGCCGTGCCCTCACGTGGAGCGGTAAATGATCCCCAGGTTGTCGAGCTCACATTTACGAAAAACTATTTCCGGTCCACCATCCCCGACTGCGGCATGCGGGTCGCCTTTCCGCAGGTTGCCAGCAATACAGATTACGGGATCCGGTCAGCCTCCCCCACGCTCACCGCATTTTCCGAGGACCAGATCCTGCTATTCCTGAAGACCTATGCACTCCCGTACAGTACCGAAGACCTCCGGGCGGATCCTTACCTGGATCATCACATAGACCCCAACGCGATTGGCGGGGCCCGGTGTTCCGGGGTGCCGGTAACGCCGACATGGAATTTTGTCCTGATCAATGCGACCATCATGCCCCGGAACGCCCGGCCGGCTGACTACGCTATCGGGATCAATGTCCGGTCCCACGGGACGGTGGCTGGCCAACTGAACCTGAACCGGACGCTTGTTCTCGACCAGCCGGTTGTGTACGGACTGTTTGTTCCGTTAAAGAGCAACGAGATGGACTCCTTTGACAGTGTCGCGATGGTATTTTCTAAAATGAGCTGACCCCACTCTTCGCCTCCCTTTTTTTCCCCCATCGGCATTATTCCCGGTGCGGGACCCGCAGGGACCTTTTCCATGAATCTCCTAAAACCCCAGTACTTCACAAATTATTCCTCAGCGAATTCTGGTAGTGTACACAACCTGCCAAAAACCAGAACTGAATAGTTGCACCATTATCAGCATCGCAATCTTAGCATTGCAATCGATCTCCGGCAAAAAATTTTCAATCGACCCCTCACCCCCCGCTCACATTTTTTCAGGCAGGGTCTGGTTGATCGGCCCGGCCGCTCACGTCGGGAAACAAATTTTTTTGTCGCTTGTACATGCATTTTATCGGATAATTATCCGATAATCGCCTTATCAACTGACACCCCATGATCGCGATTGAAAATTTTTCAGCAGGGTCTGCCTGAAAAAAAATGCTCTTGAGAATCCCTCAATCCAGACAAATCGTACGAACCCGGTACGTATCTAAAATGACCTCATTATATAGTGGATAGCCAGCACATCACATCCAATCTACCTGAAACTCCGGAGAACCGGAATGCATCTTCGTCAATCGTTCCGAGGCCACGGGGAATACGGACCCGTGAAATCCATTGCTATTGAAGTGACACCTGGACATACCTTGTGAATATGAACGACTGGACAATGGTCAACGGGATCCATGCTTCATAGTTCAACGAGAACCTCCCGGCCCGGGCTGCCGTGCAGGTTGCAGGACTGTCCACTGGGGCTAAAGCCGAGATTGAAATGGTGGCCGGGAAACGGTAAGAGATGGATGACTATCAAAAACCGGAATGTTCCGAAAATCCTGTTTTAATCTCGCTGTTATAATTTCAACATTAAACCGGGATGGCACCCGGGTGACATGGATGAGGTCCATACTGAAGAGACCTTAACGGGATTATCCAGAAAAATTTAGGAGACAATCTTTCTTGGTTTATACCAAATACAACCTATTTTACCCCTGTTACACAAGAGACTATGACAATGAATGATCCTGAAATGAAGGATGCCGTAAGAAAGGTCTGGGACCTATCTTCGACTACGTATGATACTCTTCCCGGCCATCGGATCGGATCTCAGGAAAAAGAGGCCTGGAAACAGGAACTGGGCCGGAACCTGCCCCCCACGCCCCAGCGGGTTCTCGATATCGGGTGCGGGACGGGAGCGATGGGCCTTTTATTTGCAGAGATGGGGCATCGCGTGACCGGCATCGACTTGTCCGAAGAGATGATGGCAAAAGCCCGGAGGAAAGCAGAAGCGGGTAATCTTTCCCTCGAACTACGGACCGGTGATGCCGAACACCTGCCGTTCGATGACAGGTCGTTCGATGTGATCGTCACCCGCCACCTTCTCTGGACCCTCCCTCACCCGGAGATCGCGTTGAACGACTGGCACCGCGTCCTGATCCCCGGGGGGAGGTTGCTCATCATCGACGGGGTGTGGAATGATAAAAATTTCCTGACCCGGGTGAGGATGAGTATCAGTTCCGGTATGACCCGGATTTTCGAGCCGGAAAAAACCCACCCTGCATCCTATGATACGACCCTGCGGAGCCGGCTTCCCCATGAAGGTGGTGTACCGATGGAGACGATGCTCGCTTACCTCAAGCATGCGGGATTTTCTAACCTGCAATCCCGGGATCTGATGTATATCCGCGAGCTACAGAAATCACAGATTTCCTGGTACAGGAGACTTGCGCAAGGCAGGAGTTACTACCTCATCGCCTCGACAAAACAGGAATCTGACTCTCAGTGAAACGTGTCGCTCCGGGGATTTTGGCACAAACCACCTACAAACTACCAGTACATCTTTTTGGTTAATGCACCGTCACCGTGCGTTATTTAAAAAAGAGAATCCGTTTTCATATATCCTTGAACACCGCGTCGCCCTCGTGCACCCGGTGAACCACCCGGATGCCGATATCCAGTCCCCTCTCCGCTTCCCGTATGGGAATATGATCGAGTTCCATCGATGTCACGGTCTGGTACACGTCCTCGCGCGGTCCGTGGATGTGGATCCGGTCTCCCTTCACCAGGTGATCTTCAAGAATGATTGCGGCGACACTCACTTTCGGGTAATAGTGGGTTACCCTTCCAATCATGGTCTCCATAATATTCTCCCTCCCAACACATGATTACTATCCGATCCAAAATATAAAACTTGCCCTTCCGGGCAGGCCATAATCCGGGTCAATGGGTAGGGGGATGGTTTGGGAGGGATTGTATCAGGGCAGCGAAATGTTCCGGCCTGTGAGTGCGGAATAACTGGTACCAGGCTTCGAGCGTGGCCTCGTTCATCACGTCCAGTCTTCGGAAGACCTGGTAAGCAAAATCCACCGGTGCGACCCCGCTTGCCGTGATCAGGTTGGTGTCCATGACTGCCGGCTCGTCTACGTAATATGCATCGCCGTGGTATTCCGGACAGAACTGCCGGAGGACCTCCAGGGCGTTGCTCGTATGACGGCGGCGGTCGAGCAGGCCTGCCTGTGCAAGTGCAAGCGTGGCCCCGCAGATGGCCGCAACAACCGTCCCGCCGGCAAGCAGCTGACCCGCCTTCTCAATGACCTGTCGCTGTTCCGGTTCAAGCCAGGTCTCCGCTCCCGGCAGGAGGAGCAGGTCGCCGGTGTCCGGGTGGATATCGTCAACGGTAATCTCCGGCGTCAGGCACAGGCCGCCCATGGTGGTTATCTGATCCCGGTTCCTGCCGCACAGGGTTACTGTATAGTGCAGGCCGGGTGTTTTCAGGAACCGGCCGGAATGGAGCTCGGCAAGGACGTTGGCCGGCTCCCAGTCCGCCATGGTATTCTGGATATAGAGGTAAATGACAGGAATAATGAATCCTCCGCTTTCTTCTGATCTGGTATTATCTATTCCCGTTTATAAAACCGGTGTTTAGAGTTCCGGAGCCTTTGCTCCGGGCGCAAGCGGTAGTACGGGTACAGTTATTCCTGAACCAGAATGCTGCCAACTCTCTTTGGTTCTCCAGGGCACAATAGCCGATTCATCCCGTTCCCCTCTCGCAAAAACCGAAACCCCGATAACCAAAAATAAAAAGGGTTTTGGTATCCGGAAATATACATTAACAGAATATCATGAACATATAACCCTTAGTAAATCTACCAGACAGCCCCCGTTATTTCAATTCCAGACCAGCGCTGATCGCTCGTTTCATCCGGGTTAATCTGGAGGGTTCCTGCCGCTATGACCCCTATCTACGTCCTTACATTATTCTGCCTCATATCCGGGTTTGTTACGTACGGCCTTGGTATCTTCGTGTATGCAAAAAATCCTGCATCACGTATCAACCGTCTTTTCCTTACAGTCATGCTTGCTGCAACGTACTGGGCATTTGGGGAATTCCTCTTCTGGCAGGCCGGCACCGCTGACGGGGCTCTTTTCTGGCTCAAAGCAAGCTCGTTCTGGCCGGTGGTTATTGTTCTCACCGTCCATTTTGTCCTTACCTTCACGGCCCACCCGCTCTCAAGACCGGACCAGACCGTGAAGTGTTTCCTCCTCCTCTACGTACCCTCCCTCCTGATTTCCCTGCTGGGAATGTTTACCGACACCCTCTATACGGTAAAGTATCTGTCTGGTACCGGTTTTGTCTATGTTCCGACACCGGGAAGCATTCCATCCCTGCTTTCTTCTCTCTTTATCCTTGTCGTCATGGTGTTCGCCCTGTACGCCTGCTTCCTGGCCTGGCAGAAGGCACCTGCGGGAAAGATCCGGCGGCAGAACCGGCTGGTCATGGCAAGCGTCAGCGTCACGGTTGTATTCGGTGCCTTGTCTGGCGTGCTCCTGCCTGTGTTTGGCATCTGCCAGCCCAACCTCGTCTTCATCGGGATCATGCTCTTCTCCCTCATCATTGCCTATGCGGTCCTCAGGTACGGGCTTTTTACCCTCAGCCCGGAAACCGCCGTCCCCGATCTCATCCGGATGATGCCCGACGGTATGATCCTTGCCGACCTGAAAGGCCGAATTATTACGAGCAATACTACCGCTGCACAGATCCTCACGGATGATGAGACTGATCTCACCGGTAAACTCGTGGAACAGCTCCTTTCCCCGCCCGCGTACCAGTTCCTTTACGAGTCTCTTCAGGAAAAGGGGGTTGTCCGGGATTATGAGGTTCTTATCGATCCAACGCTTCAGACGATTGTCAGTATTTCCGGATCCGTTGTCAGGGATCCGGAAGGAGAGTCGGCCGGGGCGATCATCATCATCCGGGACATCACGAACCGGAAATCATCGGAAAAAGCCCTTGCGGTGGCCAACGAGAAGATCTCCCTTCTCTCCCAGCTGACCCGCCATGACATAAGCAACCTCATCACTGCCCTTGACGGGTATCTCCTCCTTCTCCAGGAGAGAAAGGCCAGCCAGGAGGACGACGCATATATCTCCTCCTGCATAGAGATCGTGGAAAAGATCGGCTGCCAGCTCCAGTTCTCCCGCGAGTACCACACTATCGGCATGCACCGCCCGGTCTGGCAACCCCTCAGTGGGATCGTAGATCGGGCGGTCAGCGATGTATCCCATGCGGGAATCGCCATATCCGTTACCGTCCCTCCTGTCGAGCTCTATGCCGACCCGCTCGTTGTCAAAGTACTATACAATATCCTTGAAAACGCGGTCCGGCATGGCGAGCATCTCACGGCCATCCGGGTATCGGCTGTCGTGTTGCAGACCCGGGAATTCGTCCTTCTCATAGAAGATGACGGTGTTGGTATCCCGGAGCCCGACAAAGAGCGGATCTTCCGGTATGGGATCGGGAAGAATACCGGTCTCGGGCTTGCGCTCTCCCGCGACATCCTGTCGGTGACCGATATCCGGCTCATCGAGACCGGCATAATGGGAAAAGGAGCGCGGTTCGAACTCATTATCCCGGCCTCCGGCTGGAGATCGCTCTGACCGGAGCTCCCCATCTTCCGGTTATCCGTATTCCTTCCCGGTGCGATACCCCCCGGGAGGCACCGTGATCTCGAACTTCACGCCGTGCCCCGGCTCCCCGCCTTTCTGGAGATAGAAATCTGCCCCGTTGTTGATTGCCTGGATAACCACCTCTTCGCGGACTTTGCCGGTAAAACGGATGAATGGGATGTTCCCGTAGTGCTTCCTGACTTCGGCAAGAAGGGTGATGCCGTCTTTTCCGGGCATCTGGTAGTCGGAGATAATTGTATCGTATTTATGGATGGCGATCTTTTCCCGTGCCTCATCTGCCGATGGGGGCTGTATCTACGATCAGAGCACCGGATCTTTCCAGGAAAAGCCGGCCAATCTCCAGCAGGTCAACTTCCCCATCGATATCGAGACGCTGACTGGCCCGATCCTTCTCGGGGGGATATTAACAAGTCCTTTTAAAAAAGGTCCTATAAACCGAACGATATCCTCAGGGTTTCGATGCAATGACCCGGTGGGGGGAACACGTACTCAGTCGCACCGGCCGAAATCATGGGATGCAATAAGAATCCCCTGAATTTGCGGCATATCGGTACAATTCACGGATTTGGCTTCCAGGAGATGAAAGTGTCCCGAGGCCGTCCGGAATCGTATCCGGAACGGCGTTTCATCCTGCTCGTCCACAATAACCTGGTCCCGTTTCGTCCGCACCCTGTCCCAATCGTCCGGGTGGATAAAATCCAGCGGGTTTTTTCCCACAAAACTCTTGACCGGATAGCCCATGATGTCATCGTGTGCGGAAGAAACATACCGGAATACCCCCTCGTGCGTGAGAACTGCGGTATAGTCGGCCGATGCAAAAATACGGGAGAACGATTCACAGGTATTCTTTGTTTTTTCGTGGTTTCTTTTCCTGATCGCAAGGAGTGTCTTGTAACTGAGGTCAATGAACTGGGCTTCGGGGTCCCCTAATTTTTGCTGGTAAAAGTCGAATCCGGTGTTGAGGGCTTCCCTCACGATCTCTTCGCGTCCTTTCCCGGAGAAGAGGATAAACGGGAGATCGTGGTGATCTTCCCGAACCTTGTGCAAAAATGCGATCCCGGTCATTCCCGGCATCTGGTAATCCGAGATGACCGCATCGTACCGCCGGGTATTGATAAGGTCAAGGGCAGCCACGGGAGATGCTATCGTATCTACGAGAAAGCCTCCGCTTTCTTCAAGAAATAATTTGCAGAGTTCAAGGAGATCCGGTTCGTCATCAACGTAGAGAATGTGATACATTACTGCCTGCATTACTTGTTTTTACCACGTATAGAAGCCGGATTGATAAAAACATGCCGAAAACGCTCTTTTTTAATTCCTGAAATATATAGTGGTGCGGATTTCCCGATCCTCCGGAGATTATGTTTGGCACGATTACGGTACCGGAAAAACGGCTTTACATTCTCGTATCCTATACTTACCGGTAATTCCGGGGAATTGCATGACACCAGTCCAGGATTGTGTGCAGTGCGGGAAGTGCTGCGAGAAGTGGGGATGGGGCCAGAAAGGGATACCGGAGGATCTTGTCCCATGGATCCGGAATGAACGCCAGGACATCCTCCGACATGTAGGGATCCGTTTTGCGGGAGGCCGGCGGCAGACGGGCAGAAACCTCGTGCTCGTGGACCTCCCGCAGGTGACCCGCATCGATTACTGGGTAGACCCGGATGGAAGGACACTCACCCATTGCCCGTTTTATTACCGGGCTGCCGACAATAAGGTCTACTGCCGGATCCACGACACCAAACCGGCGGTCTGCATCGGGTTCACACCCTGGAACGAAGGCATACGGGACTATGCCCTCAACTGCCCGGCGTGCCGGAACAACACGCCGTGAAACAACACTTTTTAATGAGCGGTGAAGGTTCCCTTACAGGGAAATCTTTTGGTCCCACGTTCTGTTTTTCAAAAATCCAGGTTCGCGTTGGCAGTGGTAGTAGCGACAGGCAGGTCCATGGCGGGCATACGTATCCCGTTTCTGATTTCCCCGGGTATATCAATTCCCGATTCCCGTTCGATATTCCGAAATCTGGTCGGATATTTCTTCCGGGAACTATAATTGAATCTTTGCCCTGTTGTTAAAAAGAAGAGTGGCCGGGTGATTCCTGTCGGAATCCCGCAGGTTCTGTAATTCCACCTGTTCACTGCATCGGCATGATTCCTACTTTCCTCATGGCGTTGACGGAGATGTCCTGGGAGGCGCCGGACTTAAAGTTGCCGTTGTCGATCTCGGTCTGGTATTCCTGGTTGGCATACTGGACCGCGTCCTCGAAGGTTGAGGAACCGGTCATCGTGGTCTCAAGGCAGGAAAGAGAGCCGGGCGAGTTCGGGTTTGTCTCGTAACAGACAAATGCGTGGGTGGGCAGGATGATGATATGGACGTTCATGCCTATGGACTCAAGGGCAGATGCGTACAGGACGGTTCCGTCAATACAGTTGGCTGATTTCTGGTTGATGGACTCTGCGGGCATCCGGACGCGCTGGGCATTCTCTGTCGTCTTTCCATAGGCAATGCCCGAGTTGACATACGTGAGCCGGTAATCGTTCTTGAGCGCGGTAAAGATCGCCTCCACCTGGGAATTCGAGTCTTCCTGCCACTGGGCATCCGTGCAGGTGTCCCCGCACTGGTACCCGGTTATCGACTTTCCGGCATGGTAATCGGCAGCCTTGCGCACGAGCGGGTCGATCTCGGCGGCATGCGGGGTTACCCAGGCAACGATGAACGGCGTCATGTCGTTCATCTCTTCGCCATCATAGACCGCCCAGACCATCGTGTCCTTTGCATAGATCTTGATGGGATAGGACTGTTCATCGATGCGTGTCCCATCCGTAAGGGCGACCTTGTAGTGGAGTGTCGCAGATGTCATTTCCGCGGGGATGGCGCTGGTGCGGAGTGACGGAGCCTGTCCGACCGTTATGTTGCTGTGGGCAGGAACATCGACCGTGTTAATCGACTTCTCGGTAAAGCCCGGGATCTCCGATTCCACGGTGACTTTTATGGGGTTATTCGTTGGATTGATGACATTGAATTCAATGAAATTCATATTGAGATCGGAGAGCTGGAGGTAGGTGGAGGGAAGAACGGCATCCATCGCGCTGACCTCGGCATGGATACCCCCGGTGCCTGCGCTTGTCGTGACGGGTCCACTGGAAGAAGACGGTGTGGCGGGTCCGGAATCTGTACAGCCGGCAGACAGAACAATGAGTACAAGAATTACTGATAAGCAGAGAGAAATACTGTATTTCATGGGAGATTCTGTTATTGATTGTTCATTATATGTGTTTGGGTTATGGCGTGAACCCAAGCCTTGTAAAAGAAACCGGTAAAAAGAAGATTACTTGTTGATATGCACCACTTTTGCGGGCGGGAACCCGTTGAAGTAGGTGGATGAGGCATGGGAGTATGCCCCGATATTCTCGGAATAAACCAGGTCGCCGATATCGAGGTCCGGTAACTCGGCGGAGAGCGTGATGGTGTCGAACGCATCGCAGGTCGGCCCGAAGACTGCTGAGATTTGCGTTTCGCCTTTTTTGAATGGCAGGACCGGGTAATTGACGTGGTCGAAGACCTGCCCGGAATACGTGTGGTAGACCCCGTCGTTGATGTAATAACAGGGCTTGCCGTCGCGGATCGCTTTTCCCACGACCTTTGCAACGAGCGTGCAGGTGTTGGCAACAAGGAACCGGCCCGGCTCGGCAAGGATCTGCATGTCTTTTGGGAATAGACGTTTGATCTCGGCGTTGAGTTTCTTTGCAAGCGTCCGGATGGAGCGGATGCCGGGGTGGTATTTCACCGGGAACCCGCCGCCGATATCGAGGATACGGATCTTCTGGCCGGTACGGGTCTCGACTTCCTTGATGATGCTTGCCGAGATCTGGAGAGCCTGGATATAATTCTCGAAGTTGGTGCACTGGCTGCCGACATGGAAACTGAGTCCTTCGACAACGAGGCCATTATCGAACGCTTCTATGATCAGGTCCACTGCCTCGCCCGGGTGGGCGCCGAACTTGCTGGAGAGCTCGACCATGGAGCCGGTGTTCGGTACCTGTAACCTCAGGACCAGGCCGGCATGCGGGGCGTGGTTGCGGATCTTCAGGATCTCGTGGTGATTGTCGAACGTGACGAGCGGCTTGTACTTGTCAAGGGCTTCCAGGGTCTCGATGGGCTTGATGGTATTGGCGTAGATGATCTTGTCCCAGATGTACTCCTGCTGCTCTTTTTTGGGCATGTTCCTGATGTTCTCGTACACGATCATGAATTCGGGCATCGAGGCGACATCGAAGCTGCACCCGATGTCGTACAGGGTCTTTACGATCTCTTTGTTCGAGTTCGCTTTGACCGCAAAATAGACCTGCACATCCGGCATGTGCTTCCTGAACTCCCGGTAATTTTCCCGGATTTTCTCGTGATCGATCACAAAAATGGGGGTACCCTGCTCCGCAGCAAGGTCCAGCAGGTGTTTTTTATTGACGGGGCCGATATGGGGGACAGGAGTGATCTCTTCAGTCCCTTTTTTCTTCCGCCTCTTCTTGTTATCAACCGCGACTTTTGTCATTATATGATTGATTTACTGCACAAATAAGAAGTTTTTGAATTGCCAGATATCTTCGCGGTCGTAATCGTTCTCCGGGTTCTCCCTGAAGTAGACCACGCGGTTCTTTAATGGTGTCCAGTCCGAAGGCCCCGACCAGAACTCCCCGAGGTAGGGCCTGGCGATATCGAGCACGAACTCGTGCGGCAGGTCGTCGGGCAGGCAGAAACCCTTCTTCGGATTGTCGATCATCCACATCACCGCGCTGACTACGCCGAGTGCGACCTGGATGGTTGTCGCGTTCTCACCTGGCGCGAGCTTCTTTGCCTCATCGATGGAAAGGATGCTTCCCGTCCACCAGGATTTGTAGGGATGGCCCATGAGGAGCGCACCGAGGATGTCCGCACCGGACACTATCTCCCGGTCGTTCAGGATACGGAGTTTAGGCTGGAGGACATAATTCCTTGCGCGGAGTTCCTGGATGGATGCGATCGTGGCATCGCAGGGCATGTACGCGTAATGGACGGTCGGGCGGTAGATTGCCCTGCCGTCTTTCCAGACCGTCCACCGGTCGGAGATCCCGAAGGCCTCTCCGTGCCGGATCACCATGCCGATGATCTCCTGGTTGGGGATCCAGGACCGGACCCAGGTATTGATCCCCATCTTGGGGATCAGGATGCCGTTCTTGGGGCCGACCGGTGGCACAATTGCCATGGGTGGCAGGGTCTTCTCGTGGGTTCCCCAGCCGATCTCGGCCGGCGCGATCCCCTCTTCCCGGAGCCCCTCGATACACCAGGTCCCGACAAATTCGCCTACCTTTTTGGGAGACCGTGAGATCTGGGTATCGTGCTCTGAACAATGGATCACCTTGACGCCGACTTCCATGGCAAGTTCTGCGAAGTTCTGGTCCTGAATAAGCTGCCTGATCCGGTCCGGGTCTTTTGCGATCTTGTCCTCTATCATACGGTTTGCGATATCCACCAGGCCGTGCTTGGCAAAGTGCGAGATGAGGCCTGGGTTTGCCCCGTGGTCGACGACACAGGTTGTAGCATTGTCCTTCCAGTCCTTTGTCAGCTCCATGAGCCGCATCTGGCGGAAGTACAGGGTCTTCTCGTACGGGCTTGCCGTGGCAGCGACTGCCTCGGGATCCCAGGCCTCCACGGACGTGTTGACATAGAGGACATCGTGGTCATGGCACCACTGCACAACCTCGCAGCAGTCGATGTTCCACGCCTCGTCGATCAGGAGGCCCCCGGGTGTGAGATATTCGGAAAGGACTTCACCAAGGTTCTTCTGGGTGATCTTCTGCTTAAAGAACCGGAGGCCTCGTGTGGTCCAGGCTTTGAGGTCGGCTGACTTGTCCTTGAAGTCAATGATGGTGATATTCTCCAGAGGGATGTTCACGTGGCGGAGCAGAATCGGGAACATGCACTTGCAGACAGCGCCATACCCGATGATCAAAACCTTGTTTTTGAAATCCACTATAACCCTCCTGTTATCCGCAGGTTTATTTGTGATTTTGTATGTTTTTGTTCCGTTATAAAACGGTGAGAGCGGGAACGATAAAACGGGGCTGAAACAGGCACAAAATGCCAAAACACCTGTTTTTTTTCATGCACCGCGCAACGTTTTCCACAATGATGTATTTATGCTCATGGAGGACATACATATCAGGAGACAGAACTATCCAAAACAGGGACACTTTTCAAGGAGGAGGATTATGGCAGAAACCATGCAACCAATAGACCAGCGTGAACTGATGACGCTCCAGCATTACCTCAAAGAATACGGCCAGCAGGCAGAGATTTTTGTGAGCCAGCTGGAACTGCTGGAGAACGGGAGGCTGGAAGCGCACGCCGCAATTGAAGCGCTCGAAGCCATGCTCGCCGCAGATGACGGGACCGTCCTCCTCCAGATCGGTGGCGGCGCAAGTGTCCGGGCAAAAGTGCTCGAACCGGAAAAAGTCCTTCTTGCCATCGGTGCCGAAGTTGTGGTGGAACGCACCAACAAGGATGCCATCGAGTTTTTGAAAGAACGGATCATCGAGATGGAGGCCTCCCAGAAGAAGGTGGCTGAGACTCTCGATCGCCTCCGGTCCCAGATGAACGAGATCAACAAGAGGATCGAGTCCGGGTACCAGCAGGCGATGGCAGAGCAGGACGCGGAATAACGGGGCAGCACTCCTTATGTTCGGGGCTCTTCGCGAGAAACTGCAGGCAGCACGGACCCGGCTGAGCGGGAGCATCCAGGCTGCCGAAGAACAGGCAGAATCCCCGGTACCGCAGGGAACGACCGCCAAAGAAGTCCCGTTACCGGATGTGCCGCAAGAACCGGTATCTCCCGGGACAAAACCCACGTTTGTCGAGAAGGTCAAAGTCCTCATCCGGGACCGGGAACTGATAGTTTCGGAAAAGGATGTGGCAGACGCCCTTGACGAGCTGGAGATGACCCTCCTTGAAAGCGACGTTGCCCTGCCGGCAACGGATGCCATCATCTCCCATGTCCGGAAAGGTCTCGTGGGGAAGCACCGCAAGATCGGCGAGTCCGTTGATCATCTGGTCGTGAGTGCCCTCAAGGCAGCGCTCTTGGATGTGCTCGGGAACGGTTTCGATCTCACAACCTACATACGCGATCACCCAAAGCCGGTAAAGATCCTCTTCACCGGCGTCAACGGGACCGGTAAGACCACTACTGTGGCAAAGATTGGGTCATTTTTAAAGAAGCAGGGCCTGACCGTTGTCATTGGCGCCGGGGATACGTACCGGGCCGGTGCCATCGAACAGATCAGTGTCCACGCTGAACGTATCGGGATCAAGGTTATCCAGCACCAGGAAGGCGCCGACCCGTCGGCGGTGCTCTTCGATACCGTCCAGTACGCAAACTCCCATAAGATCGATGTTGTCCTTGCCGATACTGCCGGCAGGTTCCACAACAAGGCTAACCTGATGAGCCAACTCGAAAAGATCAAGCGGGTAATGAAGCCAGATCTCGTGGTGTACGTTGATGAAGCGATTGCCGGCAACGATGCCGTGACCCGGGCCTTCGAGTTCGACAAGACTATCGGGGCGGATGCTGTCGTCCTCACCAAGGCGGACATGGACTCGCGGGGAGGGGCTGCCATCTCGATTGCCCACACCATCGGAAAACCCCTCATGTTCCTTGGGGTTGGCCAGTCATACGATGATATTATCCCCTTTGAACCGGCAAAAGTAGTTGACGAACTCCTGGACGGTGGCAGCTGATGCTCGACGGACTTTCCTCATCCCTGAAAGATGCGCTCAAGAAACTGGCCGGAAAAACCGTAGTTGATCGGGTAGCGGTTGATGAACTCGTCAAGGATCTCCAGCGTGCCCTGATCTCGGCCGACGTGAACGTCAAGCTCGTCATGGAGCTCTCCAAGGCGATCCGTACCCGATCCCTCGAAGAGGAACCCCCAAAGGGCATGAATGTCCGCGAGCACGTGCTCCGGATCGTGTACCAGGAACTGGTTCGTCTTGTCTGGGCTTCGACCGATGTCAAGCTTGAACCCCAGACTATCCTCATGGCGGGTCTCCAGGGGAGCGGTAAGACCACAACCACAGGAAAACTCGCCCGCTACTTCCAGAAGAAAGGCATGAAAGTCGGGGTGATCTGTGCCGATACGTTCCGGCCCGGTGCATTCGACCAGATCTCCACGCTCTGTACCAAGATCCATGTTCCCTGCTTTGGCAACCCGCAGGAGAAGGATGCCATAAAGATCACCCGCGAGGGGCTTGCGGCATTAAAGGACCAGGAACTCATCATCATCGATACCCAGGGCCGGCATGCGCTCGAAGCGGATCTCATCACTGAGATCATCGAGTTGAACCAGCTGACAAAAGCCACCCACCGGTGGCTTGTCATCGATGCAGCGCTCGGCCAGCAGGCAAGCGAGCAGGCAAAGCGCTTCCACGAAGCGATTGGTATTGACGGTGTCATCATCACCAAGATGGACGGAACCGCAAAAGGCGGTGGCGCCATCTCCGCAGTAGCCGAGACGAAGAGCGGTATCGCATTTGTCGGCAATGGTGAGACCATCGAGGATCTCGAACGGTTCGATCCTGACGGTTTCATCTCCCGGCTTCTCGGTATGGGGGACATGAAAGCCCTCATGGAGAAGGCAAGCGAGGCCCTGAAGGTGGATGACGTGGATGTCAACGCCATGATGAAGGGCAAGTTCACCCTCCGCGACATGTACAAGCAGCTCGAGGCGCTCAACAAGATGGGCCCCTTAAAACAGATCATGGGAATGCTTCCGCTCGGGAACATGCAGGTGCCCGAAGGGGTGTACGATGTCACCAGTACCAAGATGTTAAGGTACCGGATTATCATGGACTCGATGTGCCCCAAAGAGCTTGACGATCCTACCCTTATCAACAGCTCCCGCATGCAGCGGATCGCCCACGGTGCCGGTGCAACACCGGATGAAGTGCGGGAACTGTTGAAATATTACAAGACTATGCAGAGGACTCTCAAGGGTATGCGGGGTGCGGGCGGCGGCGGGAAATTCAATATGCAGCGCTTAATGAAGCGCTTCTCGGGAATGCAGTAAATGACTGCGTTTGCGGTAATCGGGCACCTTGCCCGGACGGACGGAGGATTCTCGCTCAACGACCTGCCGGGCAGCGGACGCATGGACGTCCTCTGCCGGTGTGTGAACGCGTCTCTCTTCCTCTCGCACGATCTCCGCCGGGATGTGGACATTTACCTTATCCTCCTGGGAGAACCAAAAGGGCCAAAGACCGTGAAGTTCTCCGGTGCAACTGTCTGCTCCCTATCCCCGGATGAGCGGAGTGCGGGGGCGCTCATAAAGAAGGTTATCGACACCCCCTGCGGGAACGAGTTCCGCGAGGCTGCACAGGGTGTTTTTATCCGGAAGGGTGGGCTTGAGCGGCTCCTTGCCGAACACCGCTTTGCCGTGCTCGATGAGAAGGGAACTGATGTGCGGGGAGTCGGGGATCTTCCGGATGCCTACCTCCTCTCCGATCACCAGAATTTCACTGAGATCGAGGAAGAACTTATCCAAAGCTGCCCGCGATATTCGGTGGGGCCGAAGTGCCTCCACGCGGATCACACGATAACGGTCCTGCACAATGAACTGGACCGGAGGAGGTGCTAACATGGAACTACAGGAACAGGTAAAGGCGATTCTTGCTTATGGCGAATGCTGCGATCACTGCCTCGGGCGGTTCTTTGGCAAACGATCCCACGGGCTCTCGAACGATGAACGGGGACGCGGCCTGAAGATTGCGCTCGCGATTGCTGAGAATCAGCCCTACAAAAAGTTTGACGGCACCTGCTGGGTCTGCGGGAATTTCTTTAACGATGTCTCCCTCTGGGCAGACCGGGTAACAAAAGCCGTTGAGGGCATCGAGTTCTCAACGCTCCTTGTCGGCTGCCGGGTCCCGCCCCTGATAGCCGAGAACGAGGAGATGGTCTGGAGTGACCTCTCGCTCGCCGAGCCCGAGCCCTTCAAATCGGAAGTGAACCGGGAAGTGGGAAAGGCAGTTTCAGCCCGGATTGGCAAGGTCGTGGACTTCAAGCACCCCGAGCTGGTCCTCATCCTTGATGCAGCCAGGGGAACGGTCGAGGTCCAGATCAACTCTGCCTTCTTTTACGGGCGCTACCAGAAGTTCGAGCGGGGTATTCCCCAGACCCACTGGGACTGCCGGGCCTGCCGCGGGGCAGGCTGCGAGAAGTGCAACTTCACCGGGGCCCAGTATCTCGACTCTGTCGAGGAACTGATCGGCCGGCCGGTCATCGAGATGTTCGATGCCGAGAATGCCGTGCTGCATGGCGCGGGACGTGAGGATATTGATGCCCGTATGATCGGTACCGGCCGACCGTTCATTCTTGAAGTGGTCTCGCCAAAGAGACGATCCATCGACCTTGCGGAACTGGAAAAAGAGATCAACCGGACCGCAGACGGGCGTGTCTCCGTTGCCATAAAACGCTGGGCGGACCGTGCAGAGGTGGAAACCCTTAAATCAAACAAAGCGCATAAAAAATACAGGATCCTGGTCGAGGTTGAAGGCGCATTACCTGCGGATGAGTTCGCAAAAGCCGTAAAAACCTTGCAGGGCGTCACAATATACCAGCGCACGCCCGAAAGGGTCGCTCACCGGAGAGCCGACAAGGTCCGGGAGCGAAGGGTCCTCGATATCGAGTGTGTGGGGGAACAGGACGGCAAATTTGTTGTCGAAGTCCTGGGCGAAGCCGGCCTCTACATCAAAGAACTCGTATCAGGGGACTCTGGCAGAACAAGTCCGAGTCTTACCGAGATCCTAGAAAGATCGGCTCACGTCACCAGCCTCGACGTTACACAGGTTGAAGGAGCACAGGAGGGAGAATAACATGGCACACCACAATGGTCCAAGAAAGAAAACACGGTATAAATTCAAGAAAGATTTAAGAGAACGCGGGCTGCCCCCGTGCACCTGCGTTATCCAGAGATTCGAGATTGGTGACCGGGTGCACATCGTCTGTAATCCCAGTATCCAGAAAGGTATGCCCCACCGGCGCTTCCATGGGCTGACAGGAACTGTCCTCGGCCAGCGCGGGCGGGCGTGGATGCTCACCATCCGTGACGGCAACGCCGACAAGATCGTCATTGCCAGACCGCAACATCTAAAAGCACAAAAGTAAATTCACTGTCAGGTGATTGGCATGAAAGTTAAGGGTATAACTAGCGAAGAGAAGGTGACGCTTCCGGAATTGCGCGCCGTCCTTTTGGGTGTTGAGTCTGAACGGATTGCAGCCGAAAAGGAGATGTCTTATGAATTCCGGCGCAGTATCGAGCATGCCAATCAGCTTGCAAAGACAACCCCAGAAAAATCACAGGCTCTCGTTTCCGAGCTCACCCAGATGGAGAAGATGAAGCCGGAGATTGCCTACCGTATTGCAAACATCATGCCAAAGACCCGTGATGAAGTACGGGCTATCTTTGCAAAAGAGCGGTACACGCTCTCGCCTGAGGAACTCGATAAGATTATCGAAATTGTAATGACACACTTCTGAGGTGTGGCAGTGATAAAGGCGGAAAAAAAAGAGGTAAATGCGGTCGTACTCGATGTGCTCCTCAAAGGGCATCCCGACGATCCCCGCCCTCCTTTTAAGAGAGAACCAATTGTCCAGGCCATGGGTGTCGAACAGTTCAAGCTGCTCGAGCTCGTGCCCAAGGCCGGTGTCCAGATGGAGATCCAGGAGAAAGTCTACATCGGGGATGCCGAGCGGCAGAAAGTCGAACGCGTCAAACGCCGTGTCGGGTACGAGGAACTGACCCCGACCGCACGGGGCGAACTGCCGTTCATCATCGAGCTGGTGGTAAAAGAGCGTGAGCAGGATTTTGTCACGTTCTTCAACAAGGCCATCTCGATTACACCCAAGCTTCACATGCTTCACCTTCTCCCGGGCATAGGAAAGAAACTGATGTGGGAGATCCTCGAAGAGCGCAACAAGAAACCCTTTGCGAGCTTAGCCGACATCTCCGCACGCATCAAGTCGATTCCCCACCCGGAGAAGATGATCCAGGCGCGGATCCTCGAGGAACTCCAGGACAAGGACGTCAAGTACCACGTCTTCACCTCGAAATGAAAGCGCACAACGACCAGCACTTCCTCATTGACCAGCATGCTATCGATCGCATTGCTGATCTCACCGAAGTGAACGGGAAGAAAGTACTGGAGATCGGGCCGGGGAACGGGGCACTCACCCGGGCCCTGCTCGAACGGGGTGCAAATGTGCATGCTATCGAACTCGACAGCAGGCTCTGTGAAGAGCTCGCTGTTACCTTTTCTCATGAGATTGCTTCAGGGCAGTTCACGCTCCAGCAGGGGGATGCGACCCGGTGCCCCATCCCCCCCTTCGATATCTCGGTCTCCAATCTCCCTTACTCGGCGTCCTCAAAGATCACATTCCGTCTGCTCGATATCGGGTTCGAGGTAGCGGTACTGATGTACCAGACCGAGTTTGCCGACCGGATGGTTGCCCGGGCCGGGACCAAGGACTGCGGCCGGCTCTCCATCATGGTTCAGACCTATGCAGCGGTCCAGACCTGTTTCCGTCTGCCCCCCCAGAGTTTCTCGCCAAGGCCTGAAGTTAACTCAACCGTGGTCAAGATCTTTCCCCGGGACCCGATCTTCTATATCAACGACCGCAGGCTGTACGCAGATGTAGTCCGGGCGCTCTTCTCCCACCGGAGAAAGACCGTGAGAAACTGCCTGAAAGGTTCCGTTGGCAGCATGCTCTCCGCGATCTGGGTAGATCGGGTGTTGAAGGAACTGCCACCAGAGATCCTCCAGAGTCGTCCCGAAGCCCTGTATCTTGAGGATTTTGCTACGATTGCAAATATTCCCTGAGACCAGTATGCCCACGTACAACCGCAGGACCGGGTGAACTGCAATGCAATGGAAGGGGTGGGAACATCTCCCGCTGGAAATTGCCGATCCTGATTCTGCATCCGGAGTGAGGATTGTCGATGCCATCGCCCCGCTCATTGTTTCTGCCAGCCGCTCGACCGATATCCCGGCATTCTATGGCGACTGGTTCATGGCCCGGCTGAAGGCAGGGTACGTGAAATGGAAGAGTCCGTTTGGCGGAAACCCGGTGTATGTCTCCTTTGCGAAGACCCGGCTCTTTGTATTCTGGTCGAAGAATCCGGAACCGTTCCTGCCATGCCTGGACACACTTGACCGGATGGGCTGTAACTATTATTTCCTCACTACGCTCAACGATTACGATGCCGAAAAGCTCGAACCCCGGGTCCCGCCGGTGGATGAGCGGATCGGGACATTCATCCGCCTCTCAGAACGCATTGGAAAAGGACGGGTTGTCTGGCGGTTCGATCCCCTTATCCTGTCGGATCAGATCACGGTTGGCGACCTGCTCGAAAAGATCCGGTCCATCGGTGACCGCATATCCCCGTATACCCGGCGACTGGTTTTCAGTTTTGTCGATATCGCGAAGTACCGGAAAGTCCAGAGGAACTTTCAGGCACAGGGATTCTCCGGTGTCCGGGAATTCACGGACCGTGAACGGGCTGAGTTCTGCGAAGGTCTTGCCGCTCTCAACCGGTGCTGGGGTCTTGAGATCTCTGCCTGCGGGGAGAACAGCGATCTTTCCCGGTTCGGTATAGCGAAGGGTCAATGCATCAGTTACTCCCTGCTCGCCGAAGAATTCCCCGAGGATCCGGTCCTGATGGGTTTTCTCCGGTCGGAAGGCCAGCAGGTGCTCTCCGGGGCCGTTGATCCGTCCATCTTTGCCAGGCGCCTGAAGGACCCGGGGCAGCGGAATGCATGCAGCTGTCTTGTCTCAAAAGATATCGGGCAGTACTCCACCTGCATGCACCTGTGCGCCTACTGTTATGCCAATACCTCGCCAGCTGCAGTGATCGCGAACTACGAGCGGCACCGCAACGATGCAAAGCGCGGCATCTTCCATGATTCTATAACCGGTTGAAAAACGTAAAGCGGAGCGGGAGCTAGAATTCCCGCATGATCTTTATTGCGCAAAACTCCCCGCACATCGTGCATTCGCCTTCCCCGTCCGAGAGCTCCCGGGCCCGGGCCGGGTCCATGGTACAGCGGATCTGGCCTTCGCGGTCAAGGGAGGCCCGGAGCCGTGCCACGTTTTTATCCTCTTTATCCCGGCCGTACTTTACGGAATCCCCGATATGGGCCGCTATCCTGAAGGCGATGAGCCCCTCCTTGACGGCTGCCGGGCCGGGGAGGCCGAGGTGTTCGGCCGGCGTGATGTAACAGAGATAATCGGCACCGGCAGCGCTTGCCGCACTCCCGCCGACCGCCCCGGCAATGTGGTCGTAGCCTGCGCCGATATCGGTTGGCAGCGGACCGGCAACAAAGAGCGGGAACGGGGAGGCTTTCCGGTACTCCCGAATGTACTGGGCGATCCGGTCGCTGCGGATATGGCCGCCGCAGCCTTCGATGATGACCTGGACTCCCGCTTCATGTGCCCTTGTTGCGAGCAGGGCATTCTGCCTGATTTCCTCACGCTGCATGGCGTCCCGGCGGTCGTGGATACATCCGCTCCGGGCCGTGTTCCCGAGCGAGAGAACGATATCGTGCTTACGACAGATGGAAAGGACTTCGTCAAAGTGCTCGATGTAGGGGTTTTCGCACTGGTTTTTGAGCATGAACGCGCTTGTTATCGAGCCGCCTTTTGAGACCAGGCCCAGGATCCGCTTCTTCTTTTTGTAGAGATCGAGCATGGCCCGGCTGACACAGTGGACCACGCAGGAGCTGATGCCCTCATTGGCCTGCATGCGGAGCGTGCCAAGAATATCCTCGGCAGTCATGTCCTTGAAGCCGTGCTCCACTACGGTCTGGTAAACAGGAACGGTGGTGAGCGGAAGGGTGGTATGGGCAAGGATTGCCGACCGGATGGCAGTGATATCCCCCCCCATCGAGAGGTCGCTGATGGTATCGGCACCAAATGTTTCAGCAATGCGTGCCTTCTCCAGCTCATCCTCAAGGCTCACTTTCCCTGTGGATGTACCAAGGTTGACATTGACCTTGGTGCGGCAATCCTTACCAATGCCGACAAACCTTTTCCCCCGCTGCATGATCACGGCCCGGCCTGCGGCAATGTGCCCGCAGAGGACTATCGGGTCGATGCCTTCGGCTTCTGCGGTCTGTTGCATTTGGGATGTAATCGTTCCCTTTTTTGCATATTCGACGAGTGTCCGCATGCGTCTTCCGCTCCCTTTTCTTACTGGTATTGAGGGCATTTTTGATATTACTGCTGGATTGCTCCGTCACGGATCATTGCTTGGCGGGATATCCGACGGGTGAAATCCTGCGTTTCATGCCATTCCTGAAGCATACTTTCTCCGGTTTTGATTCCTGGCGAAATTCCCCGATAAACTACCGGCTGGTTTATTGTAGAGCAGGATCCCGGGAACTCATTCCGTTTGCAATTCGGGTGTTTTTTGCGGAGAGCAGCAGGCAATTCCTTTTTTGGTCACCGGTCGTACCTTTCATGAACAATGTCCCACGATCCCGCCCAGGTCTATGTGCCGGAAGCCGATACCTTCCTCCTCCTCCGGGCAGCCCTTTCCGAGGTCAGGTCATCCGACCGGGTGCTGGAGATCGGGACCGGTTCCGGACATATTGCCCGGGACCTTTCTCGTGGTGCAGCGGTTGTTGCAACAGATATCAATCCCCATGCGGCTTCCAGCTCCCGGGAACGCGGCGTAGATGTGGTGAGAACCGATCTCGCGGCAGGAATCCGGGGAACCTTCGACCTCGTCCTCTTCAACCCGCCCTATCTCCCCACAAGACCGGAGGAGCGGATAAACGACTGGCTGGAGTATGCCCTTGACGGGGGAATCACCGGTCGGGAGGTTATTGAGCGCTTTGCAGAAGAAGTTGGGCAGAACCTTGCACCCGAAGGAAGGATCCTCCTTCTCATCTCGTCCCTGACCGGCCTTCCCGAGACCAGTGCACTCTTCGAAAAGAGTGGTTACCATGTATCAGTTGTTGCAGAAGAGTCCCTTGAGGATGAGAAATTATACGTGCTGCGGATCACCCACGGGCACTAAATCTTTTTCCGGCATCAGACAATCAGGCGCTTCTTCATCAGGTTGATGGATAATACGCAGACAATCACGGTGACAAGGAGGATCCATGCAAGGTGCAGGAACAGCATCCATGAGAATGACGGGATGGTGAACATCCGCATGATCGCAACGATGTGGGTGAGGGGAAGGACCGCCAGCGCCGCATACTGGAGCGCTGTCGGCAGGAGCGCGAGCGGGAAGAATGTTCCCGAGAAGAGGGTCATGGGCGTGATGAAGAGGAACGACGGGTAGTTGAGCGTGTCGATCCCAGGCGTGATCGCGGTGAAGCACATGCCGATCCCGGCAAACATCAGCCCGCCAAGGAATGCGAGCGGGATAGCGAGGAGAGACGCCGGCAGGGAGATGACGCCAAATGCTGCCAGCACCGGGAGCATGATCGAAACGTACATCACGCTCCGGGTCGCCCCCCAGAGGATCTCCCCGGCAATCACGTCCTCGATAGAGAGCGGCGTGGCGATCATGGCATCGAAACTCTTCTGGTAATACATCCGGACATACGAACCGTACGTGCATTCGAAGAAGGCCGAGTTCATCACCGCGATCGCAAGGATGGCCGGCGCAATGTAGTTCACGTAGGGAATGCCGTCTATGACACCAACATATGTCCCGATGCCGATCCCGATGGCAAAGAGATAGAGGAAGGCTTCGATGAACGGGGGAAAGAAGTTCACCTTCCATGTCCGCAGGAATACTTCGAAGTTCCGGCGCCAGACCATGCCCGCCCGCCGCGTTATCCGGGGAAAGGAAATGATGGATGTCATGGTCATTCCCTCAGTGTCCTCCCGGTCAGTTTCAGGAACACGTCTTCGAGGGTTGCCGGGCGGGTGAGCATCTTCTTTGGCTGGCAGCGGTCGAAGAGAAGCCGGGCCACGTCCCGGGCGGACCTGGTTGCGATCTGGATGGTATCGCCGAATGTCTCGAACGGGATCTGCATCCCCTCAATACAGGCCAGCACATCCGGGGTCTTCTCCACTTCCACGATCTCCTCGCCAACATGTTCCCGCACCAGGTCGGCCGGCGCTCCTTCCACGAGGATCTTCCCGTTGTCCATGATCACGAGCCGGTCACAGAGCCGGGCCGCTTCGTCCAGGTAGTGCGTGGTGATGACGATGGTGTTTCCCTGCGCCTGTAAAAGCCGGAGTTTCTCCCAGATCAGGTGCCGGGCCTGCGGGTCGAGTCCGATGGTCGGCTCATCGAGAACCAGCAGGTCGGGAGTGTTGACAAGCGCCCGGGCAAGGATCAGGCGGCGCTTCATCCCTCCCGAGAGTTTATCGACCGGCACGTCCCGCTTCTCCTGGAGCTGGACGAACTCCAGCAGTTCGTCGGCCTTTTTGCTGGCCGAGTCGGCAGGAATATCGAAATAGCGCGAGTAGGTCAAGAGGTTCCCAAAGCAGGTGAAATCCGGGTCCAGGTTTGTCTCCTGCGGGACAACACCCAGCCGCTGTTTGATCTCTGCCGGGTTCTCATCCGGGTCCATGCCGAATACCGCGAGGGTTCCGGAGGTCCGGGGCGAGATGCAGGTAATCATCTTCATGGTCGTGGTCTTGCCCGCCCCGTTGGGCCCGAGAAACCCGAAGATCTCTCCCTTATTCACGGTGAACCGGATGCCGGCAACGGCAACTACGCTCCCGTACGTCTTCTTCAGATCAGTTGCATCGATGACAGCCGGCATGATCCACTATTCCCGGGAGGAAATTGTGCATCCCTCCATAATAATCTGCATGTCACAAAACAGGGAAAAAAATTATGGGAGCTGCTCCGGCTTGACGAGGACAATCCCGGCGATCAGGACGGCAAGGAGCGCGACGGTGGCAAAGAGCATTTCGGGACTAATGGTTGCCATGTTATAGATGAGGATATGCCGGACCATGCCCGTGAGCCCGGCAATGAGCAGGGCCCGGACTTCCACGTGCTTGGTCTTGAAATAGACCGTGACCGTCTCGAAGAGGACGATGATCGTGATGGTGAGGAGAAGGGCGGTGATGACTCCTCCGAGCCCCTCGGTAAAATTCCAGTTCTTGACCATCTCGACGATCAGATAGGCCGCCTGGTAGACTGAGAAGAACGCAATGATCGTGAGCATGATTGCTACGATCATATAGAGGATCATCGGTACTATCGAGAATATTTTAATAATATAATCTACGGGTGAGTGGTGTTGTGCCATACTCCAGTCTCCGGTTCGATGCCATAATGTTGCCGTGACCGAATGATAAATACTGGGGTGCGGTAAGACCGGCCGTGATGTCCGGTCTTCATTTCTCCAGCCGTTTTATTGCAGCGGAGGCGGCGTCCCTTACTTCGGAAAAGGGATCATCGCGGAGCACCCGGAGGGGTTCGAGTGCACGACGGTCCCCAAGCCGGCCAAGTACCTGGGCTGCACCGATCCGGATTTCCATGCTCCGATCGTTGAGGCAGGTTATCAGTGGCCCCGCTGCTGCGGGATCCCCGATCCGCCCGAGACCGGCAATCGCCGCAGCCCGGATGGATGGTTCGGGATCGCCGAGTGCCCAGATGAGGTGCGGGACGGCGGCGGAATCCTCAAGCCGGCCGAGTGCAAGGACCACTTCAGATCGCACCGCTATGCTTTGGTCATCCAGCGCTGCGCCGAGCGGCATGGCGGCAGCAGGGTTTTTGGACTTTCCGAGGGCGTTAGCCGCAGCCACCCGCTGTTTTATCGTTGCACCGCTGAGCCCGGCATTATCCGGGGTAATGTCTTTCATTGGAAAAGCCGGTCCG
>Ga0265296_1001431_pt1 | contig 27573 bp, 27 predicted proteins | sample MunlanPumphouse1_FD_189073 | JGI IMG/M metagenome (GOLD analysis project Ga0265296, IMG submission 189073) | Groundwater microbial communities from a municipal landfill in Southern Ontario, Canada - Pumphouse #1 | ecosystem: Environmental > Aquatic > Deep subsurface > Groundwater | place... | reverse complement strand
ACTGGCTGAGTAATTCGAAAAGTTCTTTATTGAGTTTAGTCGGCGATAGCAATCAGCAAAGCAGCGGTAGTGTCGGAGGCGGGGATATAACGATTGATCAAAGCGCGCTGGACAGGCTGATTAATCCGCAGAGAAATCAGCTGAGTGATGAACAGGATGATGAAGCAAGCCAATCAGGGGATAGCAGCGGAATTATTTCTGTTCAATCGGTATTTGTGCCGCAAATTACCGATGATCAAGCGCAGACTTCGGGGTTAGACCCCGTAGAAGTTGGCGATCCCGGGCAAAATGATTCGGCGCAAAATGATGATAATGGGCAGCAAATTGTAAGTCAAAATTTTCCGCCAACGCAATTGCCGCAAGATATTGGACAACAAGCTCAGGACAGTGACGGGCAAACTAGCGATGATCAAGAGCAGAGCCAGGAAAGCAATTTAAATCCAATAAATAATCAGAGCGCTGTCGGGTCTCACACACCTGACGCGCTAAACGTTGAAGAAGATAATATATTTCCAGAAACATACGCAACCAGCACTTTATTTTCTCTTGGTGAAACCACAGCAACCACAACCGCGGTTTTTGAATTTTCTTCGGATGATGCCAGCGCGGTTTTTGAATGTTCGCTGGATAACATGGCTTCAACTCCGTGTATTTCACCAACGCGATATGATAATTTGTCCGATGGCGCGCATGAGTTCCAGGTTGTCGCGATAGATCAAAACAACAATCAAGACGAGACGCCGGTAATAATTAATTGGACGGTAGACGCTACTCCCCCTGAAACAATTTTAGAATTGGTGGATTATAGTTTAATGTCAATTGACTTTTCCGTTAGCTGGAACAGTTCTTCAACGAATGTTTCTTTTTATGAAATTGAATATAAAATTGGAACTGGCGGCCGGTGGGAGAATTGGGAGAATTCCGCTAGCTCTGGACAAAAAGATTTTCAGGCGGCTCAAGACAATACAATATATTATTTCCGCGCAAGGGCAACAGACATGAATAATAACCAAAGTTCCTGGATGGAAATTAACGCGGAAATAAGTTTAAATCCGGTTGTGATAAATGAGGTTGCCTGGATGGGGACGTCAGCAGCCTATTCCAGCGATGAATGGATTGAGCTTTATAATAAAACTGGGCAAGACATAAATTTATCCGGTTGGACATTGAAGACATCGGATAGCAGCCCGAATATAACTTTGTCGGGAATAATTCCAGCTCATGGATTTTATTTATTGGAAAGAAATGGCGATAGCACAATTTCTGATATCGCAGCCGATCAAATTTATATTGGCATATTGAATAATACGGGCGAGGTTTTGGAATTGCGCGACGGACAAAATAATTTAATTGATTCAACGCCAGCCGTCAGTTGGCCGGCAGGCACAGTGGCGCCTGATTACACGACAATGGAAAGAGTTAATCCATTTCTTTTTGGCTCAACCAGAGAAAATTGGGCGGCGAACAATGGCGCGATAATCAACGGCCTGGCGGCTGATGGCGCGACAACGATAAAAGGCACTCCGAAATCTCAAAATAGCCGGCATGACTCAGAATTTTCAACGCCAACTTCAATTTCCCAAACAATAATTATCAGCCGTGATACAATTTGGACGCTGAAAGGGAGTCCATATTTGCTTAGTTCCGGCGGCGGGCATTTTCCGACGGTTAACGCAGGTACAACTTTGATTATTGAACCAGGCGTTATTTTAAAGCCGCAAAACAAAAATTATCCAAGCTTAGTTATTAAAGGAACCTTGCTGGCGCGCGGAACTCCCGGAAACGAAATAAAATTTACCAGTAAAGAAAACAGTCCCGCGGCTGGCGATTGGGGCACGGTAATTTTTGAGCCGGAAAGCGTTGATTCAATTTTGGAAAATGTTGTTTTTGAATACGGCGGTTATCAAACCGCTAATGCTTATCCAATGGTTAAAATCAATCAGTCTTCCGTAACTATTAAAAATTCAACATTCAAAGATTCTTCCGGTACGGCGCTTGGTTTAATAAATTCTTCTTCTGGCGTTTCAGATTGCGCGTTTTCCAATGTTGCCGGAGGCATTGCTATTGATGGAGTAAACGCTAGGCCCAATATTTCAAACAACACGCTGTCAGGGCAAAATCATTCAGGGACGGGAATAAAAATCATTAACCAAGCCAGCCCGGCTATTTCTTCAAACACTATTTCTAATTTTAATATAGCTATTCTTATTGAAAGTTCTTATCCAGATTTTTCCGGGAATTTAGTAGCAGATAATTTTTATAATGGGATTTTCGTGGGTGATGACAGCGTATTTTCACAAAATACAATCTGGCAAAGCGGATTAACATATTTGTTAATGTCTAATTCTGGTGATTATCCTACTGTTGCCACAGGTACTGTTTTAACCATTGAACCGGGAACAATTCTTAAACCGTTGAATAAATATTATACCGCTTTGCGAGTTGAGGGGGAGCTGATTGCTGAAGGCGAAGCCGGCAGTCCGATAGTATTTACTTCGTTTAAGGATGATAATTTCGGCGGCGATTCTAATAATGATGGGAATGCTTCGGTTTCAGACATTGGCGGAGACTGGAGGAATGTTGTTTTTGCCGCTGGTTCGCGTGGATCTTTTGAAAATGCTTATTTTAAGTATGGCGGATTTGTTTCTGGACCGCTTGGCGGCCGCGATCCGGTTAGAACTTTTGAGATAGACTCCGAATCGGATGTTCATTTGGGCGATGATGTTGTTATTGAATAAATTTTTAATCTGCCGAGGACAGACCTCGGCAATTTGTTGATTTTCTAATGAGAATAGGATAGGATTAGCAATAAATTTTAGGGGGAGCGACTATGGCCGGGACTCGCGTTTTGACTTTGCCACGAGAAGATTCTCCAGAAGAGTCGGTGAGGCGTTTGCCTTCAAGTTGCTGGATTGTCACGGACAAGAAAGGTTTCGCCGTGGGAACAACTGACGGGCTTGGAAGTGAAGCAGGCGGCTTGCTGGCGGTTTATACCAGCGCTGGCTTGGCTAATGTGGCGAGTATCGCGTTGGCTGAATCTTTTTCAGAAGTTAATGAATTTCCTCCGAAGCTTTGTGGCGCCGAGTTTCGGGTTCAGTTTCATACAAAAGCAGACTTGCTAAAGAAATTCCCGCAATTTCGGCGGGCTGTGCTTGATTGGCAGCCGGGCGAAGGGAATTTTTTAGAGGAAAACGAAAAGGCCGTGCCAATGGAGTAAGCGCGGCGTTTAACATTCTAATAATAGAAAGCGCAAGCCGGGGCGATTTCAGCCCCGTTTTTTATTCGCAATCTCACGAGAACCGTTCTCGTGAAAATTAAATAAAAAAGCCCGGATGGTTTCCGGGCTTTGACGTATGATTTGGGCGAAGGTGATTAGCCGGTGGCGCTGGCAGGCTTGTAATCCTCAATGACCTGCCAGACTGCGGCTTGGAATTCCTCCGGGTCTCTGTAGGCTTTATCCGCCGGCTCGTGATTGGCAGTCAACATGCCGCTGCGGCCATCCAATACAACGGCGCCTATGCAACGCTCACCATTGTCCAGGACGCTGAAAAGAATGTGGGGAATTTCTCTGTCTAGCACCGGTTCGCCGCTGATGTGAACGCCAAATTCCGCGATTTCTTGGCAAAAGCTGGGCGTTAAACATTCAGTAATAATCTCGTCGGCGAACTTTTTCTGTTTAGGCTTGCTGCTGGTGAGCATCTCGTTGAGCCGCGATTTGTTCAACGTCCGCAGGTCGGCAAGAAGCTCGTGCATTGCATCGGCAAATTTCAGCCGATTAGGTTCGCCCGGCAAAATGTTGATGTGGATGTCGGCTTTGCCAACGATACCCGTTCCATAGTAGGCCGCGGCTTCAATTATTGTTGAATACTTAGGGTCAATTCTTAATACTCCTCGTTCTTGCAGTCCTCTAAGAACTGTTGCTGCTCTTTGCTCCCGCCGTTTGTCCAAGGTACCAATAAGTGTTGGAGGAAAAGGGAGGTTTTTAAACCTCTCAAACATATGAAGAATCTCCGACATTATAAGGGGTCGCGCCATGTTTGCCTCCAGCTAAGGATATAGTAGGATCATTTTATTTACTTTAACACACAACATCTTTTCTGTCAATTGAAAGTGCTTTTGATGCTGTGGTAAGATGTAATCAATGAAATCAGAAACATACATTAAAATAATTCGCTGGGGAATATATCTCTGTTTGCTTTTGCCTCTGTTTGTCAGCCGGCAGTTTTATTTTCCATACATTTTGCCAAGAGTTATTGTTTTCCGGACAATTGTTGAAATAATTTTTTTCCTCTGGCTGATTTTGGTTTTGAAAGACAGAAAGTATTTGCCGCCGCGCAACACTATTTTTTGGAGCCTGCTAATTTTAACGGCAGTTTTTGTTATAACGACTTTTACCAGCGTTGACCCTTCGCAGAGTTTTTTCGGTACTATGGAAAGAGGCGGCGGAGTCTTTACTTGGCTTCATTATTTTGCTTTTTTTGTTGTTCTAACCGGTGTTTTTAAACAATGGAAAGATTGGGTTAAATTTTTTAATGCCGCGGTTGGGGCTGGTTTGTTAGTTTCTTTATATGCGCTTGCCCAGCGGCTCGGTTTGTCTTCGGTTTATGAGTCGGGAATTGACCGCGCGACTGGAACCATCGGAAACGCGGCGTTTTTGTCCAGTTACTTGATTTTGGCCAGTGGCTTGATCTTGGCGCTGCTGTTCATTGAAAAAAAATACGCCTGGCAGGAAATGAAATGGAAGGTTTTTTATTATTCGGCGTTATTTTTTAATCTCCTTGCGATTTATCTTTCAGAAACTCGCGGCGCTGTCTTGGGGGTCTTGGCTGGATTTTTCTTTTTTGCTGTTTTTTATTTGATTTTCATGCCAATCAGCCGTTTTGCCAAAGACGGCAATGAAGCAGTTGATTTCCAGGCAAAGAGGATTAAAAAATATATTTTTGCTTTTCTGGTTATCGCGGTAATTTTTTCCACTTCTGTTTTTTTGTTGCGCGACAGTGCTGTTGTTAAAAAAGTTCCAGGTTTGTCGCGTCTGGCCTCAATTTCTCTCCAGGAGACTACGGCCAAAACGAGAATTCTTGCCTGGCAGTCTGCTTGGGGAGGCTGGAAAGAAAAATTTTTAACGGGCTGGGGTCCGGAAAATTTTAATATTGTTTTTAATAAGTATTTCAATCCGGAATTTTATAATTATGGCCGGAGTGAAACATGGTTTGACCGGGCGCATAATGTGATTTTTGATATTGGGACAACCAGCGGCATTGCCGGGGTTCTGGCTTATTTATCGGTTTTTGCCGCGGCTTTTTGGTTGTTGTGGAAGAAGCGGAAAAATAATTTTTTACTGGCGGCTGTTGTTATCGCTGTTTTGCTGGCATATTTTGTCCAGAATCTTTTTGTTTTTGACGTAATCAACAGTTACTTGCTTTTCGTTTTGCTTCTGTCTTTTGTATCGTTTTTTGTTAATTATGGATTCGCGGAAAATGCTTTCGCGAAAAATGATGATAGCCAGGCTGGCCAAAAAAGAAATGGCAAAGACAGCCAAGGATCCGATGATTTGGGCGGTGGCGCCATAGCCGGATTGTCGGTTGTTTTCTTGATTTTATTTCTTTTTTTCTGGCAATGTAATTATAAAGCCTTAGCCTCTGATTATTGGTCTGCCCAAGCGTTTAAAAATGCCAACCAACCGCAGACTAAGGCTCGCCTAAATGATTCACAGCAAGCTGGCGCGGCGTTTGATGGAATAATAGGGCTCTATAAGAAAACTTTTTCTTATCAGACCTATGGCGATCCGGAGATCCGGACAGATTTTTTCAGTTTTGTTTTTGATAACACGGAAAATGCCAATATTGCTTTCAAAGGCAGGGAAGAGGGAATAAATTTTGCGCTAGACCAGATGAATCAAAATATAGCTGAGCATCCTCTTAATGCCCGTTGGCAGCTTTTATCCGCTAAGATGATTGAAGCTTCCGCTCAGTTTAAGCTGGAAAGCAATCAGGATAATAAAAGCGCTCTTGCCGACGCGGAAAAAACAATCAAGCAGGGAATAGACTTGTCGCCAAAGAAATTTGCCTTGCATTATGTTTTAGTGCAGATTCTTTTGATGCAGGAGCGCAACCAAGAAGCTTTGGCGGAAGTTCAGTCAATTATCACTATGTATCCGCAAATGCCTGATACTTATTGGTTTTTGGGATTGGCGCATATTGCTATGCAGGACGAAGCCTCCGCGTTAAGAGCTATTGACCAGGCGATGGATTATGGCTATAATTTTCAGAATATAAATGATTTAAAGTTGGCGATATCTTTGCTAAGCCAAAAAACTGATTTATCCAGACTGGAGAAAGCGTACAGCCAAGCTATCGTTCTTGAACCCAGAAATTTGCAGTGGTATGCGTCTCTGGCAACGGTTTATTCGCAATTGGGGCAGAAAGATAAGGCTATCAAAACAGCCAATAAAATTATTGATATAGATCCGGATTCCAGGCCGGACGTGGAAGAATTTATTAAAGGACTCTGAAAAAAATCCAAAATCAAAATTTCAAATAACAAATAAATTTTCAAAATCCAAATTTCAAACAGGCTTTGATCTTTGGAATTTGTTGTTTATTTGATATTTGGTGTTTGATCTTTGGAATTTTAGTATATTATGGACAAAAACCGAAAAATTTCAATTTTAATAACAGCCGTAATCGTGCTTCTTATAGCCGGCGTTGGCGCGATAATTTATTATGCCACGACAGCCGAGGCGCGCTATATGGCAAAAGCTGCTAAGGAAAATCCGCAAGGGGAGAAGCTATTGCAGCAATACAACGATGCCAAAACAAAGCTAAAAACCAATCCCGAGGATTTTGGCGCTTATTTTGACATTGGTTTTGTTAAAAATGAATTCAAGGATTATAAAGGAGCGGTTGAGGCGTATAAAAATTCAATCAAATATAATTCAAATAGCATTATCGCCTACAACAACATGGCGGATGACTATACTAAGCTGAAAGATTATCCTAGCGCGGAAACGGCTTATATGAAAAGCTTGCAAATTGCATCTAATTATATGCCAACTTATTACGCTTTGGTTGATTTGTATCAAAATTACTACACCGACAAAAAGATGGTAACTGAAAGACTTCTGCAGGATGGCTTAAAGGCTAATCCCAATGATCAAAATCTTTTGTCTCTTTTGGCGGGATACTATCGCGACACGAAGCAAAACGATAAGGCTATCGCGATTTATGAAGAAATTTTAAAATTGCGCCCCGATGACAAGGTTTTGCAGGATGAAATTAGCAGCCTGAAAAACGGACAGTAATAAATATTCTTTCTAATATTTTTAAAAGAAGTCCGGCTCCTTTAAAGGAGCCGGACTTCTTTTTTTGAAGTTTGTCCGGGTCAGACATTGTAGTGGTTTATCCACAGAAGCATTTCTAGGAATAAAAAAAGCCCGGATGGGCTTATTGGGTGTCGGCAGACGATTGCGATAATAAAAAAAGAAGTTTTTGTTCTTGCAGGGTGTCGTCTGACGGAAGCTCTGTGGCTTGTCCGCAGACCATGCAGACTTTTATTATTCGCAGTTCCGGCTCTTCACTGCCGATCATAAGTGTGACGTCGCATAGCATAATGCTGTCGTTAAAAGTGGCTGCGCAGTTTGGGGCGGGGCATCTTTCGTTCTCTTTCTGCTCAGCCCTTATTATTTCTATGCGAAAGGAACGATAGCCTTTTTTTTCGAAAAATGATTCAATAACTCGTTTTGCTCCCGCTGCCTGAATGCTATCGGTGGGGAGAAGCATATGCAACCTCCTTACTACAGGAAGTTTAGCATGTTAATTTTTTCGAGAAAAATTTATTTTTCCACAGGTTATCCGCAGTACGCTTTTTTTGTTTGTTCAATCATTCTTTGCAGAGAGAAATTTTCTTTTACACTGTTCGCGGCGTTTCGCGTCATTGTTTCTGACAGTTCGCGGTTGTTTAAGATTTCATTGATTTTTTCCGCCAGATCTTGGCTGTTTTTTGTTTTTGCCAGAATGCAGGTTTTATTATTTTTTATTATTTCCGGCACTCCGCCAACCTCCGTGGCAATAATGGGGATTTCAGCGGACGCGGCTTCGAGGAGCGCGTAGGGAAATCCTTCTTTGACAGACGGCAGGACAAAAATATCAAAAGCTTTAAGATATTTCCGCGCTTCCTGGATATGTCCGGTTAAAAAGAAATTATTTTCCAGGCTATATTTTTTTATCAGTGTTTCCAATTTCGACCGTTCCGCGCCTTTGCCAATGACAATAAATTTTGTATTTTGTATTAGGTGTTTTGTATAAAGTATATTCGCGGCTTCAATTAAATATTCAATGCCTTTTGTTTTATACAGATTGGCGATTGTGCCGATAATTTGAGTGGCTGAGTCATTGATCGGCTGAGTCATTGAGAGATTTTCTTCCCCCTTTTTAAAAGGGGGATTGAGGGGGATTTTTGCCGATAAAGCCTTTCTTGCTTCTTCTTTCGGTAAAAAATTTAGCTTTTCAAAATTAATTCCATTGTGAATGGTTAATAATTTATCATTAGAAAAACTTTTTTTAAGCGCGGTTTGCCTGTCATATTTTGAAACGCAGATTATTTTATCTTTGTATCGCGCGGTGAATTTTTCCAGCCAGAGATATGCTTTTTTCTTTAGCCAGGGCATTGGCTCGTTAAAAACCCAGCCGTGAGCGGTGTATACCACGCAACATGGAACGCGCAACATGAAACAGCTACGGGCGGCCAGTGAGCCGATAATTCCTGCTTTGGTGCTGTTTAGGTGGACGACGTCTGGTTGTTCATTTTTAATCAGGCGGCGGATTTCAAGAAATGCTTGCGAATCATGCCATGGATTGATGGCGCGTTTGAGATTTCTTAGATAAATATTTTTTATATTTTTTTCTTTGAGTTTTTGGAAAAGCTCGCCGTTTGGGTTTCCTCCTGCTGCGACACAGATATTGAATTCGCCTGACAAATTAGCCGCCAAATCAAAAACATAGCGCTGGGCGCCGCCAAACTCTGATTGAGTTATGATGTAAAGAATTTTTTTCATTGGCTTCACTTTTTATCTTGTTTAAGCTAATCTTAATATATTGAAACATTAATTTCAATGAGAGGAATATTTAAATGAAAAAAAGCACAGAGAACAAGATGTCTTATATATCGGGTGGCGTACAGCCCATAATAATTTTTTCCACTGCTTATTTGCCGCTCCAGGGAGGCGCTGAGCTGGCTGTTAAAGAAATAACCAGCCGCATAACTGATTGTGAGTTCTTTTTGATTTGCGCCAGGCTGGACAAAGCTCTGGAGAAAAAAGAAAAAATTGGCAATGTAAATGTTCATAGAATCGGCTTCGGAGGAAAATTTGATAAACTCTTACTGCCTTTTTTTGGTTTCCTAAAAGCCCGGCGGATTTATAATTTATCACTAACCTCTAATCACCAACCTCTTGCTATCTGGGGCATTATGGCTTCATGGGGGAGCTTGGCCGCGCTGGTCTTCAAACTGTTTTATCCGCGTGTTCAGTTTCTTCTGACTTTACAGGAAGGCGACGCGGAATCATATATTAAAAAAGGCCGCTTTGGTTTAATCGGCTGGTCATGGAAGATGCTTTTAAGGAAAGCTGACAGGGTTCAGGTTATCAGTAAGTATTTGGCGGACATGGCGCGGGGATATGGATACGCGGGAAATGTTGATGTTGTGCCGAATGGAGTAGATTTGGTGAAATTCCAAATCTCAAACTTCAAATCACAAATAAATCCCAAACTTCAAATAACAAATACAAAAAACGAATTAAAAATTGGAAATAGCGAGAAAATAATTATTACTGTTTCACGGCTGGTTGAAAAAAATGGCATTGGGGATTTGATAGAAGCCCTGCCTCAGTTATCAGTTATTAGTTATAGGTTATTAGTTTTAGGCGCCGGGCCGCTAGAAAAGGGGATGAAGGACAGAGTCAAGGGGCTGGGATTGGAAAACAAAGTGATTTTCCTTGGCGATATTCCAAATGAAGATGTGCCACGATATCTGGCTGTCTCAGATGTGTTTTGCCGGCCTTCGCGCTCTGAAGGTTTGGGCACGGCTTTTTTGGAGGCGATGGCGGCTGGCGTGCCCGTGGTTGCAACGCCAGTTGGCGGCATCCCTGATTTTTTAATTGATTATGAAACAGGCTTGTTCTGTGAGCCTGGAAATTCAGCTAATATTGCTGAAAAAATAAACATTTTGTTAAGCGATGAAAATCTCAGGCAGGAAATTATTTTTAATGACCGGAAATTAGTTGGGGAAAAATATAATTGGGATAAAATAGCTCGCGATATGAGAGATATTTTTTCAACCCTTGATTAATGAAAAATTTATGATAATATCAGAGTAGGTTATCTAAACGGGGGGGGTTAGTTATGGAAGTGGGCTTTGTGTCGAATAAAGGCAGGCCTCCGTTAGCAGGACTTTTTCCGGAGATCAGGCTTAGGCAGATTGACATATTTCTTTCTGGTTGCGAAAAACCGGAAAGCATTGTCTATTGCGCGTTCGGAAGTATTTGCATTATTTCCGGCATAACAAATAATTACGGAGGGACTGATTTCTGGGCGGAAGAATTTATTCTGGAAGTCGCCAGGCAAAGGCGGCGACTGCCGGATGATTTGATTTTTAATGATTTCCAGACAGCTTTTGGCGTAAAAGATATAGATATGGGCAATTACGTTTATCGGTGTTTGGACTACAAATACGATGAGGTAAACGGAAAGGTGACTATTTATAGTCGCAAGCCGGTATTGTGCCCTTTCAATGTGTTTGAAGTTTTTAAAAACTATACCGGCCCCTTGGGCAGGGTTCTCCATTGATTGCGCCTCGCTTTGTCGGGGCATTTTTTGTTTTAATGAAATAAAATTAATGTTTGTTTGTATTAAAGTTAAAAGGTAAAGTAATATATGGATTGTGAAATAAACAGTTGGTTTTATCAGCGAAAGGCTCAAGAAGCCTTTTGAGGCTTCGGGAGTCTGCGTGTTTCTGATTAGAGCAGTAATGAAGCCGCTAAAAACTAAAAGGCAGTTTCACAATCCGGCATCAATGGAAAACGATACGCAAAAAGAAGCAAATAATAAGGAGCAAGAAGCGCCAATGGTTGAAAAATTAAATAATTATCACGGCGGTTTTTGGCATTACAAATGTTCCAGCAGGCGGGTGGTTAGAATAGCTTTGGCATTCGTTTTGGCTGTGCTTATTTTCGGACTTGGAACGATTTTTGGCGCTTGGCATAGTTTTGGCGGACATGAAAAATTGGGTTATCGTGCGGAAGGTATTTCAATGATGAGCTTTGGCGGGGGCGGCATGATGGCGGGGCGCGGTGCCGGCGGCTCAGTTATGATGATAAAAGGTTTTGGTTCCGGAGTTCAAAGTTTTGCCGGGATATCCGGAGTTATCAGCAAGATTGACGGGAATAGCATAACAATAACTGACAACGGCAACCAGGAAAAAGTTATTGTATCAAATTCTGATACTCGGATAACTTTGAATGGCAATCAGGCAAGTTTGCCTTCTCTTAAAGCCGGACAAAATATCACGGCCAAGGGTGAGATGAAAGACAATCAATTGCAAGCGGCAGTTATAAGCGTGACGCAATAAGGCTAAATAGTTTTTTTAAAAAAGCACTTTCTAAAAGAGAGTGTTTTTTGTTTTGTGAAAAAAATATAAAAATTTTTAAAAAGGCAAGCGTATGATGTCCAGGTTCATATACATATTCCCCATCTAAGTTTGTAAAACAATAGCTTCTTTTACTGTTAAATTTGTAATTTGTATTTTCTTAAAATACTCATCCGGCGTTAGGTAATTTAATGATTGATGCGGCCTGATGTAGTTCCATTCGTACTCCCATCTCTCCAGCGCCGCGTCCATCATTCTAATATCTTTGTCGGTATTTCCTTGCTGGTAAAATTCCCTTTCATCCGATCCGTGCGAATTCTCAACGTATGTATTCTGCTTTGGATGCCTTGCTTCAATGAAGTAATGTGGCAAGGAGAGTTCTTTGCATAATTTGTCGAAATCTTTTAAGAATTCTTTTCCATTATCCGTTTGAACAGCTTTAATCGGAAAAGGAAGTCTTTCCAGACACACCTTCAGAAAGTCAGCCCCGTTCTTAGAAAGCAGAGAAGAGTAGAATTTCAATACCCTCCTTTTTGTTAAAACATCAATGGCAGTGAATTGGTAAATTATCCTTCCCCCTAAAAGTGTTATGAATTTTGTGTCTATTTGCACCATATCGCCAGGAGAGGCTATTCTAAGCCCTTTTGGATACCTTTGTTTGGGATTCTTGGCAGCCTTGCTTCTCTTTCGAGAAATTCTTTTATCAATCAATCCTTTTCTTTTTAAAACTCTGCCTATGGTGCTGGCGGATACGATAATATTTCTCTTTTTTAATATCGCTTGTATTTTATACTTTGACCAGGCAGGGTATTTCTTTCTTATTTGAATAATTTCATTTACGATTTTCCAGTCTGTCGCCGGTTTTCTGATATTCTTCGGCCTTGTGGATTTATTATTCAAACCCAGCATGCCCGATTGAGTGAACTGATTTTTCCATTTTCTTATTGTCTTCCTGTCCAGGCCGAAACGCCTGGAAGTTAAAGAAATGTTGTTATCGTGTTTCTTTAACCAATCAATCACTTTTAATCTGCGTTTGGCTTCTTCTGAAATATTTGTCCTTAAAGCCCAGTTGGCCAAACTCGCGAAACCAGGCAGGACAGAAGCGTAAATTGTCATACGCCTCCCATTATATTTCCCCTTCATGTATATTGAAAGCCCTAAGTGGAGAATATCATATGGACCAGCGCATATGATTGTCTTAATGAAAACTATAAGGTAAAATAAGAGAAACATTTATTTGCCCGTGAAGCTATATAAATATAGAGCGATTTATATGCGCTTGTGGCAAGTATCAAAAGTCGGATAATAACTAATAACTAATAACTAATAACTAATAACTAATAACTAATAACTAATAATTTTATATGTATAAAAAAATATTTTCTAGTTTATTTTTAGCGGGTTTTGTGGCTATGCTGGCTTTTCCGGCGGTAGTGTCAGCGGCAGAGTTTAAGTCTGGAAAAACTTTTTCGCTTTATAAGGGCGAAACAATTTCTGGTAATTTGTATGCTGCGGGAGGGAATGTGACTATTGATGGAAATGTTGATGGGGATTTATTGGCTGGCGGCGGCACTATTTTGGTCAATGGGATAGTTAGAGATGATCTTGAAATTGCCGGCGGGACAATAAATGTCATGGGAGAAGTCGGCCAGGATTTGCGCGCGGCTGGCGGCAATATTATCGTTAACAATGTTATTAACGGTGATATGGTTGTTGCCGGAGGAACTGTTGACTTAACTTCCAACTCGTCTGTCAGGGGCGATGTGCTGGTTGCCGGAGGCCAGGTTATTATTAATGGCCCAGTTGAAGGAAATATAACTGTCAGAGGAGGGGATGTAACGATTAACAGCGAAGTTAAGGGAAAAGTATCCGTTACCGCTGCGCAAAAATTAACTATTGGCAGCCGGGCGAAGATTGCCGGAAACGTGAGCTATACTTCTCCCAGCGAAGCCCAGATTGACAGCGGCGCGGTTATGAGCGGAGCCATTGATTATAAGCCGATGGCGGTTAAAGATAAAAGAGCTGGCAGGGCTGGGTTTGCCGCTGGTTTAACTTTTCTCTGGCTGGGTAAAATGATTGCTTTGATTGCCGCTGCGCTAGTTATTTTTTATTTTTTCCGGAAAGAGACAAACCAGATTGCCGAAAGCGCTTTGCAGAATTTTCCCAAGCAGCTTTTGCGTGGATTCATTTTTTTGTTTCTCGTTCCGATAGCTGTTGTAATTCTGATGATAACTCTTATCGGCTTGCCTTTGGCCTTTATCGCTTTGTTCGCCTATCTGTCGCTTTTGATTCTTGCCGGAGTTTATTCAGGGGTTGTCTTTGGAGGAGTTTTGTATAAGTTGATTGAAAGGAAATTGCAGGCAACTATAACCTGGGAAAATATCGTTGTTGGAATTGTCGCGCTTTTGCTTTTGGCCGTAATTCCTTTTATTGGTTGGCTGATTGCTTTGGTATTTTTCTTGGTTGCTCTTGGTTCTGTGATTGATCTGGTTTTTGAACGTTTTACGCCGAAGAAGTAAAGCTTTCTGCTATGCTGTTAAGCAATTCGAAGCCCCTATAGGTTTTGGATTGCTTTTTAGTTACTCGTGTTTTTTTATTGCATAAATTAACTTGGTATGCTATTTTCAAGTTAATTAGTTTGAACTAAGAAATCGTTAAAATTCAACAGGGACTAAGTCCCTTTTTAAGGGGCTTAGTCCCTAGCCGCAGTTTTGTAATTCACAGTAATTAAAAATATGGAGGAGGGCAAAATATGCCTGGCAGGAGAAATATTGTGGTTTGGTTGGAGGGGATGCCGGAAACGGTTACTGACAAGATACATTGGCTTGAAAATAGTGGTTATCAGGTCATGGATATTGCCACAGCAGTTAAGTTGAAAAGCTTGCTCTCAAAGCACTCGGAAGATGTGGCGGTGATTATTACTGGACGCGTTCTCTACGCCATTAAAAACTTGGATTACATTGATATTTCAGACGCGCTAACTGGCAGGGGTTTTAACGCGGGTTTTGTTGTTATTGACCGTTTCCTGCGCGCCGAAGGTTCGCCGTACGCGAAAATTCCGGTGCTAATGGTGGCGACAACCTGGAATCTTTTCAGTTCTTATCAATCTGCGATGATGAACGATTTTCGGTGCCGCAGAGGTCATGGCCCCATAGCGGGCATGGAAAAGGGCTCGCGTGAAAGTTTTCAGAAATTTAAGGAGATGTTTAAGGACATGGTCAATTTTTGGAATACCCTTCCGGCTTGGGAAGATTTGCCGTCACCGGGAGATTTCCTGCCAACAGAATGAGGCAATAAAATGCCTCTTTTTTATTTCTGGAGTAATGGCATTGCACAGGAAAGGGGATTGACTATGACGGGATGATTTGGTTATGATTAGTTTTGCTTAGGAACCATAGGGACTAAGTCCCTTTAAAAGGGACTTAGTCCCTATGGTTGTTCTTGGATTATAATTAAACGAAGATGAAAAATTTAAACTATTTAAATAAACTAAAAAAAGAAAAGGAGAAAGGCGAGAAGAGGGGGCAGGAGCACATTAATGCTCTGACCAATTTGTTTATGGAGCTGGAAATACTGGGCGGAAAAATCCGCGTGCTTTCCAAAGAGGCGATTAACGGGACAATCAACAATAACTTGGCTAAGGCGGAGAAATCTTTAAAAAGCGCGGAGCAGGGCGTTGTTAAGTTTGACGCTGATTTTTCGCGGGCCAAAAAAGTTCTGGGAGAAGCTTTACTTACGGCTGGTTTCAGGGCGGGTTATATCCAGAGTATTTCAGGGCAAATGCATTCCATGGAAAAAGATTTTTCCAGCGCCAGGGAGGAGTTTTTTGAAGCTAAAATTTTGTATGCGTATATTAAAAGCGGAGGAGAGATTTCGGCAATGGAAGATTCGCCATTTGTTGATTTTGAGACTTACTCCGGCGCTTTGAGCGATTTTTGCGGGGAATTATTGCGCAAGGCAAGGCTTGATATAACGCACGACAAGTCGGCCGTGGATAATTTGGAAAATTATTACAATGAAACTCAGAGAACATACCAGTTATTGTCGCATTTCAGTTTCTCCAATAAAAGCGGAATCCGCTCTAAGGTTGAAAATCTGAAAAGCTACATTAAGAATTTTGAAGATTTGTTTTACGACTTAAAACTGTCGCGGGGAAAGCGCGCGGAAGCGAAAGATGAGAAGATGTAATTTTTTGTATATTACTTCGGCGGAAAATAGAATTCCCAGTTAGTATCTGCAAACACTTCAATGCTTAGTAGCATTGAAGTGTTTTTTATTAATTGAAAATTAGAATTTAGAGATTAAAATATTTTTATGGAAAAAAAAATTAAAATCAAAATAATCGGTTTGGTTGGTAGTTTACGGCAACAATCATTCAATAAGGCGTTAATGCAGGCGGCAATTGAACTTTGCCCTGGAGGCACGGAAATTGAAATCGCGGATATTAATTTTCCTTTGTTTAACCAAGATCTGGAAAGCAACTTGCCGGAAAGTGTGAGAATTTTTAAAGAGAAAATTAGGCTTGCTGACGCAATCTTGTTTGCCACGCCAGAATATAATTATTCTTTTTCCGGAGTTTTAAAAAATGCCATTGACTGGGGTTCGCGGCCGTTTGAAAATAATAGCTTTAACGGCAAGCCAGCGGCGATTATGAGCGCTTCCATTGGCATGATTGGCGGCGCCAGGGCGCAGTATCATTTGCGGCAAAGTTTTGTTTATTTAAATATTCTTCCTTTGAATCACCCGGAGGTTATGGTTCCGTTCGCCCAAAAGAAAATTATGGACGGAAAAATTATTGATGAAAAAACCAGAGAAAAAATTAAAGAGCTCGTTGAAGCGCTGGTTGAGAAAGCGGAAAAATGTAAATTATAACATTCTCACATTCTTAAGAATGTGAGAATGTTTTGGCGATGCGGAAAAGAAAGCGGGGTAAGGCAGGCTTTGAATGTCGTAATAAAAAAAAGCCGGATTGTTCCGGCTTGCAGTGAATGAAATGTTTGATGTGTCGGGCGGGGTATCGCCAGTTATTGGAGAATCGCTGGCGCGGCATGGGTGATTTGGGATTCGTCCGCCATGGCTGCTGGGTTCATGGTCACCTCGTTTATTATCGGCATAGTGCCTATTGCCGAATATATGCCTTCGTAGAAAATTTGATCTCCAGGCATTTTACTGGCGCATTTTTCGCAGACAATTCTTTTTTGCAGGAAAGAAATCTCTAGCGCGCCGAAACTAAGAACGTGGTGCATCAGCGCGAGGGCTACTTTATCTTCGGGTAGAATTACTTTTTCGCAGACGCAGATGGCGGCTATTTCCCTCAAGCATTTGTGGCAATAGGGGGGCGGTTCGCCGTATTTTCCACGAATTAAGGTGTGAGATTTGAATACAGCACCGGCGCCAACCATGCCGGTGTAATAAGCGGGATGGCCGCAGGCGCAGGACCAATAATAGCGGCCGATGATGATATTACGCCATTCTATTGGCAGCCCATGGTATTTGAAATGCTTGGCGGCCTCAATTTTGCGGATAACCGCGAAAGCCAGCACTACGATAAATATTCCAACCGCAGATGCAATCATCACCGACTGTGCCATACTCCCCACCTCTCTTAAGAGCGAATTTATTAAAATTTAATCATATTCTTAATGAAAAGTCAATGTTTGAAAAAAATGATAGAAAAATTTTTAAAACAGAGGAAGAATGGAAAAAGATATTACATCAATTCTCTCGTGTTGAAATTTAGGCCGGAAAAAATCGTAATCACTACGGGTCTGACTCTGAAGTAACTGCGAATAAAAGAAGATTCAACTCCCTTCTTAAGATAACGCTATCGCTATAAACTAACGTTTTAAGAGGGGCAAGGGGAGTTATGAGGATTGGCTTCGTAACCCCTCCCAGCCTCCCCTTATCCTAAGGGGAGGAGTTTAACTCTTTTTTATTTGTTGACATTTGCCTTTATGCGTGAGATAGTGGGGGAAATAAAAATTTGGGAGGAGAGATGGTATTTCCCAATTTGCAGGAATTTCGAGGTTCGGTTATCGCTATGGCTAAGAAGGGCACTCCTTTTGTGTGCGCCGTTCAGCTGTTGTTTGATGAGGTCATGGAAAAATCCATGGCTGAGAGCAATTGGCCTCTGGCTTGCCATGAGGGCTGCGAGGGTGATTGCTGCCGGAAGTATGTGGCTTTTTGCCGCGAGCCGAAATAGATCTTATAATTTCCACTTTGAAGAAAAAGGAAGTGCCGGGCGCAGAAATGATTTTGCATCAAGCAGATCTTCAGGCGGTGAAATGGATAGATTATTGCCAGCAATTTCAAGTGTTATCCACAGAGGCGTTATTGATGGCATGGCAGGAAAAGCGCGAGCCATGCGCCTTCTTGGATTTAAAAAACAATTCTTGCCTGATTTATCCGATTAGGCCGATGGTCTGCCGAACCTGGATTTCTTTGAGAAATCCAGAAGGAGAATGCCGTCCTTGCAATTTTATCTTTGCCGAGGTGGCTCAGCGCGTCATTGAAAGGAGGGCGGCGGAAAGAGGGATTAAAAAAGCCGATAGTTTGCCGGTTGTAAACTGGCTGGCTTTTAAAGCAAAGGAAATTTTCAAATGAGGGCAAAGCCCTCTTTTTTATTGGTTTTTTAAATGGTATGCTGGATTTATGGAAAGTAAAGCAAAAATCTTGATTGCCACGGGGATATATCCGCCTGATGTCGGAGGCCCGGCCAAATACGCGAAGAATCTTCAGGAAGAGTTTTCAAGGATGGGGCATAAGGTTACGGTGGTAAAATACGGAGTGGAGAAAAAGCTTCCGACTGGAGCCAGGCATTTATGGTATTTTTTTCGTGTTTTTTCCGCTCTTTGGGGCGTTGATTATGTTTTCGCGCTTGATACTTTTAGCGTTGGCCTGCCAGTCTCGCTAGCTGCTAAAATTTGCCGCAAAAAAATCGCCATCAGGGTGGGCGGAGATTTTTTATGGGAAAGTTATGCTCAACGGACAGGAAGCCGTATAACCCTTGCTGAATTTTATAAAAAGAAGCCAAATCTCTCATTCAAAGAAAAAGTGATTTTTTCTTTTACAAAGTTTGCCCTGAATGGCGCGGTTCGCGTTGTTTTTTCCACAAATTGGCAAAAGGAGATTTCCGCGAGCCCTTACGAACTTGATTCGGCAAAATGTTCTGTTATTGAAAATTTTTACGGGGAAAAAGAAATTGGCAACAAGTCGGTTAAAAAGAATTTCCTCTACGCCGGCCGGCTGATAAAGATTAAGAGCCTGGAAGCGCTTGAAAAGGCTTTTGAGAAGGTTAAAAAAGAGAATAGCGAGCTTGAGCTTGATATAATAAGCGGCTTGGGGCATGATGAGTTAATGCGAAAAATCAGGGACTGTTACGCCGTTGTTCTTCCGTCTTTAAGCGAAGTCAGCCCTAATTTTATCTTGGAAGCGATTCGCTTTAACAAGCCTTTTATTCTAACCAGGGAAAACGGGCTTTATGAAAAGCTGAAAGACATCGGAGTTTTTGTTAATCCGCTGGATGAAGGTGATATCGCGCAAAAGATTTTATTTTTGGCTGAAGGCCAGAATTACGAGGCGCAAAAGAAAAAGGTTGAGAATTTTAACTTCGCGCATTCCTGGCAGGAAATTGCCAGCGAATTTTTAAATGTTTTAAAAGGATGAAAGTTTTATCAATTGGCACTGATAAGAATATTTTTATTAATGATTCTGCTGTTGCACGCCGGGTAATTGAATATGGCGGCTTGGTTGATAAATATGCAGTGGTTGTGCCTGCTGATAAAAGCCAGGAAAAGAGTCTGACTGATAACGTTGCTGTATATGGAATTTCGGCTGGCAGTAAGTTTTTAAAATTATTGAAAATTTATAATTTCACCAAAAAAATTTTGAGCCTGGAAAAATATGATGTTATCACGGTGCAAGATCAGTATTATTTGGCGATAGTTGGCTGGTTATTGGCTAGAAAATTTGATTCGGAGTTGGAGATCCAGTTGCACGGGTTTGAAAAATTTCGTGGAATTAGAAAGTGGGTGGCAAAGTTTGTTTTGCCGCGGGCTGATTCTGTTAGAACTGTCAGCCAGAGATTAAAGCGGCAATTGATTTCTGATTTTGGCGTAAAAGATGATAAAATTACTGTAGTGCCAATACGCGTTGATTTAGGATTTACGAATTACGATTTAGGAATTAAAAATAATAACGGCAAATTTATTTTTCTTACCGCTGGAAGGCTGGTGCCGGTGAAAAATATCGGGATGCAGATTGAGGCAATGGTGGAAGTCATAAAAAAATATCCGCAGGCGGAATTGTGGATTGCCGGCGACGGGCCGGAGAGAAAAAATCTAGAGGCTAGGGCTAAGAGGTTGGAGGTTAGTGGGGTAGTAAGATTTTTAGGGTGGCAGAAGGATTTGAAGCAATTTTATGAGAAAATAGATGTGTTTTTGCTCACTTCAAATGCTGAAGGTTGGCCATTGGTTATTGTAGAGGCTGCGAGTTTTGGCTTGCCAATAATTATGACAGACGTTGGCTCGGCAGGGGAACTGATTAATAACAACGAAAGCGGATTGGTTATTCCGGTTGGCGGAGGGCAGGTGCTTGAAGAGGCAATGAGAAAATTAATTGAAGATAATGATTTGAGGGAAAGGCTGGGTAAATCAGCCAGGCAAGCTATTTTGAATCAGCCTGGCAAAGAAGAAATTTTGGCTTTATATAAAAAAAGCTGGGAAAGGGCATTAGATGCAAAACGAAAATAAGAAAAATAATATTAATAAGTATTCAAACTCACACGAGCGGATTAAATATAAAACACATCCTAGCAAGATAGCTAAGGCTGGTTTTTTCAGCCGCAATGTTGGTAGATTCGCACTGCCTGGTGAGCGCATTCTTGATGTTGGAGGCGGAGCCGGAATTTGGGCGGATATAATAAGAGAGCAAGGTATAACTTCGGAAATTTACGCTCTTGATATATCAGCCTCAGTTTTATCCGAAAGAAATATAAAAGATATTTGCACAGTGGGTGACATGGAGCAATTGCCTTTTGATGATTGTTTTTTTGATAGAGCCATGTTTTTTGGCTCTCTTCATCATGTGGAGAACACACAGAAAGCTTTGGCTGAGGCAAAGCGAGTATTAAAGCCGGGAGGGTATATATTTTTATGGGAACCGGTGTCAGTAAAAATGCGATTGTTGCGCAAAAATATCGAGAGTACCGCCGATAACGTTGAATTTAAACTGTCTTTGCCTTATATTCTGCAAAATTTGGAAAAATGCGGTTTTGAAGCACAATTAATTAACCCTTATGGATTTTTATCAAGATTTTGCAAATGTCGGAATATTCGATTGATGCAGGTACTTTTTAGAATAGAAGAGTGTGTGAATGAAATTCCTTTTTTTTGTGGAGTAGGGTTCTTGGCTGATAACGTGGTTGTCGTGGCAAAAAAATCAATTAATAAATTTATCGCGCAAGGATTGGAAAAATGAAACTTTTGATTCTAACCCAAAAAGTTGATATTAATGATGACGTGCTTGGATTTTTCCACGGTTGGATTAGGGAATTCGCCAAGCATTGTGAGAAAATTACTGTTATTTGCCTGCAAAAAGGCGAGTATGATCTGTCGGAAAATGTTAAAGTTTTTTCGCTCGGCAAAGAAGAATATTTGGGTCATTCGGGTGTAATCCGTAAATTCGTGTCGTTTTACAGGTTTTATAAATATATCTGGCAGGAACGCAAAAATTACGAGGTAGTTTTTGTTCATATGAATCAAGAATATGTTCTTTTGGGGGGATTGTTTTGGAGATTGATGGGTAAGAAAGTTATGTTATGGAGGAATCATCCAGCCGGTTCTTTTATGGCTCGGATAGCAGTTCTTTTATCGGATAAGGTTTTTTGCACGTCAAAACAATCATTTACTGCTAGATTTAAGAAAACAGAGATTATGCCTGTTGGCATTGATACTGAGCTATTCAGACGAAAGCCGAAAATTGAGAGAGATGAAAAATTAATTTTATTTTTAGGGAGAATGTCGCGGATAAAAAAACCAGATTTATTAATCAATGCGCTTGATATTTTAAATAAACAAAATGTTGATTTTAAGGCTTTGTTTGTTGGTGATCCGCTGACCGAAGTTGATAGAAAATATTATAAAGAATTGAACACCCTTGTTTCAGAATGCGGATTGGAAGAAAAAGTTAATTTTTCGGGCGCGATTGCTAATACGAAAACTGTTGATTATTATAATATGTGCGGTCTTTTTGTAAATTTAACGCCCAGCGGGAGCATGGATAAAACCATTTTTGAAGCAATGTCCTGCGGGTGCTTGGTTTTGGTCAGTAACAGATATTTCACGGAAGTTTTATCTGAAAATTTTTTGTTCCGGGAAAACGACGTTAATGATTTGGCGGATAAACTGGCAAGATTGTTGGATATGGACGGCCAAAAGGCGCTTGATTTCGGCGCTGGGCTTCGTGATTTTGTAATAAATAGCCAAAGCCTAGATGGGCTGGCGCAAAAAATAAGCAAATTTTATGTTGATAACAAATCTTAAGCGATATAAAGCGATTGCGAAAAACGTTCGGGTGTATTTTAGGGACAAGGTGGTTTGGCATAAAAATGCTTCTGTTTTGATGTATCATTCTGTGGCAGACAACGGAGAATTTTTTACTGTGAGCCCAGAGAGTTTCCACTGGCAAATAAAGTATTTGAAAGAAAATAATTTTAATGTTATTCCATTGGCGGTGTTGTTGGGTTTGATAAAGAATAAGAAAAAAATTCCGCCTAAAACAGTTATTTTAACTTTTGATGACGGATATGAAGATAATTATATAAATGTATTTCCAATATTGAAAAGATTTAATTTTCCAGCAACTATTTTTTTAACAACAGGGCGGATTGGCGATAAAAAATACACAAATAAAAGAAATATTAAGTTGCCAATGCTTGATTGGACACAAATTAAAGAAATGCACGCTTCCGGGTTTATTGATTTTGAGCCACACACTGTTAACCATCCGAAGCTGACAAAGATTAACCTGGGACAAGCGGAAGAAGAAATAATTTCATCAAAAGAAGCCATAGAAAAAGGATTGGATAAGAAATGTGATTTTTTTGCTTATCCATATGGGCTATATAACAAGGAGATTGAACGAGTGGTTAGCAAAAATTTTTCTGTTGTTCTTACTGTTAGGCAGGGTTTTGTGAGTAGAAGGGATAATTTGCTGAATTTAGCAAGGAATTCCGTTGACTCGGTTACTGGTAAATTGAGATTTAAATTGGAGATATAACCAAATGGGAATTAGGAAATTTGAAAATAAAAGATGGAGGGGAATGAACCAAGGGATGGTTTTCAGGCATGAAACAGCGTTGAAATTGATTAATTGTGACAGTGTTTTGGATTTGGGTTGCGGTGATGGCTTTTTTCTTCAAAAATTAAAAGAAAATGGGAATGAAGCGCAAGGCCTTGATGTTTCGGAGGAGGCCGTTAATAAATGTCGCATCCGCGGGCTACAGGCTGATACTTTTGATTTTGCTGATGATAAGCTGCCGTTTGACGACAATACCTTTGATTATGTTGTTATGCTTGACGTATTGGAGCATTTATATCTCCCAGAGAATTTATTAAAGGAAGCGGCGAGGGTGTCTCGCGAAGGAGTCGTCTTAAGTGTTCCTAATTTTAATTCCTTGCCTGCAAGATTTCAAGTATTACTTGGTAAGGTTTCTGAAAATAATACCTCGCGGAAAGGTCATATATTTTGGTTTAATTATTTTGTTTTGAAAAATATGGCAAGAGAATGCGGATTGGATATTGAGGAAATGAAAGTAAATGTTTTTTGGCAGCGATATCCAGTTATTGGAAATTTAATTGAGATATTAGCAGGGATATTCCCAAATATTTTTGCTTTGTCTTTCGTGGTAAAGTTACATAAAATTAAACCATTGAAATGAAATTAATTTATATAGTCAACGCAAGAATTCCAACTGAAAAAGCGCATGGAATCCAGATTATGAAAATGTGCGAAGCTTTTGTTGGCGCGAATAATGCGAATCAGAGCGCGAATAAAATTGATGTTGAGTTGGTTGTGCCGCGCCGGTTTAATGAGATAAAGCAAAATTCGTTTGAATATTATGGAATTAAGAGAAATTTCAAGATAACAAAATTGCCGTGCTTAGATTTAATTCCTTGGGGTCTGGGCTCTTTTGGGTTTTATGTCCAACAGTTTTCTTTCTCATTTGCCGCTGCGGCTTATTCATTATTTAAAAAAGGTGTTGTTTTCTATTCGCGTAATATTTTACCTTGCTTTTTCTTGGGGTTGCTGGGAAAAGGATTTTTTCTTGAATTACATCGGTTGTCCAAAAAAGAAAAATTATTCTATGGGTTTGTTTTTAAAAGGGCAAAAGGAATAATCTCAACCAATAATTTTAAGGCAGAATACATTAAAAATAATTATAAGATATCCGAGGAAAAGACATTGGTTTATCCGAACGGATTTGATCAGAGTTTGTTCGATATTGCGTTAGATAAAAATTCTCTTCGCGAGCAATTGTCTTTGTCCAGTGATAAGCCGATAATTATGTATACGGGCCATTTATATGGCTGGAAAGGGGCCCACGTTTTAGCTCAAGCGGCTAAGATTGTCACGGAAGCAAATTTTTATTTTATTGGAGGAACGGATAGCGATTTGGCTGATTTTGAGAAGAGATATTCCGGAGAAAACTTATTTTTTTTAGGGCGCAAGCCGTTTTATGAAATTCCCAAGTATCAGAAAGCCGCGGACGTTCTGGTTTTACCCAATTCGGCCGAATCAGAGGAGTCGCGCAACGATACATCTCCCATTAAACTTTTTGAATATATGGCTTCGGGCAGGCCGATTGTCGCTTCGGATTTGCCAAGTATACGGGAAATCTTAAATGATAAAAACGCGCTACTAGTTGAACCGGGAAATGCAGAAAGCCTAGCGAAAGGAATCAAAAGGACTTTAAATGATTTTGAATTAGCGGAGAAGGCGGCAAAGCAGGCTTTGTCTGATGTGCAAGATTACACATGGGAAAAACGAGCCAGGAAAATTTTAGATTTCATTAAAAAATGAATTTATGATTAAATATTTAAAAAAGAAACAATTATTTTGGTCGTTATTGGATAAATTTTCTTCTCTGATGCCGGATTATGCTTTTAAGGATATTCCTTCAGAAATAATTATGGAGCCGACAAATGCTTGTAATTTGCGCTGCCCTGTTTGTCCGACTCATTTCGCGATGAAAAGGGAAAGGGGATTTATGGATATGGAGCTTTTAAAGAGTGCTATAGATGAATTTAAGGATAGTAGTAGAAAACCGCAAATATCCTTTAATTTTGCCGGTGAGCCGTTGCTGAGTAAAAATTTGCCGGAAATGATAAAATACGCGAAAGATAAAGGGCATAAAACTTTTGTCAGCACAAACACAACTTTGCTTTCAGAAGAAATGGCGGGAAAATTTATCTTATCGGGCCTTGACTCCATCCATGTTTGCCTTGATGGATTTAATAAGAAGGCTCACGAATCTTATAGGATGGGATCTAATTTTGAGGAAGTAAAAAATAATATAGAAAATTTTGTTAAAAAAAGAAAATATCTTGGCAGGAAAAATCCTTCAATCTGCCTGCAGGTATTGCTTACTTCCTATTCAGAAAATCAGATGGATGAAATGATAGAATGGGGCAGGGATATAGGCCTGGATTATATCAATTTCAAAACGATTAGCATGGGATCCTATACAAATGCGGAAATGAAAGAGAAGTATGGCTATTTGCTGCCAAAAAGTGACAAATTAAAAAGGAAGACATCTTCTATTTATAAAACTATCTGCAGAAATCCTTTGCGCCAGGCACTGGTTTACTGGAATGGAGACTTGGGCTTGTGTTGCGTTGACTTTGATAATGTTTTAAAATTGCCTAATATTAAAAATAACGGCTTTTTAAAAACTTATTATTCAAAAAAAGTAATCAAGCTTAGAAAGCTGGGGTTTAGAAAGAAAACAGGATTATGCAAGAATTGTTCAATAGGCAATGCGGATAACGTCGGATTTAATATTAATTTGAAAAATGATAAATAATTTTTTAACTCAAAAAATTACACGAAAAAAAATTGGCGAGTTTGTGGCTAAAAATGCGACTGATAAACTGACCCTTGATTTAGGATGCTCTAACTCGCCATATATTGATTTATTTCCCAATAGGGTTGGCTTTGATATAAAGAAGGGGAAAGGCGTTGATATGATAGGAGATGCTCATTCTCTTCCTTTTGAAAATGAAAAGTTTGAGGTTATCTTGTGCACCGAGTTATTAGAACATTTGTATAATCCATTTAAGGCGATAGAGGAGATGCATAGAGTTTTAAAACCAGGAGGAAAATTAATTTTAACCACCAGGTTTATTTTTCCGATTCACGATGGTCCTGGTGATTTCTTTAGATTTACGATTTATGGCTTGAAAAAAATGTTTGAGAATGGCTGGAGAATAAAAGAAATTGAAGAAGAAGTTGAATCAGTTAAAATTTTTGCTGTTTTATTGCAAAGATACGCATTTCAGAACGAATTAAATAAAGTTGTCAAAGCTTTTTTATTTTTATTTTCAAAATTTCTTAACAAGATACCCAATTTTTCTAAGGGTGAATTTATGAATTTGAAGAAAGCAAAAATAGAACATAGTATTATGACAAGCGGTTATTATTTGATATTGGAAAAGATGTTGTAAAATTTGCAAATTGCTATGAATAAAAATATATTTTTAAAAAATAAATTTTTTTGGATTTTGCGCGTTTATTTTAAATTCTTTGAAGGCCTATTGAGGGCAGTGTATTCTGGCATGGCTGGCAAACGCAACAAAATTTATGAGCTAAGGCGGTCTATTCATAAGATAGAAAAAGGTTTGATCCAAAAAAACGCAAAAGATTTTTTTGCTGACGATTATATAATGAGTTTAATTAGTTTACTTAAGGATGCTGTAATAGAAGGGTGCGACCGTGATACACTGCGATGGGTGGTTGGAGTTTTGAATAAATATTTTCAGGTTGTTAAATTTACGCCTAATATTAAAAAAGCGCATGACGAATATTTGTCTCTGGGTTTGTTGGAAGAATTTCATAGTGAGTGGTTTCCATATCTTTTCATAAACCGGAAGATGTCGACGGTTACTTATGGGCAGTTGAAAGATTTAGCGGGTCAAAGGCGCAGTATTAGATTTTATGAAGAAAAAAAGGTAGATAAGAGCTTAGTAAAGAAAGCAATGGAAATAGCCAGGCTTTCTCCAAGTGCTTGTAATCGCCAGGCGTATAAATTTGTTTTTGTTGAAGATCAAAAGGTTGCAAAAAAGATACTGGATATGTCAGGTGGCATCAAGGGTTTTGATATCCCTAATTTAATAGTTGTTACCGGAGATTATTCGGCTTATTCAGAAGCGGGTGATATTTTTTTGCCTGTTATTGACGCGTCTATGGCTGCGATGTCTTTTATGTATGCCTTGGAAACACTTGGTTTGTCCAGTATTTGCTTGAATTGGCGGGAGTTGTCTTCTTCAGATCGCTTATTAAGAGAAATTATCGGCCTTAAAAAAAGCGAGGTCGCTTTTTTCTTGATAGGTTTTGGCTACCCAGACCAGGCAGGTGGCGTAGCTTTTTCCGCCAAGCGAAGTGTGGATGAAATGCTAATTTTTTAAAAAATGAACAATAAAAAAAGAAAAATAAAAATTCTTTTAGTTGGTGCATCAGTGTGGGGAAATAGGGGATCGGTTGCCATGCTTATGTCTTTGATTGATGGCTTGAAAAGAAAAATACCTTCGTATGATTTGGAGTTTAATTTATTGTCAGAGAGATATCCAATAGAGAAAGATTTTTTTCTTCAGTATGGCATTAATAAAATTTATAAAGCGGAGTCTGTTAAGAAGGATTTTATGTTTTATTTGTTTT